>Ga0247611_10000296_pt1 | contig 102274 bp, 153 predicted proteins | sample 177DNAGHGhighgp2_FD_192422 | JGI IMG/M metagenome (GOLD analysis project Ga0247611, IMG submission 192422) | Sheep rumen microbial communities from Palmerston North, Manawatu-Wanganui, New Zealand - 1770 DNA GHGhigh gp2 | ecosystem: Host-associated > Mammals > Digestive system > Stomach >... | reverse complement strand
CAGCAAGACGTTGATAACATTTACCGGTAACTCGATTTTCTATAACTTTTGTAACGTAAGGAGCATACTCTTGTTTTACAGAAATAATGCCATCTTTAAAGTCATACGCATCCTCCAAACAAACACCACTTTCTTTATACAACTGTGTAGCAAAAGATTTAGCTTCCTTATAGTTATAATTAGAATTCGACTTCATTATAGCCTTTATAAGAGTTTGTTTTGTATAAAAACCTGCTGGTACATCTGGATGCTCTATGAAACGTACATTTGATAATGCCATAGACAACTGAAATGAACTGTTCGCATAGTCACCTAAAGTAAAACCAAACATACCGTTGATGTTTTCACTTAAAAGCTTAATGAATCTATTCCTTTCAGTACTATGATATGACTCCTTGATGCGTTTTGATACACCAAACCACTACATGAGAGCAACATGTTTATTTGAAGCTTTTATAGAACCTGCTTGCAATAACATTGGAATAGAATACTTAAGAGCATTTCTATACGCATGCATTAAATCTCTAAGATTGTAGTCTTTACCTAAAACAGCTTCAAGATTTCCTCTTATATAAGACTCCCAAAAACCTACGTTCATTGATGTAAAGTTATATCCGAGCATCAATATTCTACCAAAATGCTAGAACTTAGTCATAAACTTTATAAGTAGCTCTTCTTTTCTTGAGAAGTCTTTAGTTTTATCTCCGTGCTTTGTGGTGTTAGAATACAACTGATCATCCATCATATTAGTAAGTTGCTTGATGATGTTCTTAGTAGATTGCCTATTGTGCAACTTTGCTATACCAGGATCCTGTCTATCTAGAAGCTGATGTTTTATAGATTCTAGTTCAGAAGATAATTGCGTTTTTACTACAAAGTTATTAGCCATCTCAGTAAATGCTATAACAGATCCTATAACATCGCTTGTTATATACTCCGGATGTTCAAGAGGTTTAATGTATCTAGTAGGCACAGTGTTTATTCTAGTACCGTTTGCTCTTATCTTAAGATCCTAATCTTCATAGTTTATATCATCATCGTCACGCTCATTTAATCTCCAGTCGGTCTGGAAATTGTATTTTACAGCGTCGCAAAGTTCCTTTATAGAACCAGATCTGCGAAGAGCAGTAAGTCTTCTACCAGTTATCTGTGGTAATCTATAGTTAAAGTCGGCATTAGTAGGAAGCTTGGCGTTATTTCGATTCATTAAATCTATTAACGCGTCGTATAGATTATTTATGTTCTAGTTGTTGTTGATAAGATTCCACTGTTGAGAGTTGTCGTATATATCACCCTTAGGTTGTACTAAATGTGAGTCATTTCTATCAAACTCGTGATTGTACAAAGAACTTTTTGGATCTATATCTGAGAACTAATTACTATACTTTACAATAAGCGCATCATGAGCAAATGTTCCGTTGAGTCTATTTTCATTTATACTAGCACCTTTTGGCACTTGTCTTACAAAAACACTAACCAAACCAACGCCAACATGAGGATTACCCTCATTATCGTACCATGTATACGTGTACTGATATTTCTTTATAAGCTCCTCTCTTAGTTCATCATCTGTACGCGTATCTGCCGGGTGAGTTCTACGATATTCGAGTGTGTCTTGTTTTAACATATGATCGAGTAATGTTTCATTGTCGTCATACATTACCATTTCTTTATCGAAATAATGAGACCACCTTTCTTCTTCTGGAACTGGACCAGAACGCATTCCGTCAAGCAATTCTTGTATTTGTGAGTCTATTTCCTTTAAAGACTCCCAATACATCATTTGCCTACGCTTTTGTTCTACGTCAATACCCTTTTTATCGAACTCGTCTATTAACTTTTTAAGGTCTGCTCTTCTTTTTCGAAGCTTATCTAAATCTGGATTATTTGATAGATGTACTTTAGTTAATACGTATTCGTAATAATCTGGATTTACCACAATGGATGTATTTAGCTTTCTGAATCTAGCTTCTTCTAAAGAATTATTTCCATGAGCTTCCCTTATTTTCTATATACAAGCCTCAAATCTATCTTCATTTTGTTTAAACGAAACAAGCTTAGATTTCCACTCATTAAAATCTGATATTTTTTCTGCAATCTCAAGTTCATCGCCTGTCTTTTTTGTACCATCAGAATAATAATGATTACCCAACTGTTGATACTCCATTCTAAGTTGAACTAGATTTTGCTAATCTTGCGGAGATAATTCCCAAGTAGCCTAAATATCTGCAGTATCACCGTTTGGAAGTGTTATCTTAACAATAGGAGCTTTAGACATTATGGCGTTAATTCTGCTCTGCATCTACTACATGATAGTTCTTATCTCTGGAGACAACATTGTTCTGCGCATCTCATAATACTCAGCCTTAAACATCCTGTTGGCATTTCTGCACAACCAATCGTCCAATTCGTCTGCGTATCTTGTAAGAATAGATTTTACTGTAGGATCATCATCTGCAGGTAACACAGGATTATTGTGAACATCGTATGTTATTTGCGGGGCATTCGCACCAAATGCTTGTTTAAGAGCTTCATTGGCTATTTTTATTTGCTCGTCCCTATGGCTATTCATATCCCTATAGAACTTACCGTAATTTAGCTTACGAACAAAATATCCAGTAGGTGTACCATTTTCGTCCATTTCCTGAAATACAGATTGGATTTCTTTTAATCCAAGCTTTCTCATTTCCGGAAGTGCTGCAAAATATAATTTTATAATCTTAGCAGTATCTTTTAAGGTAGCGTGACGAATTTCTGCGTTTGCAGATAATATCATATTACGAGCAACTCTTATTATAGTAGATCTACTTCTAGAAGCAAGTCCCATATAAGGCTATAACATGTTTATATCTTCAAACAGCTTTCCGAATATCAACTAATCGTCAAAGTTATCGAGAAAACGTTCTTTTTGTTCGTCAGTCAATAAATCTCCAACTACACCATTGTCAGTTTGACCGTCGCCAACCAAATAATTATGTGTTATTTGTAGAACTTGTGCCTTATTTGCTTGTGCAAGTAAACTTTTTATTTCCCAACACATAGACTACATACCCTATAGTTTTACACCTATTTGATATAGGACACCACCGATCATTATATTTACATCGTCGTTTGCAGTTATAATATCTATAGAAGGCTGATAAAAACCCTCTATCGTGTTCCATAGAGATTGTAATTGTTGCGGAGTAAGATCTGCAAATCCGTTTTGTTTCATCACAGACAACTGTCTTTTGATTTTTGAAAGTTCTTCGATGCCTTCGTTTATAAACAGCATTAACTGGTCTGCATTTTCAGAAAGCGCTTCCATTCTGCTTATGATCTCTTGTACAGAGTTTGCATTTTGAGCAGCTTTTGGCACAGAATGTTGATATTCATACACTCTAGTTCTCAAACCTCTTAACAAATCTTTTATGAGGTCAGCCAATGTAGCAGAACTGGTAACGGAAGAACCCGCAGGAGCTATTCCTGTGCCCGTAGACGGGTTAAATGTAGCTCTGGTTGAACGTACATCGTTGATGACCATATAAAGGCTTACAGCGGCTTTAAACCCAGCAGAATCTGGATCTGGATGCTGTGCTTTCATGTGGTTCGACTCGTCAAGTATATATATGTAGATGATATTAAAATCTGGCTCAGATACTGTAGTGCTAGCGAGAGTACTTTTGACGTGTTGGGTATACGCATCAAATTCGTCTTTCAATATACTATTTGGCGCTGCAGTATAAGAATTAAAGAATTCTACAGTATCTTGTACATATTTAGTAATAGCTTTATTTAAATCAGTAGATGCTATGGTATCGAATTCATCAATAAACTGGTTAGGAGCTCCAGATTGATATACTCGTTTTACAGTTGGATCTATAAATTCAAGTAAATAAGACTCCTTTTTTATAGCTCTAGCTTGATCATTCAGTCTAAACGCAAGAGATACTTTTCTAAGAAGATTTTGTTTTATAGGAGAACTTAGCCATAAGAATGCACTTCTTAACATTTCTTTTAAACCGCTCCAAAAATCTTCCGTTTCTGTAGTACGCTTCGTTATTTCGTCTACCAACTTTTCTTCAAGACGTACTTGCCATCCTTCAGTTCTATCTCCGTCGTCAAGCTTTTTTGCAGCTTTTTGTACGACCTCGCTATCCCAAAACATACGCACATAATGGTGCGCCAACTCGTGATTTATAGTTGTAGGATCTGCATCAGTCAAGCTTATCTATATAAGATTTACAGCGGCCTCTATTCTGCCAGTTTGGTCGTATACACCTTTCTTTCCGTTCTCAAGATATTCACAAAAGTATATGACAACTTTATGTCTACCATTTTCATCTTTATCTTTAGACACAAAGTATACATTTCCTTTATCATCAACTTTCTTCTCAAGGTTAAACGCAGAAATAAGATCTTTATTTATAGAATTTACGAGTTTTTTCTGTTTGTTAGCAAGCCATTTTTCCTTTAACTACTGCTGTTCTGGAAGAGATGAAGGAGATTCTTTAAGAAGATAGTCATTCAAATCTTCTTGTATCAGATTTTTCTAAATCTCACACATATTCATCTGATCCATTTCGTTCAAAGATATAGGCTGATTAAATACGTCAGAGAAATCTATAGACCGTGGAGAGTATTCAATCTTAGGTTCACCCTTTTCATCTAATACGTCTGGTAAAGCCTACATAGTCCAATCCCCGCCGATCTAATCATAGTACGACGAATAGTACATTTCGGCTTTTTCCCTGATCGCTTCTTCATAGTCGTAGTCATTCTTCGCTAACAACTATCTGAATAGATCGGATCTTTCCCCGCTAGGTGTAAATTCTAGCGAATAACCGTTGTTCATACACAGAACATAGTAGGCAGCACTTTCGCTGCCTAGCATGCTCGTGTATTCATCTAGCAACGGCTTGTTTTTACTTTTAATTAAACATGCCATACTATTAATTACAATTTTTATCTAATTCTTGTTCTTTTCTAATATCAGATCTTATTTTCTCCAGAATAGGACCGAATCTTTCGTCTATAGGATTACCGTTTGGATAATTGTGAGTTATTTTAGCATCACCTGTTCTAAGTAATTCTGCAGTAACTTCTGGATGTGCGTTAAATGATCTCCTCATTTGAGCCTCAAGCATCTTAGAACTTACTTTGTTCCATTCTGCAATAGTAGCAGCAGACATCTTCAACGACCTTCCTATTCTACGACATTCTTCTGGACTAGCGTTCTGCATACCTTTTTGTATAGTGAACAGCTCATGGTCTGTTATATCGCCATGTTGATTTGCAAACACAGCTTTAGCAAACTAGAATGCATGTTCTACATGATTTACATCTATATCAGGATATCTTTTACTTACCAGAGTGTGGTATGGTCTTGGTTCGAAATTAGAAAGATTTGTATTACCGCCTTTAGAATATATATTTATTGTTCCTGTATTTTCATATATATAAACGCCAAACTTACCAGTATATTTTGGATTTAGTTTAACAACCGTAAATAATCCATATCTTTCATACAACTCTTGTGCAAGCCATTCTGCAAATCTCTTTGGTAACGCTGCTTTACCCATTGCAGCAGAAGCTGGGAACACTATAGCATCACCGTCAAACGAAGAAAGTCTGTCGAACATTGCTTCATTTGCTTCCTTGAACATTGTAAAGTCTGTATCAGTATCCTAGAAATTACCATTATCATCGTAGAACCATCTACCGTGATTGTCTTGTTGATACTTCTTTACTACTAATCCAAACGCATTTGGATTATATGTAGTATCGTCACTCATTCTGACAACTGCCTGATTAGTTCCAGTAGTACCTTCTGTAACATTTACCTTAAGAGTAGAACTACTTGGTGTATTCTTACGCCTAGCATATTCTGCTTGCATGTTCTCTGTAAATACTACAGCTGTTCTAGGATTCTTTACAGATTCAGAAGTGTATGTAGTAGTAGATACAGATATCTTTTTCTCGGTATCATCTTTAGAAGTTCTATCGTTTGCCTTAATAATGACATTTTTGTTTTTAACGATATATTCTGCGTTATTTGCCCACATCGTACCACGATCTAGTATTATAACATCAGCATTACTGTTTTGTCTATTCTAGACATAATCTTTCATATCTTTATAATGCTCAACTTTTGCATCAGCAGATATATTGTATGCAGATACTTTTGCGAAATCGCCAGTATAATGTCTATTGCGCTGTGTTACTTTCTGTCCACTCTAATCGATGAATGTTTCATCTGACTTGTCTGTACGAGTTTTGGCATACTCCATTGCTTCTTCTGGGTCTGACGTAAAGTAAATAGATCCTTTTAAAGATTCGTCGTAATCTACAGCAGTATGTCCTATAGTTTCTTCTATAGAGTTCGCCTCTCTATCTTCGGAGAGAGCATATCCACGATACATTATAATAGGTTTGTTACCCTCTTTATAAATTTCCTACTTAGGTTTTTTAATGAAGCTAGTACCTTCGTACTCTTTTATCGAACCATCCTTATCCTAATACTTAACAACACCTTTAGTTCCAGGAGTGAATCTATTATCTCTTGCGAGTCTTTGCATAGCTGCGATAGTACCGCGAGTAGCATAATATCCTTCTCCAGATTTTGGAAGTAATATCTCCGCACCTTCTGGAAGTTCGTTATATAACGCATCAAATAGTTTTTGTTTGTCTTCGTCAGATATCTTACCTGGCACCTTTTCACCATCCCATATACGAATATGAACATAGTATTTATTATCACCTTGTGGCTCTAATACAATCTGTCTAGGCTTTTCGTCTGTGTGAGAAGGTAAAGATAGTCTTATTTTACCATTGTCCTGTACAGTTTTAGTCACTTTGGTATTTTCTGTAGAAGACTTATCATATATTTCATATTTATACTCTCTGCTGTTCAAATACTCTAACAACGGTTTATCTTTTTCAGAAACCAGGAATGTAACGTCTTTGTCAAATTGATCTATATTCTACTTAAAATGCTAATCTAAAGTATTTCCGATACGATTGTCTTCGCGCATTACGAGAATCGTAGACGGCATCCAACCTTCGTCGTACAAATCCCTATTTGTTACAGACATAACGGCATTTGTACCAGATTCATAGCCTATGTTATATGACACTTGCCCATCATAATCGTCACCAAAAGACCATTTGCCGGGGTTGTGACCTCTGTCTGTAATAGTCTTAAGAGCATCTAACAACTAAGTGCCAGACTTAAGTACAAACTTATCACCCTGTTTCTAATAAACAGATCCGTTTGTTTCTCCAATAAATCCTTCGGCTTTTTCTATTGCTGTCTGCAATGGTGTTTTCTCAGATTTAGCTTCTTCTTGTTGAACAAGATCATCTTGTTTCTTAGGTTCGCCAAACGTATTCTTGAATACATCTCGCATAGCATTTAATGCAGCTTCTCTCTTCTAGTCACCAACATATTTAACTTTACCTTTAGTAAGAGTTTCAATGTTTGGCTCTATAGAACGAGTACCAATTCCTGCAAAATTCTTAGTAAGTCTTGGAGTACTTTCGTATACAAAAGTTTTCTTTTCGGAATCCCAAATATACCAGCGTTCTGTCTAAAGATCAAACACGTGAACTTGCTTACCTGCGTCCTTAGCCATCTGTACAGCCCATCCTGTACCACCGTTGACATTACCGGCCTTTATATCACCTATAGCAAATATACCATCGGATTCTTTGACTTGCTTCCAGTTTCTAGCAAGTAAATGTAGATATTTACCAGGCTTTCTGTTTAACACATCGTTGGCTGTTATTACATGATTTATACCCTCTTTATAATCATCTTCAGATATTGGGAAATTACCTCCTTCGGTTTTTTCTCCGTAGTAATAATGGCTGATATGATTAGGATCGTCAAGCATTCCAAATTCCTTGGCAACAGCTGCCCATTCAAGATCGGAACCGTGAGCTCCACCAGAGTTCATGTGGAATGTGGCAGGGTTGTTTTGGTTTTTAGGCGCCTTCTTGTTTTGCTGTGCCTATTCGAGATGCTCATTAAATACATTTATAGCATTGATCATATCTTGTATTAAGATACGATCTTCTTGACTAAATAAGTACTTACCACTTGTGTCTTTAGCGTTTAATGCAAACTGTAGATCAGAAAGTGTCTGTTTACGACCAGTATTGTTTTGACCCAGATAAAACTCTAGATATTTAGTGTCGTCATATAACGGAAGATAGACAGTTCTTACTCTATCCTCTTTCTCTTTATATAACTTTTCTTGATGCATCATTTTTATGCGCTAGTCTACTTCATACAACGGTTGCAAGACTTCTTGTACACTAAGCCCAGATAATTGATGTGCGGCTCTTGTTATACGCACTTTAATTCTACGAGAAGTTGGAAGATTTTCTTTTGTGTCTCTAAGAGTAATTACATCTCCAACGTTTAAAGTCTTCCACCAAGCAGTACCTGGCCAATTTTCATGCCTACTAGTAGCGGTTCTTTCACCGTTTATAATAGCGTCAAACGTTGTATCAGAAGTTACTTCTGGACGTTTATTTCCATTATACGCCATGTACATAGTAGCTTCACCTATAGACGGTTCGTCGTCAGATACTAACTCGTATTCAATCTGCCAATATTTGTCTAATTGCGGCTTAATGTGTGTATTAAAATACTAAACAGACCATCCTTCTTTTTTAGACCATTCTTCTGGATCTGCACCCATTTCATCTGCTTTAATCTTAGATACAGCGTCTTTTATAAACTGATTAAGCTGTTCTAAAGAATACGGAGAAGTTAAAGTATATTTTTTCATTGTAGCAACTGTTTGTGAAGAAGAAATCTTCATTTCGTTGTTATAATTATATACTTTATACTGGCCGAGTTTATACATGCAGCTATCTACAAGCTGATAAATTGGCACTGGTACAGACTTATCTTTTACAGGAAGTACTATTTCTCCGATCTTCTTATAAGTAAGATATTTCTGAGAATTCTCATAGTTTGCAACAGGATTGAGTACACGAATGTATTGATTATTTGTAAAGACTGTTCCGTTTTTAGTAGATTTAGACATCGTTTCGCTAGGAGAAATATATCCGCGAGAAGATATTCTAACTGGTATAAACACATAAGGAATCCTATCAGTTTCTTCTGTATTTCCATTTGCAGTTATTTCATTTCCAAACTTACTACCAAATCCGGTATACTCTTTACGAGAATACGGTACAGTCTGTCCGCTTAATCTGTCCTAAGTATACTTTCTGGTTTCTATAGCAAACGGAGTAGAAAACTCAAAATCTTCTACAAGAATACTCTCAACTCTATTTACAATATCGTCAATAAGAGAATCTGCTTTTTCTAATTGTACGTTGTTTGTAACCGCAAATTGTACACTAGGATCTCCAAGTTGTCTAATAAGCTCACGCTCTGCATCAAACAGACCATACTGCTGAAGCATTTCGAACGGCACATATTTAAATATATTATTGCCGCCACTGTCGTTTGATGTAAGCAAAGAATAGAACATCAATTTTACTGCAAAATTCTTTGTTGCAGGATCGTTATGCAAATCGCGCCAAGCTCTAATGTAAACATTTGACTTTTTGCTATCGTCTGTAAACGGAACGTGAATCTTAATAAAATCAAGTATTTCTATCAGCTTGTCAGTTTGTGTATGCTCATCTTTAGTATGCCCATCGAACAACATATTGAGCAGTGCGTTATCTTTATATTTCTATGCAACTGTTCCAAACGTTTTGCGGCCATCAGGTCCTTCATAAGATACACGCTTAGTTTTGAGTTTAACTAACTCGTGCGCCAATGACATACTATCGTTTTCGTCTCTAAACAATCCGACAGGGTTTATTCCAAGACTCTTCATTGCAGACATTGCCCAAACATGCTTAGTCGCGCCGAGAATAGCAGCTCTTAATTTCTTTTGCGCATCTTCTGTTAAAGAAGTTTTACCAAAATTCTATTTTACCCTATTCCAAATCATTTTAAATCCGTATGTTCCTTCAACAGAATCGTTTCTAATTATGGCAATGAGGGCATTGATAGCTTTTTTGGTCTTATTATCAATAAACGAAGCTACTGGACTGTTGTTATATCTAGGAGCATATCCTGCCTCAGTTATATCTAATTCTCCTTCCGAGACTTCAGATCCTATTACAAGCTGGTCTGACTGTGGTCGATTTAGCATTAACGATGTATCAAAACCAAGGATATCCATATCGCTAAGCAATCCAAAGAATCCAGATACATCTCCATGTACTTTTGCAGATTCATCAAACTGTTCAGAAACAAACTGTTCGTATCTAGATAAGAAGTCAATTTGTGCAGCTACAGTAGAGCCTTGTTTTTTAGTGTCAATTTTTGCAAACTTGGTAAGATCTGAAGTGGTCTTAGCTTCGTTCTAGTTTATGCTTTCGAACACGAGAATTGCAATATAGTTGTATACATTTTCATCGATCATGAAGACTTTATCTTCAGACTTAACGATGTTTTTTGTATTGCTTCCTTTGACTGTTCTGTATAGTATAGACCTGTTTTTATCTGTCTCTACCATATCATTTAAGAAAGCCTTTTCTACGGTCTGTTCGCAATAATCTTTAAACGATCTTATTAATGCGCCTTTATCTTCTCTTGCAAGTTTACTGTAGGCAATACTTTTTATAACTCCGTCTCTGTTGTAAATTATATCGCCAATAGTCAACGTACGCCCAATCACGCCTTCTACTTCAGACAGCGCACTATTCTCACCAGGAATTTGCGCATCTTTAATATTCTAAGGTATTGCATCAACAAGCTTCTGTTTATACTTCTCCAGCAGCTCTTCTTGCGCTTCAAACTCAGACTTACTAGACTGTTTCAAATACTGTCCGCTAATTCCGTTCATTTGACGAGCAAGTTCTTTGATGACAGGAAGATTTAAGAACCACAATCCGTTTCTACCAAATCCTGCACGTAACAAGAAGTTTGTTATGTTGTAAGTATACTTATTTACATTAAGTTTTGTTACAAATGGATCTTTTGCGATATCTACGTGAGCATTAATACCACCAGACAACCACGACAATATGCTGTTACCGTATATATCTCTATCTCCAGACAACGTACCCATATCAAGATTATCTTTTCCGAGAGATCTCAATAAACTTTCAGAACCTCCGAGAGATATGCCATACAACATTGTATAGATATGGTTATTGTTGTTCAAAGCAAACGGACCAATACCAATTTTACCTACAACAAAATTATTCTTTTGTTCTGTTTGGTAAGCTATAGTATCTTGAGACATTGATTCTATGGGCTGCTGAGAATTTGGATACAAATCCTTGTATACGTCTTCCCATAGTTCAGTATCTGCGTCGATTGGTCTCCATTTTGTCTTAGCGGACTGTTTATCCATAAGCAGCGTGATATACTGCTTAAACAGGTTGTTTGTATAACCTTTTCTCAAAAGCTCAATCTTCTTATCTTCACTTGCATTAGGATCGTCGAGATACGTGAACATTTGATCTGGATTCTCTATCGTATCCGGATTAATAAACAACCTAGATAAGAATAGTTTATCGATATCGAAGTCAGAACCGGTAAGCTTTGTAAATTCTTTAGGAAGAATGATACTATCTCTGATTACCGGAACAACATCTACAAACTTTAACGGGTTAATAGAAGATTGTGCCTGTGTAGGAATACGATAACTTATAGTATATGTCTTTGCTTCATCTCCGATAAGTTTATGATCAATAAGCCATTGCCTAGCTTGCTCGAACGTCATATTTTCGTAACCAGGTATAATCTTTTCGAAAAAGTCTATACTGATTACAGCGTCCATACTACCGTCGTCATTAACAAGCTTAAGCTCCTTTCCACCATACAGTGTCTTATCGCCTTCACCTTCCATACAGAAAATAGAACGCTGAATGTATGCAGATCCTGGAGACTTTGTATCAATGATTGTCTTATTTATGTAAGAAGCAAGGATACTATCTATCCATCCAGACTGACTTATTGCAGACAAAGGCGCAGCAAGACGATCCGTCTCTTCATTGTGTCTAATGGCCTCAAACATGTTGTCATTGGCATCTCTAGATTGAAGTTCTTCGTATAAAAATTTGCTAAGTGCGTCTTCGTCTATCTCTGGAAGAGACATGTGTCCAAACTGCGGATAAAGCTCTATGATTTCTCCTTTATCGTTAGCTTTACCAGGAACATAATTTAAATAAGAATTTGTACCATCTGGATGTTTCTTGCTAAATCTGCGCATTACTTGTTCAAAACCAAGATCGGTTAAAATATTGTAGCTGCGCATAATCTTCTTATATAGATCTTTACCTTTGATAGTTTTTCCAGTAAACGGATCTATATAATCGTCATTCATTCTCAAGTTGGCAAGAGCAATCTTAATAGTCTGCGTACCAAGATTCATTTCCTCGCGTTCGTTCGGATCAGTGTTTAACTGTTTGCGCAAGAAACGCATCTCTTGAACATAAGTATGATCGTCGTATTTTGTTTCATTCAACAGTTGGTCGATTGAGATAGCACCTTGACTTCCGACTTTTACAGCAGACGTCATCATGATCATATCTACACCATTTCTGCGCATAGCGTCTCTAAGTTGAGCAATCTTGCCGTATGCAATCTGGTCGAATATTGGGAATAACGCAGTCTTGTTGTAGTATGGAGTCATTAACGTTCCTCCAGACCCATCAGGAGACTTTCTAAATCCAGTAGCAGTATACTTCTGGGTTCCGATTATTACATCGAGAATCGACTTGTATAAAGCTGCACCTTGCTCGGACATTACGTCGGCTCCGTGTTTTCCACGCAACACTTCAAATGCGTACTTCATCTTATCGTCCCACTTTCCTTCTTCTCTGAGAAGTTTTTCACAAAGACTATCTGATATATAAGTAGCACCGTCGGCAACATTTACAGGAGCTTTATCGTCTGGATTCTTCTTAAAGTATTGTGCAGCGTCAGCTTTGGCTTTAGATTTCAATACATCTAAGAACTCTTCTCCGTAAGCTTCTCGTATAATTCTTTCAGCTTCCGCCCTGTCGTTGTACAAATCAGTAGTTCTAGGTAATCTTCTATTAGTCAAGTCGAGCTGCGAAGATTTCTTTCCAGATTTGATTACTGCAGCAGCAGATGCGATATCACTAAGTAAGAACTGTTCTTCAAGAGCTTTCTGCTGTAAAGTGTTACTTTCTACTTCGTAGTCTTTTACTTCAATACAACGATATGTACCGAGCTCTTCCATTCCCTCAAGAGGATCGATATCTGTAACATTTACTCCACCGGTAGAAATATCACCACCTCTACGTTTTGTATAGTCTACTGATATATCTGTGATATATTTACCGTTGTCGTTCCACTTATAGAAGGATTTACTGCCTGAGAATAGCCTTTGATATTCTTGCATAGACTGCATGTGTTTTATACTACAGTCTATAATGTATTCTTGGATTGCTGCAGAAATAAGCTGTTTAGAATAGTTACTAGTCTCGTATTTGCCCGTAGACTCATTCTTTGCGTTACCAAGCTTGAAATTTTCTCCGTGTCTAGCCTTGCCAATACGGGTGGCCATTTCTATTATAGTAGCACCATCAAGACCAATATTCTCATACAGCCCGTCTTCATTCTTTTTAATAAGACCGACTTCTTCTGCATTATTAATGTCTTCTTGGGCACGCTGCAAAAGCATTCTGGCTACAATCTCTCTACGCTGTTCGGTAGACACATTTTCTCCAAAGAAATACTAGTAAGCCAAATTTAAACAATCTCTTGGGTTGTTTTTAACTTTATTATACCCAAGTTTGGATAAACTTTCTCCGGCATCATTCAACCCATTACGACTCCATATTATAGAATCACCTTTTTGCCAGCAAACCTCTTCGACACCATCATTTGAAGTTCTGGTTTTATACGGCCTATTTAAATATATCTTAGTACCATCTGCAAAAGGAATACAGTTGAATGAACTAAAATACATTCCGTTACCATCAGAATAGTTTTTAATCTTCTTACCAGGATTGTTCTTGTAGAAATCATTTTCGTATGCAACAATTGCCTTCTCTACAGCATTCTTTTCTGACTCAAAATACTTAATAAATCTATCAAGTATCTTTTTATCACGAATAGAAATAGAATTAAATCTAAGATCGGCGTCGTAACAATCTAAGTTGGTACGCTTGCCGATAAGCATACCTACAAGAGGTATACCTCGTAAAGTATGATAAGTCTTCTTATCTGACTGTGTTGGAGACAGCATGTAACCTTCGTGAAGCAGCTCAAACTTAGATATAATATCTTCACCCAGCTCAATCTCAAAGTAGTCTCTACCGTTGTCGCCAATGTTGTTTGTCTTCATGCCTACGAAAGTAGACACCTATAAATTCACAGCTGTGCCGTCGTTTATCATTTCTGCCACAACAGATCCTTGTGCGAATGCGTCTTCTTTGAGCATTTGTATATATTGATCGTTTTCGTCGGCTTTATTGATGACCTGAGAAAGATCGTTTATATAGTTACTTTCAGATACAATATAATATTGGTTATTATGAGACGCTGTCGTCATCAAAGATTGAGTCTTTAAGTTATACTCATTTTGCATATTAGCAAGCTCTTTAATGAAGCCTGAATTAAATGCAGATTGCAATACGTCTATTGTTATATCCTCATCGGTAGCTAATCTCATAAAGAAATTAATAGGCATGAACGTAGAGTTTCTGTCTGACAACATAACGTAAAGTGCATCCATAGGAGTCTTTACAGTCTTGTTGTTTTCCATTATTTGAGCCAACCACAAGTCTATAACTTCAGGTCTAACATCTACACCACATTCTAACAATGCATTGTGCAAGTACGTCTTAACGTCGTTATCTGTCAATTGACTAAACTTAACAGGCTCAGGCAGATATCTCCAGTTCACTGTGACATCTTCTGGATTTTGTTGTCTTAGTTTATCGTAAGCATACAAGAAGCTTTCTTTGCCCTCAAACAAATCAAAATATATCTTCTTAAAGACATTGCCTTGCTTTGGATTCTAGAACTTGTACGACGCAGTTTTTGCATCGTATTTGAGCACTCCACTCAAACCAGTAGACAACTGATCAATCCAATTTCGAACAGAGATAGTCGCACCTTTTTCGTATAACGTAGTACGAATAGTAATATCCTTACTCTTGTTTCCTTCTTTGTCTACAACATCTTTAGCTGTAGCCCAAATGAAGTTATTTTGCTGCTGCCTAAGAGCTCTGATAATCTTAATTACAACACTATCGGCGTTAGCATCAAATACTTTGCCTTCTTCGTTTGTTATCTTAAGACTCTTGTTGCGCTTGACGTCTTTTGGATCTCTCCATCTATTGCTTATTAATCCAGAAATCTTTGTGTACAAGTAGCCGAACATTTCTGCATCTGGACCAGTTTTTGATAAATACAGCATCTTGTTTAGTATCTCTTGCGTACTGTTGCAGTTCGCAGTATAATACAAAACCTTGCCGTATACATCTCTAAACGGCATAAACGTGCGCATGCCAAACTTATTATGACTTCCGTCCGGGTAAGGTACTGTGCTAAACAGGAATTTAACCTCTCTAGAAGCTTTTTCGTAAGGAGATATTTCATAAGATTCTGTTAGAAGTTCTCCGAATGTATTAAGACCTTCTTCTCTTTGCTCCATCTCCTCGTCAGCCTTACGCTCTTCTACCTTTCTACGAACGTCAATCCTGGTGTCGGACATATACTCGTCAATAATAGGAGCAATAGCATCCCAATTTTCGAGTTTTACTTTATAGAATGTCCTCTTTACCTTGAATCGTTTAGTAACCTTCTTTCCGTCAACAACGATTGTTTTAGACTCTACAACCTCCTTTTCGTAAGCAGCACTCTTATCACCATCTTTATATGGATGACGAGTCTTTGCTATTTCTCTAACGATTGCAATATCAGACTCTTCTAAAGAGTATCTCCACCATTCTGCGAAATCAGCATCTTCTGCAAGCCTACGTTCAACATCTGCAACAGAGAACTTAACTTTATCTATACTAGCGCCAATAGGACTGACGTTATCGTGTTCAAACCACATTGGCATAATACCATCGACAGCTTCTCTAAGGTCTTGAGCAGAAGTAGCATTTTCAAAATGTACCGTCTTCCTACTTATCGGATTTTTGTGAGTATATCCTTTCTTAGTAAGCTTTTCTTTGATATCTTTAACAACGCCCTTCATTATGTCTGACAACGTAATAGAATCATCGTTAAATGTGTCCGCACCTCTATACTCATAAGAGTCTTTGAGCAATGCTTCCATCACGTTGTATACCTAACGATACGACGTATTATAGTCTCTAAGAACATATTTGTGCCAAATTTTGCTTATAAAAGCCACAGTAGACTGCCAAAAGTTTCTAGGCTTTATATCTGCAATTTCATAAATTGTTTTGGCTACGTTTTCGTCAATCGGTCCTTTAGAAAGAAGAATATTTATAAGTTCTTGGTTTGTAAAGAATTCTGCCACAAACTCTTTAAAGTTAGCAAAACCGTACTGCTTCAGTTCGTCCTTTGTAAATACTTCCTTGCAGTAAGAATAGAATATCTTTGCTGCTTTTGTGTACTGAGTATTCTTATCAATAGCACCTAGCGTAAATACGTGTACTAACTCGTGAGCAAGCGTCTTTATTTTGGCGTTAGAGTAAATAGTAATAGTCCAGGATCCATCTGCATTTCTTGTAGCACTACCTTTCTTTTGTCGTTCTACGCCATTTATAATTTTCTTTGGCCCCTGTTGTCTTAGAACTACAAAATTAATATTAGTAACTCCAATCTTTTCAGAAGCTTTTCTGAGCATTCTAGACAGATTTTTGTACCGCTTGGATATAAGCTTTAGAGCGTCATTTAGATTTGTAACATTCCTCAATTGAATATAATCCTCACTAGGGGTATACTGATCATAAGAATCGTATTCCTCATCTTCAATTTCGTCATCTCCAACTTCTACAGCACCGTTCTCTTCCATCCACTTCTTAAGCTCTTCTTCTGTCATCGTCTGCTCTTCTTCTGCAGGTTTTTCTTCTTTTTCTTTGACAGGAGTTTCTTCTTTTTGAACAGGTTCAGCAGGCTGCTTTAGATCTTCTTTTACCTCTGCTTCGGTTTGACTGCTTATAGTCAAATTGTGCATAGTAAAGTTGGTTTCCGTTTTTACGAACCAATTTGTAGAAAGGAATCCGTTCTTAACTGTCCATTGACACAACGTATCGTTATCAAACATCTATTTTGTGATAACAAGTCCAGAATCAACACCGTCGATCGCAATATGAAAATCTTCATTGGACGTAGAGAAGTGCTCGTATAATCCTGGGAATGAGCTCTGTGCTAGGTTTTTAAACTTTACATTAAACGTATCCCAGCGAGGCATTGTCTCACAGTTTTGGAGATCTTTTGTAAACTCTTTTACATCGTCAAGATTATGCAGATTATAATTCTTCTAGTTCAATCTAACAACGTCACCAAAAGTGACATTTCTATCGCTAACTGTGTATACAATATTTGGCAGCTCTTGGTCGCCTTCTTTATATGAAAGACGTTGTCCGATGAAGAAATGTAGCATCTGAATAGCAGTATCGCGTTTCTTTTGCCAGTCTACCTCGGCAGTGTGATTTGTGTCTGCAATAATCTTAAAACATTTAGCGACAAAATTTGCAATATTTTTGTTGAACTTAGATCTAATCAGAGGGATTGCTACTCTACGTTCTGCGGTAGTTCCATTTTCTGCATGGTTTTGTTTGATTACTAGGAATAGCTGGTTTTGCCAATAATCTCCTTCTGGAGCTCTTCCTAACACAGCGTCTGCAGATTTTGCACCACTCTGAATAACTCCAGTCTTTTTGTCGTAGAATCCTATATCTACAATCTTGCCGTCGTCCTACTGAACTCCGAGATTGTCTATATCTTTCTGCGTAATTATACTCTCGCTACCATTAAGCTCGATGGGTTTGTGGCCAGAAGGTTTCTTATCGTATGTCGTATACGATCTGCGCAAATCTATTGTAATGACAAGATCAGGATGTTGTCGAAGTAAATCCTTGATCATTTTATACTTGTCAGTATAAATAGGATGATTTGTCTAAGCCCTTCCTCCATTCTTAGCTCCATATACAACAGGATTACTCTTTATTGATATTTTATAAGTCTTTCCTTTGTATTCAAGCTCTCGCACAATGTAAGGTTCTCCGTTTGGAGTAGTTTTTGAATATACTTTTACTATTCCGTTTGTAAGAAGATCGCTCTTATCTTTAATACTGTCGGCATCTTCTAGTTCCACTTCAATACCATACGTCCAAGATTCGTCTTTTATAGCGTTTATCTTGTCTATGTCTTTAGATACATCGGACTTCTTGTTTGTATTTGCGTCTTCCGCTTCCTTACGTTGCATTTCAGCAATCTCTTTATCCATATGAGATGTCTTGTAGTCAGACATTCTCTATACATATTGCTGAATTTTGTCCAATTGAGCATATGCTTCTGCTACACTTGCCGGCTCTGCTTCTGGAGTAAACGTAAACACCTGTTCAAATTCATACCCGTTCGTGTGATACTTTTCGCGGTACGCTTTAAGCTGCTCAATATAATCGTTTATCTCTTTAGTCCAAGCTTCGGCTTTTTCATTATATACCTTTAATAAAGCCTTCAGCTCGTCCATCTGATTTTCGTTGCTAGAATACTTCTTAACAGCCTGTTCACTTGGCTCTACAGGGATCATCTCACCTATATATAATCTGTGAACATTTTCGTATTTATCTACTACGGTAGGCAATAATACAGCAGAAGATATTACAACGCCTGGTTTTGACTGCAAGGCCTTAATCTATAAATCTACATAAGCAGCTCGTTCTTCCATAATGGAGAATGTGTTTTTAGTGTTCGTCATTTTAATTGGCTGTCCGCCCCAACGAACATAGTCATCATTCTTCATTGTATGCACATTTACTACGTGGATATTTCCTACCTTATCCACAGCGAGAAAATCTGGATCAGCAATCACCTTTTGACCATCTACTTCTGTGAATGACGGAGAATAGTTTGTAACAAACTTCCAGCCATACCTCTGCTCCATTATTCTCTTATAACGAATAGCATTCTCACAAAAAAGTTTAAATTGGTCTTTATCTATATATTCTGGTCTATTTACAACCTGGTCGGTAAGTATCTTTCTGAATGCATCTCTGAAATACTCATTTACATAATAACTTTGCCACGTACGAGGATTAGCTTGCATTATTAGTAGCTTTACTGCATTCTAATCGTTTTTGAGAATTGCATTTGCTATAGGATCTACTATAGATATATCTGCAGTACCGACTATTTCTGAAACAAGAAGCTTTGCTTTTAATAGTTTATCTTCTGCTTTTATGTTAGACTTGAGTATTTGGTATACTCTGAGACGTATTTCAGCAGCCTTTCTTAAGTATTTATCACTTATAAGAACACCAAACTTATCAAATATCCCAGGTTTTGTCTCAACTGGATTTGCCATGTACATACGCTCAGAAGGAATTATACTTCCATCCTAGCCTAAATACCACCCATCTATCAATTTTGTAGGTCCGAAAAGCTCTCCATTTGAAGAAAGAGTGAGATTGTCTATTGCCTACTGTTGTAAGTCAACGTTATCAACAGAACCATCGCCTTCTTCAGTAATAACAGCACTAGCGCTATCTTCACCAACAGGGGCAGAATCTACACCAGGTTGATCTGGCAATGGAGTATCATCTGTTCTGTTGTCAAGATCTACAGGAGATTCATCTATAGGACTTATCTCTTCGTCTACAGTAGCTGGAGATTCTTCTACAGGTTCTGGTGTAGGAGAATTTTCTTCTTCCTCAGACTGCGCTTCTATAGGAGCTTGTTGCTGCGGAGCAAAGTTCCAAGTGATTGTATTACCGTCTATTATTGGAGTACCGTCTGCTTGTTCTAGCTCTGCAGTAAGGATTTCTTGATTATCTTGGCTTACTTCAGGAGCTTGTTCCTATACATCTTCTGTATTAGACTTTTCTACAGGAGTACCACTAATCGTCTCTCGAACAGCGTTCCATTTTTCAGCCTACTCCCTGCTGGCTTCTGCTTTTCTTCTTCCAAAGAGTTTGCCGCTTTGATATTCGGCTTCGTCGTAATACTCGTTTGCTTTATCTTGAGCGTATTTTAATGCCGTATCTATGTCTATACCACCTGAAGTTAGATATGAAGTAATGTCGTCAGCAGACATGTTGTCAAATCCGGGATCCTCTATATCTGGAGCAGCGGTAGAACTTCCGTTTTCTGGCGCTTCATTTCTTCCCAAATTGTCGTTTTGCATAACGTAATCTACGATCTCCTACAGCTATTGATTCTTAAGAACATTGTCTTTAAACATGTTCACAATCTTATGAGATGTTTTAGAAGCGTCTTCGATGTCTGCATTTGCTTCTCCGCCGAGACCGATACTCTTAACAATATTGCTGTACACCTCCTGATTTAACATAAGAAGAGCAGAATCTCTGTATGCATCTACAAGTTTTTCTGCAGACTTTACAGGAATGAGTAAAGTTTTTAGATAATCTATCTGCTAATCATATGATGCGTTTGTTGTATCGTATTGCGTCTTTGAATATATTTCTACCGCATTCTTAAGTCTATCTCTAGTTTGTTTTAGCGAAGCGATAGATCTTTCGCGTTGTTTACTGTTAAACGCAATACCTTTTGTCTTTGCATATTCTACGAGATTATTTACGTCTTGCAAATCTTTAAGAAGCTGTGTAACAGCAATAAGCTATGCTGCGTTTTGGTGTAGTCTTTTCAATCTTTCTCTGTTAGAAATAGATTGCTGTTTTACAGTTCCATCTTCTTGCTTTACATTAAACGTAAACTCATCTTCTGTAGTATCTACTCCGTCGTTTAACGTCTGCGGACCAACAAGATTGTTTAAACGTTCTTCCAAATCTTGAGAAGACATTAATCCTGTAATCGTAGCCCAATTCTAAAGTCCTTCTTTTCTATTTTGTCTTGTCTTTTGAGTATAATAATCAAAGACAGATAATGCATAATGGGCTTCTTCTGATTCCGGATCGTATCCCATTCTGCGCAATCTTTCTTTTATTGGACCATATTGTCCAGCAGAAATTATTCTGTTTGCTTGTTCTGAAAGCTTATCAAAATCCTCATCAGAATAAGGAGTATCGTTGCGTAGCGAATTCTTTTTCTTTGCTCTGTCAATAACTTCTAAAATCAAGTCTTTATTGCCACGTTGGCCATATTTAGCAAACGCAACACCTTTTAGAATTGCATCTTGTGCTTCCGTACGGTTTGCTACAGCTGAAGATAATACTTCGTTTTGTAAATATCTTGCAGTCTGGTATGCCTTCTTCATACCAGCAGCCTCCTATAAAGATACGGTTGCGCCAGTCATAAGACCTCCAAGAATCAATCCGCCTTTCCAGTTTGACCAAAACTCTTGATCGCTCTAGTAAGGAGAATCGGTAAGACCTATTTGGCTAAGTACTGCATTAAATACTTCTCCGCGTTTCTTTAGGTCGTTTACAAATAAGTTTTTCATGTTTCGCAACCCTAAATCGTCATCCGCCTAGTTTAAGATTTTTTCTGCGTCTAACGAGTTTAAATATTGCGTACCTTCTTCTGCCGCCTCTGCTAATGCTGTAGCACCAAATGCACCAACTCCATGCATCGTCTTGTCTAATACAATCTGGCGCTCCAATTTTGGCAAAACTTTATCTTCTATTTGCTGTACAGTTTTAAATGTTTTATTCCACAACCTACGAGCAAATGGAATTTGCGCAATTGCTGCTCCACCAGCGCCTCCTATAATACTACCAGGAACACCAAACCCAGCAAACTCACCAATTCCAGCACCTACTGCAGCTCCAGCAATAGCTCTACCAATTACTTTACTTTTGTTTGCCAACCATCCATATGGTGTTGCCATAAGAGCCGCTTCCAAAACGTCACCTCCAGCAGTAGCCATCATATCTCTCTCAAACTAAGTATCTGCTCCGTTGTCGCCAAGCTTTCTTGCTTCTTTGTAATACTGGTATCCGTGTTTAAGATTTCTAGGGTTCAGGCCTCCCATTCCAGCTTGATACATGGTAAAAGCAATCTCGGGATCTATTAGCTTATTGGCTTCGTCTTCTGTCAAACCGTACAAATTGATAGCTGTCTGTCTCGCATTCGATAGCATCTCTTTGCTTAGCTCTTTATTCTTTTTTAATTCTCCAAGAACTTTCTTTGTCGATGTATCAGAAGCTTCTGCGTGGTTTTCGTTCAGTGATGCTTGCCATCCTGCTTTTAATGCATTAGCAAATGCAAGAGATCGCATAGCCCATTTACCCTTTGGTAGCATGTTTGCAAGTTTTGCCAATCCATACGAACCAATCATTTGTTGGCCCATATGTTTTGTATCAGAAAATGAACTACCGACAATTCCTGGAAGATTGTAATACGCATAGTTACCAGTACCAGAAGATTCCATATATCTATAATGATCACTTACAGGAGCTTTTGTTTGCCACCATAACAAATCTTCTTGTTCATCTTGTATTTGTTTGGACCTTACGTCTTTATAACTCTATCGGCTTTTTATTGCATTAATGTAGTTTTCGTTTCTGTTTTGAGAAAGAGGGGTACTATAACTGCTTCTATCTATTTTATGTTTATCTTTTGCAATATAGTCATATCCGCCATATAAAGCACCACCAATAAGTCCAACTATTGCACCGACACCAGCACCTGCAGGCCCACCAAACGAACCTCCGGCGATACCTCCAGCCGAAAGTCCTTCTATTGAATAACTTGCAATTTCTCCAATAGCTTCTAATATAGGGTTATGACCAGAAAGGGTGAATAGGCTTTTATCCCTATTCACCAATTCATCGGCCTGTTGTCTTACAGATACTGCGTTGTCATACAACCTTTTGCTGTCTATCGCTTGTAATCTATAATATTCCGCTAGTTTTTTATCTCCGTTTTTTAAAGACTCCAGATGTTTTTGCGTAAAGAAATCTTCTGCATCTTTATACCTAGAAAGTTGTTCATCTGTAATCTTAGACGCTTCCTCTAGCAGTTCTATTTCTTTTTCATCTTCTCTGTTGTCATCGTTTAAACTACTTATCGAAGTCTTATGGCTAGACTACATTAAGCTTGATATTGGATCGTACCAATTATCCTCTCTAGGTACAACCGTTGGAGTGAATCCGTATTGAGATACTGTAGAGTACGGTATACCCTACAGAACCCTCTGTGCGTCTCTGTTTCTATTTCTGGCTCTTCCTGGATCCTGTCCGTATATAGCCAATAAATCTCTTTGTCTTGCGTCCATTATCTTCTACTGTTAAACTCTGTAGTAACTGCTGAGTTACCGTAATCTTTTCTTTCTTGTACGCCGCTTGCATAAATAGATGCTTCGCTTGTGCTAGTAGACAGTCGATCGCGGCCGTATTCAATCGGAACTTGCAGCCAGTATCCTCTATCATTATCTCCGCCACTAACGTGTCCAACTTCGCTTATACCAACTCGAACCCACAGTTTGTTCTTTCCAGTTTCGTCTGGAGCCATTATTACACCATGATCTGCTGCATCTGGATATATAGCCTTCGCATCAGCAGCCATTGCACCAGGAGATCTCCATCCGATGCTATCCCACCAATCAGACTTATAACCTCCGGCAGACTTTTCGAGTTTTCTAAGCAACTGATCTTTAGAAGTTCCTTTGAGCTGTCCGGTGAATTGGAAGTTTATAATGTTTCTCATAAGCTCATGAGGACTTATGATTTTTCCGTTAACTCCCTTACGAGGTTCCCAATGTTTCTCAGACTCGTTATAAACGAATCCAGCTTTCTCCAACAAATATTTGTTATGAATATCATCACTGTTTGCGGCAAAGTTTTTAAGAATTCCATTTAATATGCCTACAGACTTAAGTGTTCTGTCATCATTGTCCGGCAAATTCTTAATGATTTGAGAAATGCTATGATGGCCGTCTCCGTATTTTTTATCTTTAAAGAAGAATTCAGTGATGGCATTATTTTTAGCCCTTTCTGCTGCAACTGGGTCGTTTTTATATCTTTTAGATATGTTATCTAATGCTTTTCCGTGCTCTGTTGCAAGTCTAATTCCAGCAGAGAACCCGGCTTTAGCAGCATCTTCTCCAAGCGCTCTTAGGTAGTTTCCGTTGTAATCGTCATTTTGTTTTCCGGCGTTACTTGCAGCTATTTCGGCCATCTTGTTATTATGCTCCTGCTGTTGCAATCTAGAACTATAAGAGAACTGCGTAGCCATCTTGGCGTATTCATCTGCCTTTCTAGTTGGATCTACAAGTGCCCAAGCGTTAGCATCAGCTATGTCTCGTTGGAACTGAGCTTCTATGTTACCTTCTGTAGGTTGTAAACCAGAGGCAACAACCTTCTGTCTGGCGAGATCTCTAAAGAATGCGGCTCTTGGGTCAGCGGCCAAAGAAGCACTAGCTCCTGGGGCTACTTTCATAAGGTCGGAATCAACATAACCGGTATATTCATATCGTGGATCGTATGCCATTCCTTTAAGTCTTGGATCTTTGGCAAAATCTTCTCTTGTAAGAGTTCTAGGAGTCCTTCCTTTGTAGCTATCTTGTGTAAGCTCTCTAAGTGTCGTAGCTTGTATTGGAGATGATCTGTCCCAAGAATTAAACCCACCTTGTCCGTTTGATGTTGCGAAGTCTGCAAACGGAGTCGCCCCTGTTAATGCCATGTCAAAATCTTCTTGAGCCTAACTATATTTACCTGCTGATCTAAGTTTCTATAAAGCATCTTGGTATGCATATCCCATTTTTGCATTAGCTCGCATTGCGTTTATTTCAGCTGGATTTACACTACGTATAGTCTGTGCAACAAGAGCTCTTCCCTCTGGGCTTCTTAATGGATCTATTCCATTTGCGTATAGATTGTTTATAGCATCTCTCACTCCACCAACAATTTGATTGTATCTTTCCATATCTTTTGCAAACGGGCTTATGAAGTCTCCATAAGTATTATAGAAGTCTTTAATCTATTGTTGTCCTTTGTCGTACATATCTTTGGCGGCATTTATAGCCATCGCCATAACCTATGTATCGTACAAGTCTTTGACGGGCATTTGCGCCCACTAATCGTATGCGTATACCATAATTATTTATATCTTTTATTATATTCTTGCTGCCCCAAGATCACATATTCAAAAAGATTTCCAAGAGCTTCTGCGTTTGTCTTAGGAGCACCTCTGCGCATTTTTTTTGGTTTTTTTGCATCGGTATTCGATAAATTTCCTAGAGCATTTTGTCTATTGTATTCAACCATCTGAGGAATGTTTTTGAAACCGTACTCATACTCTGAAGGTCTGAAAACAAGTGGTGACTGACTATACGCCTACGTAGTTGTTTGAGGTTTTATAGGGGTTGTGCTCTTTTTTGTACTAGGAGTGTTTGATGACTTTGTAGTTACCTTTCTTGACGGTCTTGTAGCAACCGGCTTCGTTTTTAAAGAAGTAGGATTGTACATAGGAACTTTTGGCATGTTTTTTATACTATCATCAATGTCGCGCAACATGGACGCAAAAGCAACATCTCCGTTGGGATTATTTTTCGTTTCAACACCTCTCCGCACAGATGTCCAATAATTATTTGTCGGATTTGTGGTATTATTCTATGTAGTATTTTGTCCTTTTAAAAAGTCAATGTAATCTTTCTGGTTTTTAACGTCTGCTGCATACAATCCGTACGTCTTATTAAACTACTTGCGCTTAAATTCATTAGCTACATATTGCTCGAGAGCATTCTGGAAGTTGTACATACCCATTTGCATGCCTTGCTGTCTCGCAGCATGTGCTTTAGCGTACATGTCAGCATCCCATTGTTCTGCAGCCTGCTGATGAATAGCTTCTTGATTACCAACATTAAGTCTAGCTTGTGCTGCATTAGCGCGATAAGCATTGTTTTGTTGCTGAATAGAAGAGAGTGCGTTTGCAATATTCTGCTGTGTGGTATTCAACGATGCAATTCTACTAATAGCTCTTTGGCCAGCAGAAAGACCTCCAGATTGATTTATAGCACTGGCAGCTCTTGCCTCAGCAGCCCTTTGTTGCTACATTATAGGATAGGCACTTATTCTCAGTTTATCTAAGTCATTGAGCGCAACTTGTGCATATGGATTGGCTTTAAATGTATCTGGTTTATATACGTCTTGATTTTTTGCATCGCTATATTGTCCAAGACCAATCAATGCTCCAGATAAGGATGGAACAAAATTAGTAAGCCATTCTGCGCCATCTACAAATCCAGGTAAACAAGTTTTACCGTACATGTATTTACGTTCACTGTTTTTCATATTTCTTTGATTCATCTATATGAGTTTTAATTCATCAAGCATACCTGCCGCAGCATATGCTGGCACATCTTTAGCTATACTGTTTCCTGTTTCAGGATTTTTTAGTTTAGCAGAATATATAGTATCGTTGTCTGCTACATTTATTCTTGCAGTATCATTAGGCCCTCGTTTAATCTAATGCAGTGCCCCAGTATCACCACTCTCAATCCACTCTCCTTTGCTACCCCAAGCATTTTGCGGAGCATACATCATTCCTTCTGGGGTGTCAACAAAGAATTTTTTGTATGTCTGATTTGTTATTGGATTTACCGCATCTTTACCATCTTTAGCTTCGAACAACTGCTGAGAAGTAGGATCTCCGTATTCTTCGGCCTCGAGCTTCTGCAACAACTCCGTAGTAGCACGACTTCTGTTGTTAATGTTTTTATTATCAGCCATAGCTTGTGCTCTGCGAAGCCTCTCCTATTCTTTACGTCTACGACTTTTGCCGCCAAATAAGCCACCAAATAAACCTCCTATGCCGCCAACAACTCCTCCAATTGCGCCACCGATAGGTCCTGCTACAGATCCTATTGCTGCTCCAGCAGAAGCTCCGCTAGCAGCTGCACCTAATGTATTCTGTTTTATAGAAGCGTCTACGGCCGCCATCTCACTGTTTGCATCAATGTCGTTTTGCTGTTCAAAAGAAATGCCTCCAACAGACTGTTGGTTTGTACCATACTTCATCAACATTTCATTTGGATCGATGGTAGCTTTGCTAGCGTTAGATATTTGATTTATTGTACCAGCAGCCGAGATTAGTCCGTTTACTCCACCAGAAATCTTTCCGGCTATACCGCTTAAATTAAGACTGGACTTTGGTTTAATTCCTGCAATCTTATTTAATTTTTCCATCGACCATTTTGTAAAATCTGGTGCATTTTGCTATAGTGACTCATTTAACTCGTCGTCAGAAAGCGTGCTACCAGGCTTACCCAAATCGAAGTGCGGCAACCATTTTGTATTATTTATATATTTTATAGTTCTTAAGTCCATGACATTCTGTATTTAGTTGTTATATATTGTAGTGAGAAGTCAGTACTATTTGAACTAGAAGATAATGTATACTACATAGTCTTGCCTCTCATTCTATCCCCCCAGTCTTTACTGTTACCGTTTCTAGGGATGTTTAATCTATAATCGTATTCAGTATTCGTAATGATATCAGATCCATTTGCAGAAGCGTTTTGCTTAAGTGGTGTACTATATGTAAATGTAAGAACAGATAGAGGACTGTTTCCATGTTCCCCTGGCACCATGTAATTGGTGCGGTCATTTAATACGTTACTTCCACCATAGAATCTACCTCCAAATGTCTATATGTCAAATGTTTTAACATAATCACTTCCGGCGTTTACTACACAATCTATTCTCGGACAAACTAAAGCTTCATTGAACCATACGGAAGAGTTACCGTCATTCATTCCGTATTTATACGCAGAATTTCTATCTGTAGTATAGAGTTGGTCTTGTGCAAACGTATAAAATAATGGAGAGAATGTATAAACGGCCGTAAATGCGTCTACAGATTCATTGTATACTATAGATTTGTCGTTGACAACGTTAAACAAAATCTCATTGTGGTTTATGTCGTAACCAACCGAAGGTATTGATGTATCGTCGCCATCTGTAATATAATTCTTGACAGTCTTAACAGTACTCAGTGGAATCGCAGCATACCCATCTTTATACTGCATTATTTCGCGTTTGTATGCATCCCACCAATACAATGCTGAATTACTCGCACAAGAAGTATGCTATTTTTCTTTCTAGCCATACTCTGTAGATATATAATCAAATCTCTCAAGAACAGAACCTGTTCCTAAAATAATCTAGGCATCGTCTACTGTATTAAGTAGGGTTCTTTCATTAACTGACAATACTCCTGTGGCGTTCTCCTACCAAAATACAAGCTTATCTTTAAACAGCTTCATATCAGTAAGTTGTCCAAAACGAGAATCTACATCGACGTAATTCATTGCTTTAAACTGCGTCCAATTATCTATTTTTTCGTTATTAGACTTCTTCTACGAATAATATACACGAGTGTCGTATATTTCGCTTTCCCCTTTTGTAGATGTATCGGATGAAAGCGGCATTAACGTTGGTTCTGCGTTATACGCAGTGTTGTATAGATAAGCATCTTTTTCTTGCACGTAATCTTCGAACGATGATGCATAATCCTAAATCCAATAGGACGTAGAATCTATTCCATATAGATTTCCATATTGCGCTGCAATGTCTATAGGGCTTTCTATTAAAACGTCGTATATGGTTGCCATTCTTTGAGTATTATTGGAATACTCTGCGTCGTAATAACAATGTGCTGCATGATAAACAAATTGCTGATATTTACAATCTCCGTCTTTTACAATAATACTTCCACTTCCAACAGAATAATTACCGTAAGAATAATATACGCTATTCTTTATTGCATATTCGTTGTATCCGCCATATGGCGTTGCCCGTTTCATTAGATTTGTAACAACTATTCCGGGAACTACAGGCGATCCGTTATTTTTAAACAGCTAGAATTTTTTCATTGGATCACCGTCTATTTTGAAAAGCATTAAGAATCCTCCACCAGAAATCGGATACATTATGTTTGCCAAACATGCTCCTTCGTCTTCAAAATTAGGATCATCGTCGTCTGTAGCCGGATAGTGTATCTCTCTAGCAGATGTCGGCAGCACGTGATCCATAAGTGTTGTTCTCAACTAAGAGCTGCCGGAGTCTGTATTTATATTGGAAATGAGTGGCGCGGACCAATTAAGAAAAGTTGTGTTGTCTATAAAAGAAGGATTATTTGTAAAAATAAAGGATTTATTATTGACAAACTAAGAATATTTTGTAGATTTTACAAACTCCACGTCTTTTATATTGTATTCACTTAAGTAGTCTTCGTTTCCATCATCTTCTTCTCCAGTTGTAACATATTTATTTAAATAAATATATTGCCGCTTTCCATCAGACGATAGATTTATTGGATTAGTAGTTGGTTCTAGTCCGGATACAGAATTTCTTTCGTTTTGCCACGCCATAAATCCGGCAGTAATAGAATATGTATCGGGTATCAAATCACCGTTCTAATCTTCGGCTAAACCGTACCACAAACCTTGACTGGCATGTATTATATAGCCATTACTCGCATTGAGTGTGGGGTAAAACCAAGGATAACCAGTAACGCCAGCATTAAGCTTTCTAGGTTCAATGTTTTCAGGAAGATATAAACTTTGTGCAGATTCATCACGATACGCCGCCATTTCTTTAAGATACACATTACTTTTGTAGTTTTTAACGATATCTTCGACATCGTCTGGCTGATAACAATACTCCGGAGATGCAAACATTGCGTACTAAAAATCAGTTTCTGCTTTTCTAGAATACTAATCTTCGCCAGGATTATACTACTTTGTAGGCCCTATCACCTAACTTCCGGTGGATGTCGTCACACAGCTTAGAGTGCTTATTACAAACGGAGTTCTTGTAAATATTCCAGGATTAGACAAGTAATTCCCATATCGCATTGGATTACCTATGATACCTTGGGATATTACATATGAATCATTTATTGTATGATTACAACGAACTATTTCGTAAGAATCGAATCCTTTTGGAAGAGTGACGTCAAACTAAATAGCAATTCCTTTGCCGTGATCCGCACACATTGCGATATCACCGATCCAATTTACAGATGTTGCGTTTCCTTCGCAGTCGAACAGTCGTATTCCAAATCTGTACGTGTCCAGGTTTCTATAGGTGTTTTTATAATTTTTACTTACTACGTATTTCCACTTTATATTTTTCCCTACACCATTATAGCCATACGTATCCAAATTCTAATTTGCAAAAGTATCCCACCAGTTTATATTATATTCTGGTTGATTTTGTAAATTATAGTCATACTATCTATGATAAAGATTACCTAATGTTATGTCAGACCAGTCAGAAATATTTGAATTTAGTTGCCCATCTTCATCGAGTACCGATACCTCCTGCCCATTCTATATAATATAACTACCTTTTGTATAAGCCTTTGCATCCCAATCGGTATTCTTTAATTTTTCGTCTACTTCATACTGTTTGTCATTTATATTTCCAGCAAACATGTAATCGTTTTTTGACTCTATTTCTTTTGGAATAAACCGCGTTTTAACATAAGATAAAAACTCAGACGAATTTACTTCTTCTATAGATGCTCCTGTATCTATACCTACGATATTTCCAACAACAGAACTTAAAGGCTTATCTATTATTAGATTTACGGTAGGCTGCTGTCCAAGTTGAATGTAATTTATTCTATAAACCTATATATTGTATCCCTTATAATCTGTAGCGTTTTCTATCGATATATCAACAGCCTTGTTTGTATTTTTTTCAGAAGGATATCCGTGACCATAATCCTTATATAAAGACAATACGTTACTAAATGGAGATATTGTAGTGGCGCTGCCATTTTCTTTGTACAATCTATATGCATATTGCACTTTTGCAGAAGAAATAGAACCTGCTGAGTCGCTAATAGAGACGGAGATGGGTCTTAGCACCATGTTCTAATACCCAAATACGTCATCAAAAGTCTCTCTTTCTACCCTATCTCGCATTATATTTATCGCCATCAGCTCATGTATTCCGTCTGCAATATATAGTTTGACGTTTTTGTCCGACTCCCACCTCAAAACAGTATTAATCGTTTTTTTAAATTCGTACGGATCGAACAAAATATCGTTTCCGTCAGAATCTTTTGTTTCCCAGAGTGGTTCGGAACATGGACCAAACACTTTAATTTTTGTGTTGGTATTTTTATCATATTTATAAATCGTCCACTTGTTGTCTTCGTTGTATGTTATAAATACCAAATAATTACGGATAGAAGAAAAAGATAATATTTTTTCATCGTTATCAATTATATTTGTAGGAAGTACGCCTTCTACAAGATGGAGTTCTCCTGTATTATGATCTTTGTCGGTAATAGGTCTTACATTTTCAGCATATCTATATTGATCGTTTGGAAGAAGAAAGTCAGATGTATCGGAATTCATTCCTTTTGTAAATGTATTAATCTGTTGGTTTTTATTAATATCCATAGTAATAATCATTATAGAACTGCTGATCATCACCCTGATGTCTAAAGAACGTATCGTCTTCATCTATCTCGGGGATCAACCTATTCCACTCGTTCTTTATATTCTACATATCGTCGGCAGTAGGCATCATAGCCTCAGCATATGCTTGGTTACGATAGAAGTTCCACTGCTGTTGTATATAAGTATACATATTCTGTCCAGCATTAACTCCTTTACCACCCAACGTACCTTTCATCCACTTAGAGAAAGACAGCTTCATTACTACATACCAATATACAGCTTCCTAATATGATGCGGTATCTGGAATCAGAGGATAACCTCTTTCATCAGTAGCAATAGCTTTATAAGCAATCTTTACATACCCGTCTCGTTTATTTGTAACAAGCCAACCAGGTTTAATAAAATACTGAGGATCTTCATCAACCTTGTATTCCTTCAAAGGTTTTGAATACTAATCTTTTACTATCTAATATTGTGTAGTAAAAGCTTTTGCTCTCATTGGTTGATGTGGCTCTTCAGGACGGTGCCTATGACCTGGTTTTGGGTTCCTGAATATGCCTGTCATAGTCCTCATTGGTATCCACCGACCCTTAGGTTCATGTGAATACGCCACTCCGTCTAAATGCTATAAATCATCAGGCAACGGTACCTGATGATCCTATATCTTTAACAAAGGTACACCATCTGTTCCAGACTCTTTATGAACATACTACATTGGTGCACCTATCTTCTCAACAGCTTCAAATATCCATTCTCGAATATCAGTAGTACGCTAGCGCGCTTCTGTTGAATCCAAATCTGCCATAATCTTTGCTATGACAGACTCACATTTTATATAATTGTATATCATTGATGTCTATATAATCGTGTTTATTGAATATTAGTTGAGCTAATCTTCGCTTATTTTGACGAACGAGACACAGTTGATACTTGTATCTATCCGGAAATGTCCTAGGTATCTTAGACCAATATAGTCTATACTTATATCCTTCAGAGTGTTCGTTTAGATGATATATACGTTTATCAAACTCTTTTGTACTCTTATAGTCAACCGACAACGATTTAGGAGATAGTGTCTTAGGTTTGTATTTACCTATCTGTATAAAACCAAGCCCGTAAGGCATTTTAAAGCCTTCTGAGCGTTCTAATACGTGTTCTAGTATAACTTTACACATCTCATCTAAAATGCGCTTGTAGAGGCTGTAATCAACCTCTACTGGCATTTCTTTGTACATATCTCTAAACGTGCACGATTGTTTCATTATTCTTCGTCATCCTGCGGTCCGTGAGGCTTAACACTAGCCAGCGTAGCATTATTACTATCGTCACTAGGTCTGTTAAGCATGAACGCAAGTTCATTGTTTAAAATAAGCTTTTTAATAGGAGGCACCATCCATCCGGGGATCTTTACATCATCCTCGTCATCTGGTTCTTCGTCGTCTTCATCATCGTCATTGTCTACTTCATATACAGCAAGTACGTATACGTATTCAAGTAGACCACCGTCTTGTAGACCCTAAATGTACACGTGACCGTCGTCTTTATAGAATGACGTCATCTCTCCGAATGTGTATCTGCGGAAATTCTGATAGTGTCTACGAATGTGGTTCATATATTGGATATTCTCACCAGCTTCATCGTGTACAGCTAATATGCTACTTGGAGCATTGTCTACTATATCTTTAAAAGTATCTTCTGTACGTTTTGTATACGATTCACGACCTTCGTCTGCTGACGGTACAATTTCCAACTTATGTGGCCCTGTCTCCTTTAACTTGAAGAACTCATCGTCTATAAGATCTTCCCAATCTAAATTATACTGCTTCTTACGGTCTTTAAGCTCGTCCAAACGCTGCTTCCACAGCTGTCTACGATAAGCATTAACCCAAGAAGCTATTTGGGCTCTTGATAAGTCTTCACTCTCACTAATATTGTTGTTTCTCACAAGGAGTAGTATATCATCAATGATTTCCTTTAGTGAAATTTTAGCAACCATATTATTTATCGTTTGATACAACAACTCTCACGTTACTAGTTTTAACCAAGTCGTTACTATTGACTACTTCGTATTTAGTCTTAGTTACCTTCTTGAAGTCTAGCGTAAAGAGTCGTTTGAAAAAATTCTTTTTATTTTTATACTCTCGGGTATTGTATATATAGAAGTACTAATCATTCTGTAATTGTATACCTATACTAACAGTATCTTTACCTATTGTATAGTTTACCTTGGTTTGATCATTATACTATATACTATCTGTATAAGTGGTATCTCTAAGTATAGATAAGATATCCCCCTATACCCCCTTACTCTACTTAACGTCTAAAACCTAGTTTTGAGTTGCAGCGGTCGAAACATGTTTAGATTTTATCTTCAGTTCTTTACGCACACTGTCTAGTTTCTATAACGTTTTATCATTCTACTGGTGTAAAGTTTCGATGTCAAGCTTTAAAACATTATTGGCCTACTAGGAGTCGTCTAGCAACCCCTAATAGGCCTCAATGTTGTTCTAAGCCATTTCTAGGCTTTCTGATAGCTTTTTGTTCTTGTTGTTGAGAGTTATCCCCCAACCTAACAAAATCGCAACAGCGAGGCCGCAAATGGCCTTAAAAGCGATTTTACGATTCTTTACTATCCAGCTTATTACTGTTAGTATTTCCATCGCTTAGATCTATTTCCGTTCCTATGTAATCTTCACCTTTCTTCTTTAAGAATCTGCCGAGTGCTTTCCAAGGGCCGTGTGGGTTAAGCGTATTGAGGTTCTCTATAATAGACCACAGCTCAGTTAGAGCTATGATTGTAGTAGCGCCCCCTGTTAACACAAATACACCGTCCTGGTTTAACACTGCCAATTCTAGTAAACGAGCCAACGATATAATGACAAACTCGTCAGCAAGCTTAGTTAACGTTCCCTTCCAATTTTTATGACTTTCTATCTTCTTCTTATTCTTATAAGCTATCTTAATGCCATAGAACATGTCTGTGGCAGTAAAAGCAAAACAAGCAGCAAGAAGTAGTGCTATCGGAGAATAAAATGCGGTAATAAGACTACCGGCAGCAATCGCTATTTTTCCTAGCGTAGTTCCAGCGGATAATCCCTGGAACATGTTACCGATTGAGTTTATTATTGGCATCATATTCAATCCCCCTCATACCAACCCGAAATAGGATTGATGTTTATATTAAACCTGGCGTCATCGTTTCTGTTTATAATAACATTAGCAGGGTTAGTATCGTAATGATATTCTCCAGATACGGCGTATACATCTACAGGAATGAGATCACTGTTAATATTCTCCCATTCGATACGCACAGCGTTATCTACGCCCTCCTAATCTGCGGTATCTCCTACAATAGTAAATATGGTAGAAGTGTTTACAGTTACAGTTCTAGCGCCAGTGGAATATTCACCGTCATATATTTTACCAGTTGCCACAATATAGTAATCTCCCTCAAATAGTTGAGCTTCTGCTGGAAACGTTACGCGTATTGTAGACGAATTTACATGCTTGACTAGAGCTTCATATCTTGTTACATTTTCTTCTACAATAGGAAAACATTTATCCCAATGGGGGTTTACTCCAAATCCTTTATATTCGTTATGGATATGTGCTCTGTATTGAGGAAATCCAGAATTGTTTATATTGTGTGGTGTTGGTGTAAATTCTTTTACGAAAGGTTCGATAGGAAATCTGCCGATAAACCGATTCTTGTTGATATACTCGTCCTTTATTTTCTACTCGAGAGTTTTGTTAACAAAGAAGACACGCATGAATCCTCGAATCGGCTGAGAAAGTTGTTCATTTTCGTTATAACCTACAGGAAGCTGTAAGTCGACAGTAATGTCATTTCCTTTTCTTATCTTCATACTGATAAAATAAAAAAGCTGAGATGGGCGTAGCCCACCCCAGCTTAGTTAATCATTCCTTGGTCTTGTCAACCTGGGCAGTAACACCTGCGTTCGTGCCGTCACCGGCGAGAATGTCGGTAATAGCAGTAAGAACAGTTGCGCTTACTGTGTAGATTTCAACAGTCTGCTTTGTTTTACGGAACAGATCGTCAGCAGTGCGATACATATTCTCAAACTCAAGAGTAAGAGCATTGTAGTGAGCTGTGAGATCAGTTTCCATAGCAGGCTTGATGATGGGCCAAGTACCTTCACCACGGTTCAAGATACCCTCATAACCCATAGCCTGTGCTTCGCGATCGCGAACGAGCTTAGCAGAAGCTTCATAGGTCTTGCCAGGAGTCTTGGTGATCGTTACGCCAGTGGGGAAGTGCTTGTTCAAAGACTCCCAACCTTCAGCAGCAGGATCGGTGTAATAAATGTTAGCATTGAAGCGAACCTTGTTGTACCAGTTGATAGAATCAACAGAGTTGTCGTCATCGTAGGTCATAGCTGTCAGGGTCAAAACACCAGAAGCAGCAGAAGCCGTAACGCGAGCGCGCTTGTACTCTTTGTTGATCATGTTGGCAATGTTCTGAGCAATCGTAGTTGCAGTCTCACCGTCCTCGGTAACATACTCATAAGACTCAGTCCACTTGCGGAAGCGAGTAGGCAGATCTTTGAAAGTCAGACGAACAATGATGCGCTTGCCGGCCTGTGACAGGAGCTTGCCGCTACCAATCAGACCAGTTGCACCAGTGAAGTTAATTGTAACAACATCCTCGGTATCAGCAGCATAGTTTGAAACTGCCCAACCTTTGATGTCGGCAACGTTGATGAAGTTAGACCACTTGATTACAGGAACATTTACGGTAGCGCCAGTAGAAGGATTAACCTGTACTGCGGTCTTACCGGTACCCATACCAATCTTAAAACGAACACTCGTGCTGTCGGCAGTCTTGTTCTGATCGAAATCCCAAACGAGGAACTGACCTTTAGCAACGCTAGAAAGGCTCGTAGCAAGAGTAGTATTGGTGCTATTGTTGCTAACGAACACTGAATTTACGTATGTAATCATATTATTTAATTAATTTTTTCTACTCCCCCTATACGTTCTGCAAAGCAGAGTCTAGACCTAACTAGCTGGGGTTTCCACGTTAAAATTATTCTTGTGTAAGTACTTCTGCGGTTAGTGTTTTATATCGCGGATCTGATTGATTTTCAACATACATCTGAGCTGCGATTTTTATTATCTCTAACCATGTATAGTCCTCGAAGTCTGTGTACTCACTATCCCAGCCTTCTGAGGTTATTTCTTCAGGAACTTTTAAGTATCCTAATGTATATGAAGCTATTTTATAATTCTTGTCAGTCAACAAACGAAATCCATCTTTTGTACGAACACGCAAAGGTCTTGCACGATGGTAACGATAATGAAAGTCTGTAAGAGAGTTCATAACCCTATACATAAAACTATCAGCTGTACATTCAAATACAGAGACGTCTTTCTAATGTTCACCATCATTGTCGGAAATAATAACATCTTCGTTTAAGGCAAACATCATGTCTTCAGGATATGTATATTCGTATATATCATAATCCTTATGACCTGTTGTATCTGGTTCTACATCTGCAGGTTTGTACTCACGGAGTAGCTTAATTAAGTCTCTGGTCCTCTTCTCATTTTGTTCATAGGACGTTCGTTTCGGAGCATTTCCGTTAAACCTATCTTTGACAAACTTCATTATAGCTTGATTGATCCAATAGAGGGAGTCATCAGTGACTGGCTTTTCTAACGCGTCGTCTAGCTTGTTTATTTCAAGTTCAAACGCTGCTATCAAGTCTATTCCTTTCATAATCAATCTTCATTGTCGTTGTCCTTTTGTCTTTGCTTTGCTTGCTGTCTAGCAGCTTCGTCTTGTCTGCGCTTATTAGCTTCTGCACCAGCTGCATATTGTACATACAAATCTACTGCGCCTGATACTAAATCGTCAAATGCATCCATTGGGAGCTCGCAGGGAGTAGACGTCATGAGATCAAAATGTGCTGGTTGTGCGTAATACAGAACTCTAATTCCGGTTACTGTAGTATATCTGTCGTATATAAGTGTGATGGTTGGTTTACCTTCTACGCTCTGATTCAATACTACAGCAGGGTATCTCAGTATTCTAAGACTGTCATGAGGGGTTTCTATCAGCTTCCATACGTCGTTCTGAGAAACTAACTTGTTCGGGAGAATTTTAATCTACTGATCTGCAGCACCATTTCCTCTATAACTGAACGTAGATGTAACGTTCGACACGCTTCTAATATACATATAAAACGATATGGGAAGTTCGAACGTATGGGATCTAGCTGTATCAATTATAATGTTATTCGGATCTTGAATGGTATTTGTACTTTCATCTCCCTCAACAGTAAGGTTTACAGATTTAAGTAGACTTTGTAGTACACTCTCAACGTGAGCAGATAATTTAGAACCCTCTGGAATATTGTCTAAGTTTCTATAAATATCGTGTATATATTTATCTTGATATTGATTCAAAAACGAATATATAGTTTCTGAATCTAGCTTATTCAAGAACTCTCGCTCTGGAATCATAGTTTGAATTCGTCTCTCGAACTCAATACCTAACTGTCTTGTCTCTTCTAGTGTCATGCTTCAAGTCCTCTCATATTAAGTTTAGAATTAAGTCTTTGTGATTCCACGTTCTCAAGAGCAAATGCAATAGCCAGACTAATCAACTCTTCCGCTACCGTAGAGTTGCATTCAAATTGATATAATGCGGCTACATCAGCTCCTCCGTCTCCTGGATCAAAATACGTAACGCCCGTCGCGTTTGAAAAAACACTAGAATCCAAATCCTTTACAAACGTGTTTGGTTTTTTTATGTACGTAAGCTGTATGCCGTCTGTGATGTTCGGAGTTTTGAAAGAATCGTAAACAACGTATATTTTGTTATCTTCGATATAACATACTGGAATTTTAATCCAGGGTATGTTGAAAGACGACGCCATAAACTTTTCTGCCATGTCGTGACTTACCAACTTTACAGGAATTTTGCGATCTTTTATCTTGTCGTATGCAGAAGCATCTTTTGAAGACATCATTGCCTTTACTTTTTTGAGAGTAAATATTTTATTGCCGTGATCAAAATCACCATTAAGCATCACGTCAATCCAACCTCCAACTGGAACATTGTCATATTCACTTTTGTATAGATATATACTTTTTATATAGTCTTCTGAGTATGTCTTGCCTTCAACAAGATTGTTGTACATATCGACATTTGGTACATTTATTGTACACGCATATGACGAGCTTCCGTTCACATCTCCGTTATACACATAAGCGGTAGTTTCGGTAAGATTTTCCGATACAGTCGTACGAACAAGATTAGCGCTAACGAAGTATAAATATTTCTCTGGGAGATTGCCGTACAGTATATTAGTATCGGCAATAGCATATGCCGTAATAGGTTTCCCTTTTACAACAATCGGCTGTAAATCCGAAATAGCTTTAGTATCTGCTTCAAACGTAGCTCTACGAACATTGTTACCAGTAACCTTTTGAGCAATCAAAGCATTGTAAGCTTTGTCAAGAATCGTAGCAACTTCATATTCTGTTAACGATGGATATGACGAAGTAACATTTGCCTTGTCATATTCTATCATGAATTTAGTATATATGTCTTTATGCGTCATATCTCATGTGTTTAACACAGATTATTTATTCTGTGTTTCGTTAATAATAGAAAGTTTTAGATCCTGATTCTTTTTGTTGTCAAGGTATGCAATAGCTTCTTCAAGACTGTCAGCAAACATATCGCTTCCGTAGAAGTAATGTGTCTTATCTTTACGAATAACGCCTTTTGCAATAGCTTCTTCGAGTAAGAACTCTGTCTCTTTTGAAGCGTTGTTAATCCACTTATCAAAGAACTTCTTAGGCTGCTTATCAACCAATCCGAACAAAGTAGACTCTACAAGCTCGTTAGACATCTTATCTGCCTTAACGCCAAACAGACGTAGACATTTACGCATCTGATCGAGACTAAGTTTGTCAAATTCCTTAATAGCTTCGCGACGCTGCTTATTGAGTTTGTTTGCTTCAACAGCTTCAGCTTCGCGATTAATCAACAAATAATCTTTGCCAGCCGTAAGTTTATCAAGAGAAGTAGCAACACGTTTGTGACCACTCAAGAACTTGATAATCATTTCCTGGCGAGGAATAGAATCGTCGAGGATAAGACCACGTGAACCAACTTTTACACAGAACGTGTCCCAGAAGTTGCTAGACTTTGAAAGATGGCCGTCCTCGTAACCTAAAACCTTTTCGTAATACTTTTCATCTTCGGGTGTCAATCCCGTATATATCGACCCAGACCTTGTGAAGTAAGGAGCAATGTAATCAAAACAAGCTTTATATTTTACTAATCCAGCCCAGGGATTCTTTTTCTTAATCTTTAATTCAACTACCATAATATTACATTAGTATGTTGTGATGCCGGGCGGGGAGTCGTTATAACTCCCCTCGGACATCATTATATCTTTGTTTATGAGATCAGATACCTTCGTTGCTGATTTCAGTATCTTCGGCGTCGCAATACAGAATACCGCAAGACAGAGGATTACGCAGCATGATACCCATTTCACCAAGGAAGTGAACCTGATAACCGTCACGGCTGTTAGAACGCAGCGTAGTGATGCTGTTAGCATAACCGTTAGGAGCTACAGAACCACCGGTGAACCACTGTACGAACTCACGACCCTTGCGGCAAACCTTTACAACGTTAGCCTGACCGTCACGCTGACCGAGATCAACGAACAGGAAGGTGTAAGACATAAGGGGTTTACCTGTCAGTGGGTGCAACTGACGGAACAGCTCCATGTTGTCGAAGAGAGCACAACGCTTCAGAGTCAGCTCGATACCGTTCGTCATCTTATAAGTGGTGAACTGACCACCCAAAGTCAGGTTCTGACCAGAACCAGTTACGAATACGGTGTCGATCAAATTGAAGCTAGCAACCTTCTCCTTCAGGATGCGGTCGAACTCACGAATACCCATTTCACCAGTCAGAGCGATGAACTTACGCTCGTTGGTACCCAGCAGGTTGTAGCAGAGGTCGAAGAGGAAGTCCTCCAGGAGCTCAGCAGTCAGGTGAGTGTAGTAACGTACGTTAGCCGGAGAAATCTGCTCAAACAGACCAGACATCTTAGCAACGGGACGGCCGTTAGTACCCTTCAAGTTATAGGTACCATCAGCCTGACGGTTACCCTTACCGAACAGGAGTTCCTTCTCCTCACGCTTCTTCCATTCGCGAAGAGCGATCCAATACTGATAATCAGACCACAGATAAGAAGTCTTGCCAGACTCGGGATCCTTCAGAGCGATAGCGAGTACGGTAGAATATGCATCACCAGTAATGTCATAAGACAGACGGAGAGTCTGCAGCTGGTTACGCATCTTAAACGGAGTCTGATAGTTGATGATATCAGCCTCATCGCTGTACTCCTCGTAAGCAGAACCCATGCGGCTTACCTGACGGCCAGGCAGCAGGAACTCACCAGGAATATAGGCGGCGTTAGACTGGTCAACAACGTAACACTCGTATACCCAAGCGCTACCATCCTGATAAGGAGTACCGCTTACGCGAACCTGGAACTTGTAATCGTCGAATGACAGGATAGCACCAGGACCAAACCAACGCTCTTCCAGAGCCAGGTAAATAGGAGCACCGTTAGCACCAGGAGTTACACTTGAATAGTAACCTGCACCAGCAGAATTGGATGCCTGAATCTCAACACCGTTAGCTTTAGCCCAACGGATATTTACAGCGTGATCGCTGTCAATCATTACAGACCACTCGAACTCGCGGTTCTCGATGATCATAGTCTTGCCAAGACCACCAGTAATCAAGTCGATAGCAGTTGATACGCCGTCGTCCTTTGTACCAAATACCAGTGAAAGCAGACCAGATACCTCGTGAGGCTTGGTCAGCAGGGCGTTAGAAATCATGTTCTCATCTACCAGGTCGCTGAAACGACGTCCGCGATACAGCTGGAGATTGTTAAGTAAACTATTATTCATATATATTTATTTGATTAATTTATGAATCAGAACGCACCTGCAAGTAAGTCCGTAACTGATTTCTGTTTATCTTCGGCATTAAATGTTGTGTGATTTTTACTTGTATGCCGTAACATTTTCCTAAGTTTTTCAGCAGCGGATGACTCTCCTTTCTTTTCTGCATTAGAGATCAAAGCGTCAGCTTTCATCGTAAAGTATGCGGATTCAATGAGGTTCTTTGATAGATTTTCATTAAAGTCTTTTTGATATTGCGAAATACCGTTTTGATCTACTTTGAAAATATAATCAAAAAGTGCCTTACGATCTTCCTTAGGAATAGCTATACCTCGAACATTTGTAAGAGAGTTGATCTCTTTCGTTACAGTATCTAAGAAGGCTTTTGACTGCTCTTCTTGTCGACGAGCAAGCTCTTCCTACTGTCGAGTAGCCTCTTCAAGCTCCTGAGTTCTGATCTGCTTCAATCTATCTAATGCATCCTCGGACTCTTCATAAAGCATATCATTATCTTCGTAACGAGCAATCTTCTTATTAATCTGCTCGTCACTATAATTATTATGCTTCAAGAGTTCACGAATAACTGCCTTTTGGTTAACTTCATCTTCCATGTCGATATTGTCTAGAGTCAAGCTTTCTTGCTGTCTCTGATAGAAGTCTTCAAACTTTCCGCCATTTTTAACGTACTCGTCAAGCTGCTGAATACGATCATCAGCGTACTGCGGAACCGAGTTTTGTTTTACTGTTTCCGCAAGATACTCTGTGAGTGCATCAACAGTAAGAGGTCTATCTTTCTCGTCAATATCGTCCATGTTCCAACCGAGTGACTGTCCAACTGCGTCGAACAAAAGCCCAACTTGCTGAGCCTCGATGACGTCTGCATCAGTAGGTTCTGTTTCATCTTCTGTATGCTCGTCTTCAACTTCGGTTGTTTCTTTGTTGTCATTGTTTATAATATCTTCTGGGATATCACTGGTGTCCTCGTGGGAGTCCTAAGTGTCATCCGTCTTATTCTTGCCGTCCTCAGTATTCACTGGCGGTACTTTCTCATCTTCTTCCTCTTCTTCAAACGGAAGTTCATTGTCGAGTGGAAGATCGTCAATATTGGTGATACTCTCTCCCTGTTCGGCATTACTGTAGATGTTACCAAGAACATCTTCAAACCCGTTTGGTATAGTATTCTTCTTTTTTGCCATATTGCAATATGTTAATTCTTAATTAATTTATTTGGTTCGCAGTTCATTCTGCGTATAGTAATTTAGTAAAGTATTCTTTTTCAAACTTATCGAATTCTTCCCAGAACTGTTTAGTTCCCCACACAGGAGCACCGTTTATTATTCTTTTAATCATATTGTCAAAATCTAGGAATTTTTAGACGCCCGTCTTTATAAAACCCAACCCCATGAGGATTTTGTTGATACCACTGTGGAGTAAAGAACTCTCCTTGCCACGTCCCTCCGGGATAGCCGTACGGATTAAATTGAGATTTTTTACCCGAATATATAGATTGCTGGCTAAACGTAGGGTGCCATACTGTCTTAAACTCATCGGGCCAATGAGTATCGGCATTTGCTGCAGAGTTGGGGTATTTACTGTAATATCCGCGATAATCGTATACATTATCGTTTAATATTCTGGTTAGAGCAGCATCTTCACTGTCTTCTCCCCATTTCTACCAGTTGTTAGCAGCAACTTTTTCCATGATGGAAATATACTCATTATCTGATATTTGTCCATCTTTATACACCTGTTCGCCAGCTCTCCACCGCTAGAAACGTTCTTTAAATTTAGCGCGTTCTTCTTCCGTATACATAATTCTAAGGGTCTATTCTATTACCAATTATGTTAGCTACGATATTAGTCATCATATCATTAGCTTCATCGTGCCATACAAAGCGAAGTATAGCTCTTAGAAGCTCATTGTTCTATCTAGTAAGCTCTAAGAGCTCTTGTTCTTCACTTCTTGTCATCATTTTTCACCTGATACTTTATTTGCTCTAGCTGTACGCGCTTTAATCTTTTCACGCTCCAAAGCTGCATCGTCTTTCTGCTTCTGCAACTCCATCTCGTGCTTCATACGCTCACGTTCCAGCTCGATCTTCTTATCTTCGATGCTCTTCTTATACTTCATTTCACGATCTTTAACAAACTCTCCAGAACGTATCTTCTGCTGCTCCATAGCTACCTTATACATCTCTTCTGGATCAGGTACACCGTTGGCGTTGATATCCTTCTCTTCAGTACCACGATATGTAGAAATCTCGGCTACAGCAATCTTAGTCTGATTATCAGCATCGATCTTATATCTCTCAAGATCCATCTTAGCTTCCTCAAGCATAAGCTCTTGCTCACGCTGTTCGTTCTGCATCTGCTGGAGCTGAATAGCCTGTTGCTGCTCTGCTTCCTGAGCTTGTTTTTGAAGCTCTTCTTGACGGGTCTGCATCTCTTGAAGCTTCTACTTGATGATGTTAAAGTTGTCATTTGTAAGTACTTCTGCAGCCTCTAACAAACTAGCACCGTTTTGCATAGCTGGTTGTATGAGCTGCTGGAGTTTTTGTATATTCTCCATATCCTTAGAAGTATCTGTTACAAATACATCCATGTCTTCATAGTAGAACTTATCAGCTATATCTAGATAAGCACGTTCGCCATTATCGAATATGTAGCTAAGTTTCTTCTTGCCAGTCTGCTCCCAAGCACCTTTAGCGGTATTTAAAAGCATATTTAACGCATGACGCTTACATTGGTTGTGAGCCCAGAACAAAGGTTCTGTGATGTGAGAAGATTGTATAACAGAACGCTCTACATTACCTACTAACTCGTGAGTACTTATAGCACCCTGACGCTGCTCTGTAATACCAGATATTGTACCAGCTAGTTGTTCGATCTTGTCCATCAACTGAATATACTCAGCGATTACATTCGACATAGTAAGATCGAGAGAAGTGATTTGATTAAATGTAGCAGGCTTTCCGCCTTCTCTTCCTGGTACGTTCCAACCTTCTTCATAAGGATTAATAAAATTTACACCTACAGAGGATAAGTAGTGCATCCAACGATCTGGAGTGATATTCATAGACTTAGGAATCTATGTGATATCCATGTTTACTACTTTTCCTTTGTCTCTTGCTATAGCCAATTCTAATCTGTACCAAAGCACTATATACATGTACTGTAGAGGTTTAAGAATGCTAACCAAGGACCTAGGACGACTATTGGTATTAGAATAAATGCATCCGCAGTAGGGAAGTTTTTGAGAATTAGGGTTGTCAATTGAGACGTGCTGATACTCAAGAGGTTGGATCCCAAAATAAAGGTCGCTGCCAGCACGATACCCTTCCCATACTTCAATAACCCAGTCTGGTTCTACAGATAACTCCATACCCGTTTTCTTGTAGGATTCGTCTGCTATTTCTACCTAAGGTTGTCCTGCTTCGTCTAAGTATGTAACATAATAAATTTTCTTAAATGACTTCCAGCAACAATGCCATACGTTTATCGCATAACGACTCTTCTGATCGTATACAGGATTATCGTATATATGCATCTGAATGCCACCGAAGTTGTCTACTATATCTTTATCGCCATAATCGCTAGCTGGTCTGCCTGTAAGCATTTCGTGGAGCTTGTTGAGATCTTTCTCCGTAAGCTTGTTATAATACCTATCGTATACCTCTGCTACTGGAAGTCTCATTCGTCTGCAGCACCAAGACCCGTCTTCAATAAACTCTAAGTCGGGACTATGGTCGTATGCAAAGAACATTGGGTTTACCCTCTCCAAATAAGGCTCATCGTTCTGCACCCCTACGTAGTATATTTCGGTACCAGCGATAAGAGCGTCTTTCCAACCTTTAATAAATTCATTGTCTAAGTTAAGTTTTTCTCTAAGGTACACAAGAGTATGATATGCTGTATTCTCTACCACATCTTTGTAATCCTTTTCCATGTATTTAGCAATTGCTTCAGGAGGCATAACTTCACCATTCTAAAGCTGTTGCTAGAACTATTGTGCTTCTTCTTCACTCATTCGAGCTGTAATAGCAGCCATTATGTACTGCATCAGCATCTCCTTTTCTTTATCCATAAGCTCAGAAGCAGCCTCCTAAGATGTTCTTACAACCTAGAAGTTCATCGGTCGTTTTGTTTCTTCACCGATCAACAAGTCTATCTTTGGTCGTATAATATTGAAATCTTGCGGAGTAGCGGGGAAACCATCTTCGACTTTAAACGGATTAGTTATTCGCTTAAAATCTCTCTCGTCGAAGATGCTATTATATAAATTATAATAGGTCTATATCTCTCCGAAGCGAGTTTTGTCCATTCCTCCTGATACTATATTACCTTCGCCGATAATATAATCTACACAGTCGTGCTGCCACTATTCGTTCTTCTTTGATAGCGGAAGCTTTTGTTGGGGGAATGTTGCGTTATATAAATTATCTTCTACTCTAACCATATGTTAAAAGTTAAATAGTGGTATGTCATCGTGTACGTCGTTGTCTGTCTCAAACCATTTCTAACTAAACAGCGGCGTCTCGAAGAGTTCAACCTATTTATTTTTATCTTTTGCAGCAGCTACTTTAACCTAGAACAATTCTTCTCTGTATATCATAACCATACACATGGCTATCAGACGGTCGACGTTTTTCACGCCATCGTTCTCTATAAGTTCTTCTATCAGTGGCTCGCTGTATACTCTCTCTATATTAGGGTGGCCTGGTTCGTATTCTTCCATTAGCCATTCGAGAATCAATCCTTCTCCGTATGCCCTAATTGCTTTTGTCATGTGACAGCCTTTACGGCGCTGTACTTTACTGTCCTTAAAGACTTCCGTAATAATTTTGTCTGGTTGATCTGCTAGTAAGTAATCGCAATGCTTGTTTGTGAAGTACGGATATATACCTTTACGTTCGTTCTCAAACAGAAGTCGTGCATTATAGAATATTAGTAGCTTACGTACATTCTCGTAATACTCTTCTGCAGTATCGGGACGCCCCGTATACTCAGCGACAATCACGTCATTCCACGCTTCACCTGCTCTAACGCGTTTAAATATGAACGTCGATCCTAATGAGTTAGTGAAGGACTCGTCATGATCATACGGGTCGCAACCGCCAATGTATAGGCCGAATGGGGCGTCTGGGATAGGATATTCCCATATAACTACAGATCCTTCTGGTTTGTCATCTTTCTTTAAGTGGTATGTTGTAATATCACCAGATTTCTTTTCCGTGGCTTTTACTTTACCGTCACCGTCCCACGCAAGATCTACGATATGTTTCATATTCTTAATCTTAGTATTTGTTCTGATTCTGGTAAGCTGATCCATCAGCAGCTTTCTGGGGAATATGTTTCGTCCCAACTCCAGCACAGCTTCCTGTGGCTTCATTGGACGTTCAGATATAAAGCGATCTATTGACTATTGAGTAGCACCGCCCTCTTTGATTTTGTTTCTCTGATTAATTAATTCTTCGATAGCTTTGTCTCTAAGACTATTGCCATCTTTATCCATGAACTTCTTGTTACCATCATCATCAAAACCGTCCATGTTTTCGTATGCGGGAACAAAGAACCCACACCTCGTCTACTCCTATCCGTCATCCCATATATTGGGGAAGCTCAGTACGTTATACGCATCTGGTTTGTAGAATAGGTCTTTAAGACCGTCAAACTAACCACCTTCGGTACCACCTGTACCAAACGCAATCATTGTACCAAATGCTACGCCGTCGTCTGTTTCTACAGCAGGTTGTTCAATACGCCAAGCCGTTAACAGATTTGGAAACTTACCGCCTTCTTCCCACAGTACAAGTTTACCACGAGTACCACGAATACGTTCTGGGTCGTTCTTTAGAGTAATACCGGTTATACTTGACATATAACCTTGTTCTGTCTACTTACCAAATTCGTCAGTAATCTTATAACCAGATACTCGTTCCATACGAGTTGAGGTAAGTCTCTGTTTTGACCAAGCGGTATGTTTATCTACGAAGTCCATGATTTGCCAAGCTTTAGTGAGCAGACCGTCACCGATAAGGAACTTCTGCTCACTAGCTACAGCAAAGTTTTTTGAACCTGGTATAAGTTCATAATTTCTTACTAGCATGCTGGCTCCTTTAAACGAGAAACCTTTCTGTCTCGCTTTAAGTACCGCCATGTGCTTACCTACATCCTCCGCCTCTTCTATAGCGTTGAAGTAGTAATAATCTACAATCCAGAAGTCTGGGAATGCTAATATACGTTCTCTTCGTGTTCTTTTATTTCCGAATCTGTCTGTATATTCTACTTCCTCAATTTTCATAATTGGACTGTAGTTTAAATAAAAGTAATGGTATCCTGTTATAGCATCTCCGTCAGGAGCAACGTAACCATTTAAACATCTTTGTGTCTCCTAGTCCCAAAATTGTATATAATCAGTAGTACCTCTTGGGGCCAGGGTATAACAGCCGTGCTCTTGAAAGAAGAGGGCGCTTTGCCTAAATTTATCGCTGTTATAAATCTTTTTATTAAAGTCTACCATGTATTTACTCTATTGTTATAGTTATCTCTTCTCCACGTGTTTTAGCGTCTTTGAGAAGTTTATATAACACTTTAAAAGTATCTTTACTTTCTAATACTTTACCTTTTACTTTATTCTTACCTACGATAATACATCCAGCACTATCTTCTTGTGTGTTACCGCAGTGAATAAGTACACCTTCGTATCCAGGTACTCCTAAAAGACGAGGAACCTTACCTTGACAAACTTCTTTGTAGAATGCGATATTACCGTATTTAGGAGATACAACGTCTAAAGTAATTTTATATGTACCTGTAGGGATAGCCGTCTTACTAGGAACCTTAATCTTCTTTATCTGATCTAAAGGCATAGATTGTGTAAGACCTCTATCTGTATCTTCTATCGTATCACATATCTACTTACCATCACATGTAAGCTTACCTATACAATAGTTAGGAGTTTTATATCGTTTTAAATTAAGCTACATAATTATTCTGTTTCGTTAGCCCTATATTGAACCTTAGTTTCGCTTACCGGAGTTATGTTGGTTACTAATCTCCAAGCTCCATTGGTATACTTTACCAAAAAAACATCTCCACCGAAATAGTTATTCCAAGATGGATAATTGTTTACGTTACCAGATGGCGTTAGCGTATTATAATAAGCAACACCTGTTCCACTTAATTCGGAAATATGAACTATCACATCATAGACAAAACCCCAAGATCCTTCCTAAGGATTCCTAAATATATACGGAAGTAACACTTCGGAAAATCCACTTTCGACAAACTGTATAGTTCCGTCCAAAATCTACAAGGTCTAACTAGTTCCATTATAATGATACAACAGAGTATTCCATGAATCGTTATAGGAACCAGAATATGTCTAATATGATGTTACTTCATATCGTACTCCGTTCCAATATGGGTCAGCAGAAGCGGAACTATCTGCCGCATAACCTACAAACTTATTAATATCCAATCCGTTATTCTGTGCAAATTCGGTAAGGGTTGGTGCATGTACTATGTTGATATGATGATCTATATACAATTCAGATAATTCCTCTTTTTCCAAACCGCTTTCTGGATCAACATGAGTTTTTTCTGTTAATATACCGCTAACAAATTTACCTACCGTGCTATGGTTTCTCATAAACCAGTTTTGTTTTTCTGCAAGCGTTCCAGAAAACGGATAATCTTGTGGCCGACTAGCATCATCGTAGAATTGATATTTGGTTATATAACTCCTCCGACCGATTGAGTCATACGAGTTCTCCCACAATGAACTTTCTGATCTAACTTCTGTAAGATTATCTACATAATCCCCGCCGGTATTACGGATCCCTTGATCTATAACAAACGTTTCGTTTACACCTGCGTACGTATCCTAATTTACAGCACCATTGTGTAATTCGTTAAATAAAGATCTTAAGAATTCCTAGGATAGTGTAATAGTACCATCGTTAGTCCAACTAATACCACCAGAAGCTATAGAACCAGATCCTGTAGATTTTATTTCATTAGTAACAGTATTGTTATAATATGTAGCAAAATGTAAAGGAGTCAGTTCTATTCTGTAATCTCCCTATTCTGCAGAAAGACTGTTTTGACTAATAGTAAATCCGCCAATAGAACCTTGTGTAGCTTGAATAGTATTTGCGAGTGTCGTATCAGCGTCTAAATAAATCTTATCGGCACTCAACGTAATATTACTAGTATTTCTAGTTACATTTGCAGTAATAGCAGCACTGGTATCAGTTTTACTATTTGCGATTAATGCAGCAATAGCTCCGTCCATATTAGAAGCTGTTACAAGACCTCCATAATAACTAACAGGCTATCCTTCTACATAACCATTCCAGTTTGCAATAGCGTTAAGCTTAGCTTCATTAGCGTTGGCTTTTGTTTGTAACGCTGCAATAGTGCTCTAATTACTATCTACTTCGTTCTAATATGCTGAAAATACTGTAGCAAAATTTGTATTTTCGTTTACTTGTGATTTAAAACCAGACGCCATCCATTCTAACACTGCCTGATTTTCGTTAAGTACTGCCCATCTTGATTGTAGATTAGTAAATGCTGTATTGTTCCGAATGCCTTCGTCAATGACTGATTGCAATACCGCAGAGTATTGTATATCTCCATTTGTAGAAATGTTATCAAGCCTATCACTAAGATCTGAAATCTGGGTAGTAACTGCCGACACGCCTTCATCTGTCTCTGTTATCTTAGTCCAAATAGATCTTCCATCTTGGTCTTGAAGAGCTTGTGATATAGCATCTTGTATTTCTGTAGAAAGCTAAGTTTGCAAATCTTGTAAATCATTTTCTGCATCACTTATGATCTAGTTTAATCTAACCTATATTGTATTCTTCCAAGTCTCGAACTGATCATCTGTGATTAATCCAGCAGTAGACGTTTTACCATAACCTCTACCGTTGAAGTATATCTCTCTTACGTCTTCTACAAACGTTATAGTTTTACTAGATATTCCCTCTCCACCATTTTCTGCAAGAGTTTGTTCGTACTATTCCTAGGTTGGACAAAAATAAAATATTGTATCTATCATATTATCTTACTGTTTCATATAAACCTATAGTACCGCCGCCTTTTACTCTACCAGCTTCGACTTGTTCAGCTTTGGCTTGTTTCATGGCAATATCTAAAGATTTAACTATATTACCTACATCCTTTAATATCCGTGTCACCTTTATAGCAGTATCTATATCCATTAAACCTTTTGAATAATCGGTAAGTGCTGCTATAAGTCCTTCTGCTGCCGTCTAAGACGCACTAAGTAGTCGAGTACCCGGTGTTTCTTGGAACTCTACAAATCGTCTCGCTAGCTCTTGTACTTCTTCAGAAGGTACGTAATGCTCGTCTTTGAATACATCTTTGGCTACAATGCGTGGTCTCTGATCGCCAGGGTATGCTTCATAAGGAGTATTCCACTTATGTAGCCAAATTACGTATTCAATCTCCTTCAATGCTTGTTGTTTATCTTTAGCATTGTTGTAGTGATCTTTAAAGGGTGGTATAGCTAAATCTTCTGTTGAGATTTTCACTTTATCTCCCTAAATATCAAACATATTGTCTTATAATCTTTGAAAACATTTTATACATTCTCTACACTAAATATCCTATAAGGTATGCAGCATCTTCGCTGTCCTCTGGAATATCGTAATAAGAACATATATGAGATTGGACATGTTTAGCTTCATGTATAGCAGTGTTTACAAACTAACTTATATCTGAAGAAGGTCCTATACAAACAATACTCATTTTATAATCTGAGTTGCTAAAGGTAAAACCTGTATTTTCTCTAGTTAATACCTTTAATGATTTGCGGACATCTCTAGAAGAACAGCCTAATTGCTTTAAAGCATCTTCTACTTCTATAAAGTCTTCTTTGTTTACACCATAATACACAAGTACATTCCAACCTTTATTACCTAATTGAATATATTGTGCAATCATCTAATTACGGGTTTAGTCTCTGTTCCAGTCTAGCTAGGATATCCTGCATACTATTAACCTGCTTAGTCAAACTGTCGATAGCTTCGTCACGTTCTTGCTGTTTAGAATATACAGGATCTAACTCCCTAAGTATCTTTTCGCAAGCAGCGACGTTTGATTTGTGCTATTCTACGTTTGCTATTATACTTTTGCTGTTTGATAGAAGTGCATTTACTTCCTAAATCATACCTTCTCTAGATTCACTCAACACGTAGTCACCATAAGAATGAATTGCAGCATTACTTGGAATACCAACAAACTCTTTCTTATCATTACCTATTTTCAATACAATGTCTACTGCCATTTGGAGATTCTACCCGAAACTAGCATTAGGATTGTAATTAGGATACATTGGATGTATAGGACTTACACGTTCTACATATCCCGTAACAACTTTAGGTTCTTGGCTCTTGTCTAATACATAAAGAGCAGCACCTTGCTATAATCCTGAAAACATAATAGTTAGTATTATGGTCTTTAGGCGGGCATTATACCCGCCATTGACCTATCAATTATTACACGTATCTTCCCATTCTATTGCGACGCATGCGCATTGCACGACGTCTATAGGCGCGCATCTCACGCATTTCCTTATCTTCGTCGCCTTCAAAGTTACGCATCGCATAATGACGATTATACATACTATTCTTGAACCCGAGGTCTGTTCCCTCGTCAGTTTTTGGCTCCTCTTTTTCATCTTCCTCGGAACCTTCAAAACAATCATACAGCGTGTCTTCTAACTCACACATAATCATCTTCTTCTGACGGTCGAGATCTTTCGCCTCGTCGATCAGTTCAAATGCTTTATCTTGTGCAGCTTCACGCATTTCAATTACCATCATAATCTTATATAGTTAAAGGTTAATATTAAGCAGCCAAGGCAGATGTAATCTGCAGGATGCCGTTAAAACGGTCATTAAATACCGTAAATACACCGGTACCGGTTAAATCGGCAGCGGTAACAGGAGTTCCATCAAAGAAAGTAAGCGCACGTGAAATACCATTCAAGTTAAGGTATACTGGCAGTGTACCAGTAGTACCTTCAGGAATAGCGGTTTCAATGCGAACTGTAAAATAGCCTACAGGCTGAATACGGCGGAAACCTAATGCAAGGTTAACAGCAGTATCTGTCACAGTTACATTTGATGTGCTCAAATAAGGAACTCCACCTACGTTGGTAGTTACATTAAAGCACCTCATATTACTTCCTTATTAAAATGAAACATTGTTACCCCAAAAGCCGTTACCGAAACCGTAATAACCTGCGCCAATATAAGGGGTGGTATTTACTGCGGTCAAGTTAGGCCACTGTACAGGAACAGTATTGGGTTGAGCTGATTTGATAGCGATAAGCTGATTCTCAATGTCGTTAAACTTACCGTTGATAAATGCAGTCTGTCTGTCGTTGTTGATATTAGAACGAAGCAGTGCGTTATCAGCAGTCAGAGAAGTAATCTTATCTTGCAGCTCACGTTTTTCAAGATCACAGAACTTGTCGTTGATCATTACACTCTGAGCATTGATAGCATCAGTTATAGAGCGAGTGTTACGTTCAGCCTGTGTAGACAATGCATTGGTCTACTGACATACAGCTAACTGATCTGCAGCTTGGTTAGCTGCCATCTGCGACTGTAAAGTGTTAGTCTAGTTAGCGATAGCCAAACGGTTCTCGCAGCAGCACTGACAGATCTGAGAAGCAATAGAAGCATTACCGCTCTGTATTGCATTCTGAATCTGCAGTCCACTCATGCCTACCTGAGTACCTACAGAAGTAATAGCGTTGTTCAAGGTAAAGATACCGTTCTGTACTGTGTTTATCTCAGTGTTGAGCAAACCAGCAAGATCACGAATTGCATTACCATTACCCTGGATAGCGTTCATCAGCAACTCACGACCAGAGTCATTAGCAATCTGGTTAGACAGGAAACCATTTGAACCATTTCCGCCCCAGTTACCATTGCCTCCCCAGCCCCAAATCAGCCAAAGGAACAAAATCCATATCCAGTTATTACCACCAAAACCGCCATTGTTGTTTAAAGCCATCAGCAGATTTGGATCAATACTATTACTCCCCATCTCAGGGAACATCATAATTTTTGAACTTTCCATAAAATAAATAAAATTAAATTAACATTAATAAACTCCGCATTGCAGCGCGGAAACTGTTAATCTTAATTGCGACATGGGGTAGAGTCGAACTACCAACAGGTGCTTCCGTAACACATTGTGTGCCTGTCTCCCGCTTTACCGTTAAGCTACCATGTCAAGTCCTCATTTTAGACAGTCGAGGTTCTGTTATAGTTTATTACGTCGTTGGTGGCGTAACCACATAAGACCCAAGAGATCCAGTTACTGTGCACCCCATAAATTCTAGATCCTCTTTATTTTCTTCTTTTATGTTTGCCCACTAACTTAGGGTTTTTATCTGTCTCTACCAATATGTAGAAGGACCGAAAGAAGATTCCCAACTACTTACGGAATTATCAGGTACATAAAACACTTGAGCTAAATCCCCTCCGGTTCTACTAAAGGGAGTCGTAGACATACATATACAAGAAGTTAAACTTCCATTTCTAAACACGTCGTTCCCCCATGTAGTAAACGTAGTCGGTAAATATATACTCTAAACGGTGCTTGCTTCAAACTGGTGATACGCCATAGTCTCAATTCCGCTCATGATAAATACCTTTTGTATCGTTGAAGCCATGAATATGCTACTTGGTACGCTTGTCGAGTCTGAATAAAACGTTAAACTATTTAACGTAAACCCTTGAGTACTATACCAAGCAGAGGTACGTTGACCATAAAATCTTGCCACAAGATCCTTTACTTCATTTTCCTAAGAAACGGTTTTTATATATATGTGGGCAGGATTCCCAAAAATCCAAGTACCTTGTGTATCCCGCCTGTCAACATACCACAGGTCTTGTATAGAATCAACGACAGTAGCTGATGGGTTCACACCAGTCATATATTCCTTATATACTTTACATCCTCCTTTAGGTATACCTAAAACATCTAGGTTCGTACATCCTCGAAATGAAGGTAAACTGTTAAGGCTTGTTTTACATAATTCCGGAAAAGCTGTTATGTTTGTATTATACTCAAACGATGTGTCCGGAGTTAACTCGGTGGCTGTAGTAAAATCTGAAGCAACCACACCTACCCCATCTCCAACATTAGTGTCTTTTAATACGTTTAGCACATTTGCATCCTAAAACTACATATATAGTTTAGTAGCAGATACCATAAAATCAGGACCGTATGTAGTATTTAAATAGTCTACCTAATCTCCGTATGCAGACGCAGTACTAATATTACCTCTTAATGTCAGTGTATTATTAGAGTCTATAGCTAAGTCATATAACTTCTATATGATACTAGCACCGTTAGATCCTAATGTTTCTATTCTACTATTATCTTGTGTTATTGTTATATTCATATGCTATCACCTTTATACCAATATATAACGTCTCCAGTAGACGTATTAGTAACCTTTATCTCTGCATCACCAAGCGGGGTCTAATTACCGCTGCTTCCGATTCTTATGTATTTTGTGTTTGTGTTTGTTGTAATAGTTCTAGTGGCATTCTTGGAAAATCCGTAATAATCTACATAGTTTTTATTTTCGTCGTATAAATATATTGATATATCCTATCCGCCGGTTGTAGAATACTGCATCTATACGCTTTGTCCTTCTTCACACGGATAGAATCCGGTTACAAAGTGTTTATTATATAAAGAATCATCTTCGACGCCTGTGGATATATTTATAATTCTACCAAACGTCATAGACCCGCCTCCAATATAAGTATTCATTATTTTGCCAAACATTTCATACGCATTACACGGCTGTGAGTCACTTTTTGTAATTTCTAAACTTGTAATATTTTTATATCCATCTACAAGTATACCTGCAGCAGTAAGAGATGTAGGTCGTATAATACTTATATCAGTAGGTGTACCAACTTCATACTTTGTAATTATACTATCGTTAGGTATTAATACACTAACCGTTGTACCAGTAGCGTCAACTTCTGTAAGCGACGTACACATTGTTAAATCTACATCTGTAGTAAGTCCTGTACAGTTTTGTATAGACAGTTTCTCAAGGTTTGGCATATTATTGAACACAAAGTTTGTAGATGTAATCTACGAACAACCGTCAAATACCAAACTTGTTACGTTAGGAATATACTTCAACAAATACTAGTTGTCATATGTAGTAAGACTTGCTAAACCGCTAGCATAAGAACTAAAGTCAACTTCAGTATTCAAAGCCATAAGATCTACCTTATAGAAGTTATTCTTACCTAAAGCAGAACCAAATTGTGTAGTCCACGCATCATTTAGCGCACTGTACATAGCCTAACTACTAGCGGGAACTATAATGCCATCACTTTGTACTACAATCGTGGATGTGCATGACATCTGTTTACCAGATGTAAACAACACATCTGCAGTAAGTGTATACAATTGAGCCGTTTCTGGCATAAATGTATTCATATGAATCTTTATACCATCTACACTAGTACTCTTAGATAACGTTAGATAAGAATCTGTAAACAGCGAAAGTGCTGACGAATCTCCACCTGTAATATAAGAAACACTAGCTCCATCAGACTATCTAGTGAATGTGTATCTTACATTGCGAATAATACCCGTATACTCCTATTCTGAGTTTACATAGAAACTAGCTGCTGTATTCGTTATTGGGAATTCAATAAATCCAGGAGCTGTTCTAAGCATTGCTTGACTCTCTTGTACATAGTCTATAAACATGTCACTAGGATAAGATGCAGCTATTACGTGCATTGTAGTACTATAATTAACGCCAGCTACAGATGTATATATTTTTACGTCATAATCTTGCCCCATTGTAGATTGTACAGATTGTATATAAGCGAGTCCGTCTACACTTTCAGAAGGTTGTATAACAGTAAGGCCTCCGTAACTACCTGTAGATTCGTCACTATTAGCAGGACCTACTGACCATTGATATTCTGTACTAGAATCTTCTGCAAGAGAGAATCTGGTAGCATTCAAAGATGCAGTATTACCTTCTACAAGAGTTACGTTACCAAATTCATCAACCTGAACGTTTCCTCCGATATTAATCTGTATATAGTTTCTCTTATGATCTACTACTAATCCAGATGAGTTTTTGGTAAATACAGTATCACCAAACCAAGACTTAATTGTATTAAGTTGAGCAGAAGTCAATTCTTCTCCAGTGTCTTTAAGTACGAGATAACCTTTGAGATTGTTAGAGTTTCTCAATTGTGCAAGATTAGCAAGATCGTCGTACGTAAGTAGATTGCTAGCACCTACTGTAGTATCAGACCAGTTGATTTTATCTGCAACAAGTGTATACTCACTCAGGTCAGCACCTGCTGCTACAAGACTATCTAACCAGTGTTTAACAAGCTGAATACCCTCTACGGTAGAACCACTAGTACCAAGTAATGATATCTCGTGCACTGAAGTAGGAATACCGTTAACCTGTGTTAATGTAGCACTATTATTGCTACCTTCTTCACAATGCCAGAATTGTAAGTCTTGCCAAGTAGAGTTATTCAGATACAATGTGTATATTGTATCAGGAACCTCGATAGTTGTAAAGTTATTACCAGATTCAGAACTATAAAAACCTGTTATACCAGAACCCATAGCAAGAACTTCTTGAAGCTCTGTGAGGTTGTTTCCGTATATGAAAGTATTCAAGTCCGTAAAGTTCTTCTGACCTCTTACATTTAACGACTGCAAATTCTCCAATACAGATGCTTTCGATCTGATATTACAACCAAGAGAAGCTAATGTAGTAGTATAAGACAATCCGTCTTGTACAAGTATAGTACCAACATTAATCTTTTTCAGAGGAGATGCAAGTATGTCTGAATCCAAATGTACACCATTCAGATCTATACCGTCTAATCCGAGAGCAATTTGACTTAAGTCAATCTCTTCAGCAAAGTTAGCACCGTAGAAGTCGATTGGGTTCTTAGTATTCGAACCGCCAGACATACTAAATACGAATGGATTCTGTTTACTTACAGCTTGTGTAGCCTGAGGAACACCGTCTTTAGTTACAGACATGAATGTAGCCTTATTCGGCGTAATGATTACATTCTCATCGGAACCTTCTGTTACGTTTGCAGTCAAATATATAATGTGGTTCTTATAATCACCGCATTGCCATTTTGCATCGTAATAGTCCATAGAAGAACTTAACCACCAATGTCTGTGTGTTAGACGAGATCCTTGTAACCAACCTAACCATTCAGGTTTACCTTCACCAGATTCTACGTATTTAAAATAGCCACTTTCATTATACATTGTCTCATTCCAGGCAGATGCATAATTATTGTCGAACATCTTAGAGATATTCTGATAAGTAAGACCGGCTGTATATAGTGCGTTTGCTACATCTGGAACAACAGTATTTGCCCAATATGGCCAAGCTTCCAGAGCATCCCACAACCAGTTAGATGTTACGATTTCTCCGTTAGCATTTGCACTTCTACCAGATATTGCATATGTTGTGACAGAACCTGGCAATTTTGTATTACGATCAATGGGAGGATCATAAGCGATACCACCATCGTTCTTATTACCGAGTGCAATATCCATATCCCAAGGCTCGTAATGCCAATGTTGGCCATCGTATGTCTTTAATTGAGCATTACGTTCCAAAGAGTCTACAAGACCGAAGCGTAATACAAAAACATAGTAAGCGGCCATTTTATAAAGGTCAAGATGCTGCGCTGCTTCTTGTCTAAACTTTGTATGATTTTGATACGTACTTGTTACCCAAGCGTGGAAATCGATAAATGGTTGTGCCTTAGCAACGTACTTAGAGTTAGGATTAAACTTGTCTATTCCGTTCTTAGCATCGTCTTCTGCGATGTCGTCTTCGTCAGGATAAATCATCTCAAAGTCTTGCTCCCAGTTGTAAGATCTGTGTGTCTTACCTGTAGGCTCGCCTTGATCATCCGTCTCTTCAACTGTTACAATATCTGTAAAATTATCGTGAGTCATATAAGACGTAAACGGAACGTTTGATCCAACTACCTCTATGCGTAATACGTCGCTGTTACTCCAAACACGGTTTGCTTTAGTATCTTCGTCTTTATGTGTATTTGTAAGACAGAATGGGTCTGAAGGTACTGCATAAATACTGCGCTCACCAAAACTATAATCAGACTTCTTATCGTCCATGAATACATACTGTCCCAAGAATGTACGTTTCTGTGAACCCTCTTCGTCGTAATAGAATACTGCACAAGGGAATGAATCTGGAGAGATTCTTATATCGTAAGGAAATTGTGACGATGTTATATCGCTCCACAAAACCTGTCTTCCATTCTGATCACCGTATCCATCAACCCAGCCGTCCTCATTCAGGTTTGTATTGTTATGATGAACAAGTTGACTTGTTGAAAATAACTGTGGCGATGTTCTCAGTTTATACTCTCCATCTATACGAGCGTTAAACCAAGTTTCTTGAATAAGCCTTAGAAGTCCTCCGTTGTGTACACCAGACGAGTCAGCATAGTTTGCCTGTAATACGTACTTATTTGCAGGTATCGAAGGTTTGCCACCATCAGTAGCAGACTTCATTACGTATCTGTTCTTATTCAACAATAAATCTGCCTACTGTGTCTATTCATATGTAGGAATAGTTTCTGTGGTAGACTTATTCATCCAGAACTTCATTGATGTAATAGGATAGTGTAGCGTAGATTGTCCATGTTTTCTAATCTAAGCACCAACCAATTTGAAATTCTTTGTTGAATCAGAAGGGCAGAATCTTTCAATAGTAACGTCCGTAGCAGATTCGTCTTTATCTGACTAACCACTCAGTATATTAGACAAGTTACCGCTGATAAGAATTGTATCAAGCTTATTCTTACACAGATCAAAGCTTATCTCTCCAGTAGAGTCTAAAATGTTGTTACTATCTGCAATTATTGCTTTATCTTCGCTATCGTACAAGAAGTTGTTATACGCATCTACATATCTTATAGAATAAGGATATACACGCATATTGTACACTCTTACACCAGATCTTGCACCACCGATCGTAATAGAACCGGTTGTGTCAAACGAAGAACCTGAGGCACTAGCGGCACGTTCCAATATACCGTTATTTACAATATATGCCAATCCAGATTCAACAGTTCTACTAGCTTGATCTGAAGGTATGGCATTTATAATAAATGCAAGCTTTACACGCTCATTTGACTTGTAGTTAGTATGTACAACTTCAGTTCCGGCGTTATTATAAAGAGTAGCCATATTCGGCGTAATCGTTATTCTTGCGCCAGAATTACTACCTATCGTAATAAGTGTGTCGGTATCATCAGATACCTTTTCTGATTCGAATTCGATCTCTATAGTTTTACCAACAGTAAAATCAAATCCACTGAACGGTTCAAAGTTTACTACTGCTCTTTCTGATGTACCTACAGTACGGAAACTGTTATCATACCAACCAGAATTAGTATTCCATTGTATGCCGGTAAACGTTGTGGGTACGTCATTTACTTCATCGAGCCATGTGTTTTTGTCTACACTTTCGTTAGTTCTACCGTACGCAGACAACTTAAACTCGTAGAAACCAGTTTCGTTTACAATTACTTTGTTGTTCTTTGTTATGTATATTGGGAACTTATCAATAAGAGTATTACCGAAATATGCGGCTACATAAGTACTGTGTCCGTCCTAAGTATATATTGTAGGAACGAACGACAATGTTTGTGCTTTTTCTTGTGTGTTTGCCGTAATCGTACCTAATTGAGCTACTTCGGTATCCCCGTCTAACAGCTTCCAATTGACAGATATAGACGTGTTTGTTTGTAAGCTATCTGTATAATAGCCCCACTATATCTAAACCTGTTCGTATTGTGTTGCGGTAAGAAGTAATTCACTAAGTGGGAAATTACCACTACTAAACGGTTTGTATATATTTATAAACTTACCAGTACTACCGATTGTAGAAGAAGCAACAGTAAACGTAAAGTATAATAGATTACTGTTTATTGTAGTCTGTCCGTCATTGTATTTAGCTTCTGCCCATATCTGCAACGTGTGAGTACCGGCAGAAAGAGTGGGCTACAACATCTAAGTTTCTACTATTCGTGTCGGACCATCTTGTACGACATCTCGAGTATACTCTTTACCGTCTCCGCCGTTGTCTATTTTAAAATAAATCTTAGCAGAACCAGATGTATTGTTTCTTTCAAACGTATACGGAATTTGTATTGGTGCCCCAGATGTAAACTTTTCGTAAAACTTAAATGTACTATCTACATTTACTTGCAATAATACAATAGTAAAAGTTTTTGTATTTCTTGCACCAGTAGTAGAACCTTTTGCTTCTATTGTAACTACATTTTCACCAGCAGCCAAATAATTATATATACTAAAGTTTGGATCTGCATCAGAACGATTATACCATCTAGTAAAAGTAGTAGAAGAACCAGTTGAACTATTTGTTATAGTATATGTAGCTGACAAACTATCGGAAGATTCGCCTTCGTCATTATATATGCTCCAGCGATATGATATCCTTGCACCTACGTTATCTGTATCTCCGTATCTTATATATTTATTATTAAAACCATTGCTATCTGTAGCAGTGAGTTCTAGTTTATAATCACTTGGTCTTACGAAGTTAAATAACTCGAGATCTTGATTATCTGTCGGGTTTTCTTTCCAAATAGCAAACGAATCTTCACTGGAGAACATTCTGTATCTATTGTTTGCTACATCTTCGTACATATAGAACGGAGATTTTAGCTTTGATTGTAACAATTGTCTAATAGATCCACCGGACACCTAAAGACCTCCTGTGACATTTGCTCCAGTAAAAGAGTTCTTACCTGTACTCCAATCTACAAATTCGTTTATTTTTCCAGTATATAAATCCATATTATTTTATTTAATCTGTCCAAGGAGTATCATCTGTCCAAGGGTATTCATCTATCCAATACCCGTTGTAATAACAAGAGAGTATAATATCTAAAGCGTCAGGCCATATCTTTCTGCCGTTTGTATAGACATAGATAATGGGTCGACCCTAATAGTATATTTTATCGACTCCCCTGCCGTTTATATATATACCCATAATTATGCGTTAGCCCAAGGGCCTTGATTATTTGCTTTAGCCCAAGCAATATATGTTACAATATCTCCCCAAGTACAATGAGGATCATTAGCGTCAATTACATCATAGAAATCATCGGCCTGCTTTACATACTTCAGTGCGTTTGTAGCTGTCTTGCCACTAGGAGTGTTGTCAAAGATACCGGTATCATCTGTCTTACCAGAAGCTTCGGTCTGACGAGTAGCAAGATAAATCTCACCATTCTTATTGAAACGATACTCGCCAGTAAACAGAGAACTCTTCTCAGTATTGAAAGTACCAAACTCAAGACCGTCGCCACCACCGTGTTCGAACTTAATCTTGTTCATGTTGCCGTCGTTATCATAACCCTTAGGCTGAATGGCAATACCGCCGTGGTCTTCACAACGAAGATCGATAGCGTTTGCACGAACCTTCAAATAACCGTATTGACCATTAGATGCAGTAGCCTTCTTAGCTTTAGTACCAGTCTTTATCTCTACATTCATAATGTTGGCTTTATCTGCAGTATTGTCTTTTCCTGCAGCTGCACGAGCCTTATTCTTTTCAGCAATAGTAATAGCCTTGTCCTTAGTAGTAAGGATTACGTTTGATGCGTTTAATTGAAGATCTACAGGATATTCATCGATCTCAGCCTGATCTGTAGCAGAAACCTCTGCACCATTAAGAACCTTTACGGCCAGTTCTTCCGGATCTTCTCTGTGATGAGAATACAATGTAATGTCGTCGCCAGGTTTGATTTGAAGATCGCTATACGGTTCGATGTTAATCTTACCACCCTTCACCTTATTGCTCTCATCGATGTATTGATCGGCATCCGTAGTAACAAGATTAAGGTTGTGTTTGTTTGTGCCATCAAAATAGACATGTGTGTCGTTATTTCCTGCACCACCAGCTCCCAATTCATTTACATCGGCAGCGAGGCTGTTCCATTCAGCTGCTGTCAGCTGATCGCCTGTATTTTTATTTGTATTATGATTTAAATTCATAGTTGTTATGTTAATGTTATTGGGAACTCACCTATACTGCTACCTCCAAGGATAACTGGGAATGTTCCTCCAAATGTCCAATTTGTTGTTGGTTCTAATACGAAATATAAAGTATTAGCTGCGTATTCTGTTAATTTGTTATATTCAGATTCTTCTAAGATTACGTGTTTCGGTACGTTTATCGTACTCGATCCACTACTAACCATTTCTAGAAGCTATTCTAAGTCTTCATATGTAACGTATGTAGGTGTTATAAGGCTAGCTCCAGCTCTACGTGTATGAGGATCGTATCCTGCAGTATCTACTTGTTGCTACATAGAAGGAACACCATCTTGATCTGGAGTATAAACTTCTCCCCATCTTACGACATCAGAAGTACTATTTGCGATTTGCTGATTTACGTATATTTTGCTGGCTAAGTTTGAAGTAAGACTTGTTACATCCTTAGCAATTATAGTATGAAGATCTCCGTTTTTAAATGTGTTGAACGCATCTACCTTTAGATACTCGTCCATGTCTACATTAAATTCGTAGCTTCCAAACTATGCCCACTGTCCGTCCGTATATACCCACATATCGTACGTTGTACGAGTAGGATCCGACTTGATCATGTACATTACTCTAGGATCGCCAATTGCAGGAAGAGAATCTACAATACGTATAGTAAGATTTACAGATGAGATTAGCGCGTCTATTTGAGCTTTTGTATAAGTCTCTTCTTTAGAATATGTTTCTTTCTTTTTATAATATTCGCTTAAATCTACGTCTGCAGGGTCTATTATAATATCTCCAAGTTCGTCTTTTGTAACATAGTTCTTAAGAGTTTTGTATATAACCCAACTTGCGACAGGATTAAGAGAGTTTTTATCTAGATCAGGACCTTGATCTACTGTAATAGAACCTGAACCTGAACTTGGAGAATCGCTTCCTCCTTCTGAATCATACTGATCTGGAGTATAAACTTCTACTTTTTTTACATATATGTCATCATATAGATTACGAATGAAATCTCTAATATTTTTCTTTCTGACATATATTTCATCCAAGTCCAGCGGAACAAAGTCGGAAAATTCATACTTTTCAGTCTTAGTCCAGCCTAAATCTTTATCGTATACAAATATATACCAACCATCGTCGACTTTTACAATAGCCCAGTCTCCTTCTATTCCTGCAGGAAGATCTTCTACAGATTTAAAGAATCCTTTGGCATGCTCGCCAGATACACCGAACATTTCTCCATGTGTCCATATAGCATGTTTATCCTCTATAAAGACAATAGAGTCGTCTTTGATTTCTTTCCTAGTATTTAACGAATCTAAGAAAGACGCTTCAGTTTTAAAGTATAAAAACTTATTATTTATCATGTTCGTTGATTGTTAAATTATAATACGGTTAAAGGGGGCTCTTTCGAGTCCCCTGCACCAATATCGAAGCATTGCCAGCTAATGTACGCCGCTTCTCAGGCTTTTATTACGTAGTTATTATGCCTGCTCAGGGATGTTTGCTTCCCCGCCGCTACCTATGTTTGCGGTCTGCTGATCGTTTGTCTCCTCTATAGCGGGAGAATCAACAGATCCCGTTGGCGCGCTCTCTGTATTATCATTCTGCACATCTGTAGATCCATATCCTCCGTCACCTCTATCAGAATCGGAAAGTTCAAGTGCTTCTGTAAAAGTAGCGTCTGCAATAGGCAGAATCAAAAGTTGTGCGAACTTATCGCCTTCGCGATATACGGCCGGAACTACATCTGTAGTAGTCTTAAACTTGGCCATTACCTCGCCTCTATAGCCAGCGTCAATAACACCTGCACTATTTGTGAGAGCGAGTGATTTCTTAAAAATGGAAGATCTTGGGACCAGCATTCCGAAGTATCCATCTGGAATCTCCAGAGCCAAATCCGTATGATACACTAAAATAAGTTGTCCGCACTCGTTAATCTCCGTAGTGATTCTAGTGGCAACTAAATCAAATCCTGCGTCACTGTTGTGGGCGCGTACCGGAGCTACTGCTCGCGGATCAAGTTTCTTAAATTTTATCTCCATGTTCTTATGTTTTATTGGTCTCCCCACTAGGATTCGAACCCAGACTAAGAGGGTTAGAGCCTCCTGTGCTACCGTTACACCATAGGGCGGGGGTGGCTCTTTTAACGACTGAGCCAGAAGATGTCGTTGCATATGAAACAATTTTCAATTTCAGAAGCGCCCTACTGCAGTCGCGATCTGCTGTGTACTTTTAACATGTAGGGCTAACCGAGCCTCGCAAGACTCGCACGTGAGTTAACTCTCACGTTAGTTATACGGCCTGGGCGCTGATCCATCAGGTTTGTAGAGCTGACTTCGGGAAGCATCCCAGGAACTGTTATTACTTGCGACGAATCCAGTTCCAGAAGCGCTTGTACCAAGGAAGCTTCTTGCACTTGCAATCACACTCTACAACGGTGATTTTAGTACCACATTCGTCCAACACTCTCTTACAGATGGCAAGCAGTTCTGCATCACTGATAGCCAGACCAGCTTCCTGCTTAGCAAGACCCCATACTACGGGAATATCTTCAAGGGTCTCAATCTTATCCAAATTTACTGTATATGAAGGCTTGTTTACCTTCTTTGTACTCTTCTTCATAATTATATTGTTTTCTGATTATCCAACTGATGGTGCAGCTTCTTCACAGCACTCGCATTCACTATATTTCTTCTCTTTAGCCCACTTCTCCTTGCGTTCCTGCATAGCTTTATCGTAAGCTTCAAGATTCTTTACCCACTCCTTACTTTTAGCGATTACTACAGGAAAAGGAAAATCGTTATCGTAGAACTTAATGACGATGTCGCCTTTCTTAGCGTTAAGCTCGTATTTGTTATCGCCATACTGACATACAATGGTCATAGGTTCCTTCATGAGCCAAATTCTAGAAATACCCTCTCTAGAGGAATCCAGTGATGAAATCTCCTCAGCTTCTGTATCGAAAACTATAGAACCGTTATCGTTAATTAAAAACTTCTTCATCTTGTAGTATATTCTTTAGATTTGTTTTCTTTGTATCTTCGCTTTAGCTTAAACTTGAACAACTGATTAAATAGTATATCTCTCGTGTCTATGTCATCCTTCATTAGTCCTACTGTTTGTAGAAACGGATGTTTGCACACTACTTCAACTATCTCTCTATCTATATTCGTTCGTTTAGATACTTCTTTTATTACTTGATCAAGCTCAATCACTTTTCAACTCCAAGTATATCGTAGAGTCTAATGAGGCGACTGTCTCTAACCAGATCAAAAGGAAGGCCTGCCGTAGCTCGAAATACTACAATGTCTCCAACTCTAATGTCCTTATATGGACCTTCTTGAGTATCTGGACTTTCGTAATACATGGGGAGTTTAATCACAACACCCTTTAGATAATCTGAGTTAACCTCTTTAACCTCTGTCTCAACATTGTCGAAATCTTGTGCTTCGACACCATTTTCATCTTTTGCGGGTGTACCAGTTGAAACAGGTTTACTAAACTCTTTTGTTACTTTGATCGGGTCCAGGGGCTTAATTAGGAAGTGATCGAAAAAAGAATATTTTATCTTTTCACCAACACTTTTAGCAAGCTCCGACTGATCTATTATCTTGTCTTCTTCGTTCATTTCTTCAAACTCTTTAAGTGTTCAAGCAGTGTGATCATGTTGCTCAATACTGTCTGACGCTCGATTTTTACACATGCGGGAAGTTCTGCCATATCTTTGTCGATTGTAGCAAGACCTGTTTTGTATTTTGCCAGAAGGGTATCAATCTCGTCAAAGATGTTAACGAAAGTAGTATCAGCTTTCTCCGACACCTCTTCAAGATAACCTTCGTCGATCAGAGTCTTTGCATAATCTACTGAAATCTGAAAATCTGAACTATAGGTAGATTTGATTTCATTTATTGAATCGTCATCTGCCTTATAGAACTCTTCCTGATGTTTAGAAACATACATCTTAGATTCGTTAGAATACTCAAATGTATCACCGAGTTCCATTACGAAAAAGGGATTAATTACTCGTAAAACTTTTGCCATAATTCTATTTTATTTTTCAAATTACAAACTCGTAACGGTATTACGGGTTTAATTGGTTGCAAAAATTTTTAAAATTTGTATATTTTGCAACTTTTTTGGTTATTTTCCCGTTAGTAGATCAAATATTCCCCCTAAGAACCCCCTATATAGTATATATAAACTATGAAGAATAAGAAGAAAAGTGTAATAGATGTATACCCAACTATATACAACGTAGATCTAGTAGTAGCAAATAAATATACTACTATGGATCAGATAAATAAACGTTATGAGACTGTAGACGGTAAAGACTTTGCTGATGATACTGCTATAGCTTTTACACAGCCTGGTTACGATAAGAAAACCAGAAAAGCTATTATTCTCGTAAAATATTGTCATGACACTGTAGATAAGAGTAAAGACAAAAGATTAGATTTTATCAATACTTGTGCTCATGAAGCAGTACATGTTTGTATGAGAATATACTCCAAGATTGGAGAAGAAGTATTCAAGAATGATAGTAATGAATTATTAGCCTACTTGCTTGGTTGGGTTACGGAATGTATCTATAAAACATGTACAAAATGAATCATATAGAATTAAACGCCATACTATTCTACGCAGATTTCTTAAGTCTAAAAGCCATTTCATAGTCAGTTACAGACAATTGTAAGTATTTCTACGTTCATGGAGTACCGATGAATAGTGCTTTTATACTAAATCTACAGCCTGAATATGATGAATAGAACCCGTATTACTAGCAAGCATGTATAGAATATTAGACTATAAAAGACAAGTATGGGGATGAAGGGATTAACAGTTTTATTGACGACATATGCTGTATAAAAGCATGCGGAAGCGTAGATGCTGAAAGAATGTTAAAATGTATCCATTAGTATAGTAACAAACATGAGAGAAAACATGCGCTTAATACCTACAACGAATGGAAAAATAATCAAGTTTATTCTCATTTAACGATCAACGAAGATGGAGACCCCCAAGAAAAAGAATGTTCAAAATACATATACCACATTGAAAAAATGCTCGGTAGACCCGGATTGGTTAGAAGCATACGAAATAATTAAAAGAGACAGCGAAAACAGACTTAAAAATCACTTATATGACGACTAACGAGATAATATCTATAGTTTGTGTTTCTCTATACATAGTATTTTGTGTAGGATTATTCATTCACTCGTACAAAACTGCCATGCCATATGATGAAGATGAACCGAATTCATGATATTGACCCATGTGATTGGGATGTAATAGACACTGATAGCAGTTCAAAACCTGAATATAGTAAACCCCCTAAAGAACCTAACTATAATTATGACTAACAATACTAATATTTACGACATCGACGGCGAAATCATCCGTGAAGCGGGAGATAATCACCAGTGGACCATAGAAGAGGCTAAAAAGAAGATGGAATACTACCGAAAGAAGTTGCTTGAAGTAGGTGAAGATTCCCCAAATGCTATAAAATACGCCACATATATGCGCAATTTAAGCCGATATATCATGGCAATGTACGCAAAAATGACCCCAGAAGAGCTGAACGCCGAACTTGAGAAGAATAAGAATGCTTCGACTGAAGAGCAGATAAAAAAGGCCATGGAAGACCTTAAAAAAGACCTCGAAGACGATGACAGAGACACAACTGAAGATACTACAGACGAAATACCCGACTCAAACACCCCAAATAACGAAGATAATACAGACGAAAAGCCTGGAAATGATGCACCTATCGACGGGGGAGACAGTGACTTACATGAAGAACGACCCATTACACAAGATGATATTCTGGTCGAACGAGAAGTAAATCATTCTGACTTAAATATGGACGAATATGTACAATTCGAAGAAGTATGATAGAAGAAGAACTTAGATGTTTTATCTTTGTAAGTATAATTAGTGCAGATAACGACGATTATCCAGAGGAGGTAAAACAAGAGGTAATACGTAGATATCACAGTCAGAAAGGAAATCAGCCTCTAGACTGGTCTGTAATATTAGACCCATTAGGTGATGATAAATATAAGTACATGAAAATACTTGCAAGCTAATGGAGAGTTATATAAAATAGAAATTAAAGACCTTTTTGGTTAATTTTAGGTTAGGAGAAGACGACGATGAGAGCTTAGTTTCTGGAGAAAGACGAGATAATAGGGAAGTATAAGATAGTAGATTATACAAGACCTAAACAACCTAGTACAATGCTCACAGACAACCCTAGAGAAGCTGTGTGGGAGGCAAATAAAAGCCCTAATAGAACTATAGAGAATATCTGTGGAGAACGTGATTTTTATAAAGACGATACTGGCAGATGGCACAGTATAGTGAAAGAGTGAGAAATATAAAAGGAAGTAAGCGTATGTCAGATATTGAAGCTGAAGTTCTAACAGACTATAAATATTTTGTTCTTAAAAACGGAGCAAGGATTACATCATTTAGAGTACTTTCTGCAGAAGTCGGATTTGATATAAAACAGTATATTCAAAATCAATTATGTATATATCCAGCAGATGCGGAAATATATCCAATAAATAGAGAAGAATATTTAGATATTCAACGCATAAACAGAGAACGTAGGAGAATATTTAGAAGAATTCGTAGTAGAAATATTGAATATAAAGAAGCTCCTAAATCTCCACATTTGGGTGATGAAAATTATGAGTGATATTGAACCTGTAGATTTGGACGTAATAGATTGCTAATATATGTATATAGGCAACGGAATTTGGGATCAACTAAAGTCCCCAGAAGCTGTTACACTTACAGTAGAACGGTTGTATGAATGGTGGGGAGAATTATATTGGCCTATATTAGACGATTTGTTTTCTGATCGCAAAGATTTACACGAAAGAATAAAGAAGTTTAAAGACAAACATACACATAAAGGAGACTGAGTAATCGGCCTCCTTTTTTTATTTTTTTTAATTTTTTATGTGGGTGCGGAAAGATGAAACTGTCACAGAGCGCTCCCCCGTGCGCGACAAAAATGAAAACTACCCCCGTCCAACTCACTCCGTTCGTTGTTTTCTCTCCTTTGTTTTGCTGCGCGTAATTAACTAAATCATTACAGTATGGAGACAAAATACTTCGTCCGCAGGAACGGCAGCGCCGTATACTACGGAAATAAGCAAGAGTGTGAGAAGTATGTTGCAGACAAGCTGGCTTGGTGGGGTGACTCAGCAGCCAGACCGACCTACACAATCGAGGAAGACTCTGACCCAGAGCCTCCACTCGCATGGGATGAAGGTGGTTACTACTGCGACTACTAATCGTACTACACGTGTTGCTTCGCTCTGCTCAGCACTGCGAGGCACACGTTTTTCTTCGCACTATCAACAAACATGTCTAATCAATAAATCATTACAGGTATGAAAAAGTATGTAGTTATTCAGCAAAACAGCTTGCTTACTAGCGTAGCTCAGTCATTCAACAATCTTGAAGACGCTAAGGCGTATGCAGAAATCATGTCACGCAACGTTGAAAAGCTGTCGTCTGGCAAACCAATGTGGGAATATTTCGTATTTCAAATGGTGTAACGCTCAATCAACCTGCGTGTCTCTCGCTCCGCTCGAGGGATGCGCGGGTTTGTTTTACTTCGTTGTAATAACTAACATTATAGATAGATATGAAATACTTTTGCACTTACAAGAATGGCGCGACAAATGGCCAATGGGTCAAGTCTCGCGAGTACAACTCAGTTGCCGAACTCTTTGCTGCCATGCAACCTTACATTGAGCAGCACCCAATGACTACCGTGCAATACCAAACAACACGGTAAGCGTATGCCTTCGCTCCGCTCAGGCGGGCGAGGGCTTTTGTTTTGTTGCGCAGTAACAACCAATTAAATACATACAATTATGAACAAGTTATCAAAGCTTTTTATTACAATTGTGGCCATTTGTGCCATCATCCTTTCATCTCTTTGTGCTTATAGATATTACACTGAGATGAACAGTAGTTATGTTGAGATTATCTGCAGCGTTATGTTCTTCTTATGCGGTGTTATTGCACTGCACACAAGAGCATACTGCAACGACTAACCAGCACCCGCTTCGGCGGGTTTGCTGCGCACCATAACCACTATCTGTAATGATAGAACAGCATTAGCTGCGTGTAGCCTCGCTCCGCTCGGCTTTTGCTGTTCTTTTGTTTTGCTTCGCTTATTTAACTATAATTTCTCCGAAACTGATGGACCGAGTGGAAATAACGTTATACGTGGCTAGGAGAGACTGTCGAGTGCAATGCGCAGTATAAAGGAGAATAACTTGCAAAAAGGTGACGCAACCTACAGGTCGGTGATACGTAGTCCGACCATTTTAATTAAACGGGTAGGACAAACTATGACGATTTGGCAAATTGTTATAGCCTAGGCCGACTACGTTGCACCTGCCAAGTGCGGTTGATTTTCAACAAAGGACTGAAACGCGATGTCCATTGAGGGTGATACGTATTCCCTCATTTTAGCAGATTGTTTCATTTAATATCAAATCATATGAAAATTAATGATGTAAAGAGAGAATGTACCGCGGTAGTGGGCATCTCAGCTGAGTTCAGCAACAGTGAAATTCGTTCAATCGACAACCTAGCTTGCAAAGTCGGAGAAGCTATAAACATAGCTGTTGACCAGCAGGTAAAGTTGATGCGAGAGTCTAAAGGACAAGCTCATCCACTAAAAGCAGATGAAGACAATGTACCTGTTGTACTTGACCTCAGAGATGTAGAGCGAATACATTGGTTCTTGTCATTGTTCGACAACACCAATTCCAGCTCTATTTTTGACGAAGCCGACAAATCACTGGAATTCACTGTTCACAGAATCAACAAAGACGTGTTCGGTGACATGCCCTGCAAATAAACAGAGATTTAAAGCAAATAGAAAAGCAGCGTTGAGCTCGCTCCGCTCGCTTTTCTTTGCTTTGTTGTTTTGCTGCGCTTTGTTAAGCATCATTGCAGTTATGCAAGAGTATGCCAGACTCTTTCTCCCAGTTTAATCGGAGATGCGTAGTACGGCTTGGCAACCGTGCTATTAAGATATAGCCGTTTACACACTTTTACACACACTTTTACACACAATGGAAATGTTAAACACAAACGCATCCTATGCGGAGCGTTGCGGTAATTACCGCGCAGTTGATGCACGTCTAATCCCAGCCAAAGCTGGCTCAGGTAAAAACGACTATATCCAATTCGACCTCAAAAAGGTCAAGAAGAATGGTCGCGTAGACGCACTAGGCTTCTCACACTACTTCAACATCGGTATCAAGGAGCTGGTTGAAGAGTACAAGCGTCTTGGCGTAACCGACAAAGGCATCAGTAAGGAAAACCTTGCAGCTGCCAAAGAAGCTTATGCTAAGGAAGAAACTGATGCACAGTTTGAGTTCTACGGCTTCTTCTGGAACCAGTCACTCGGAGGCGTGTACAAGCACAAGGAAACTGGCAAGATTTCGTCAGAAACGCTGGTATTCATCCCTTGTGACGAGGACACATCTATCCCCAAGCCAGAGTTCGCAATGACACAGGCTCGCCTCAACGACATTCTCGCAAACTACGAGAAGGTATCCACAGCCCCTGCCGAAGACACTGGCGACAACAGCCAAAGTGACGCCGACAAGGAACGTGAAGAGTACGAAGCCTTCATCGCAGCTAAGCGTGCAGCCGAAAACAAGTAAGCTACACCACTAAACTGCACCACACCCCGCCCTCTGCGCCAAGTGCGCAGCAGGGTTGGGTGTTTAACATTTCATCATCATTACGTATAGAATCTAATCCGCATATTGCGGAACGATTATAAATTCTCTCATTAAGTCGATACCGCATACCGACAATAAAAAACTCAATATAAAATATCTTAATGTGGAGTTGTCCTTGGTTTAACACATAATATTTATGTGATCCTGTGGCGTAAAACAGTTAAGATTTCCAAGATGTTGAGGACGCCAGTTTCTTATATAACTATAAGTACAGAGATAGCATCAAGAGTTGATAGTTAAAACACGCATACTGAACGGTTACTGTGTGGATATAAGTTTTAGGTGTAAAACACAAGCAAAACATTAGCTCAGTTGGTAGAGCACCACATTTGATGTGGAAGTCGGCAGTTCAATTCTGTCATGTTATTGTGTGTTTAATATCTGTCCAGTTTCACACAACTGTAGATATAAAGTGGCACGGTCTGATTGTAAGCCAAGTTGAGAGCCACTGAAAACGAAAACAATCAAAAAATAAATCTTCCTTCGCAAACGCGTCACGCCGAGCGATAGATTCTGTGCATAAGATAAGTCGCAGTCTAAAACAAACCTGGATGAAGTCAAATGTCCCAACAACAACAAAGTTGAGTGGTAAAAAACATTTCTGGCAGAAGGTTTGATATTTAACGGACCAAAACAAGTGCGGGGAGGAAGTTGATTTGCTGGTATGAATAAAAACCAGGGTCGATGTACCGTATATTATGACTAATCCTCATAGTAAACCATCAAGTTGTGCGTAAGATAAACTGAAACGCTCATTCCTTACACAACCACTCCCGTCCTGGAGATATCGCCATCAAGTCACAGATGGAGGATATAATGGGCCATTGTTCTTCCGAGGTGAAATCGGAGGCGTATACCCAGACGTTAGACTAGCCGAAATGTGTTAGGGTAATCACACTCCTCTCAAGTGTGGTCGTATATGAATGTTGTTACACTTGGCATTCTGATGCAACGTACGAAATCAAGCGTGTTTCCTCTCACTAATCAATAGTGAGCCTGGGGTCATTGAGTTGCGTCAATGGCATGGGATGTGCACATAAGCAGAGATGCGTGTGCATGTTTGGAATTAGTGAAAGCATATGGAAGGCATGTGTGAGTAGCCACAATGTGTTCGGACACTGGCAAAGAGCGGAAAGGCTTGAGGCAGACACAAATGAACGTGCGCAACATTGTGTTAACAGACGAGGGTGTTGCTCAAAAGAGCAATCCCTCGTTTTTATATTAACACACATTTGATTTGAAATCAACCACATAAATATAAATAGCTGCAATCATCACAGTGGTGATGTAGGGTGCTTGCTTTAATTCCCCATAGGCGTACTTTTATAGTTTACTACAGAACTCTCCCCGTGCAGCTATTTTTTAGAAATCAATTCTAACAACATATGATTAGTAAATCAAGCAGAATCTTAGGTATTATTGTGCTTATCCTGGGATTCTTAGTGCTATCACAGCACTCTAAAGCACAGAACGTACAGTTAAAAGGTAAGACCTTTGTACAAGTGGATTCTTCTCGTAAGAGTCAGCCAATCGACACTGGGTATGAGTATGTTGACAAAGACAACGTTTCACACAAGGTGTTTCTCTCTAAGAACGGTAAGGCGTTTATTATTCGTGTGTCTAAAAAGACAGGCAAAGAGTATCGTCAATACCTACCAAAGGTAACTGAAATGTTAAAAGAAGCTAACAATGACGGAAGAACTGATTAATTATGCAGGACTGGACGGCATAGACAGGCTTCTTCCAAAAGAAAGGAGACATTATGTTACAACAACCGAAACTATCAGTGAACAGAGATTTCTTGGGTGTACAACACGTAACTGAGACTACTCATCACGGTAATGTTACCAAGAAACGTTCGTTTGAAGTGTCTTACACTTAGTTCCCGGCAGGGGTGCGACTGTTCAACGCACAAATCTCTTTAAACTGTAGAAGTTATGTAGAGCGATACTACTATTGAGAACTATGTCCTACCAAGGACAGAGGGTGGCGAAACGTTTGCCATAATTCAACATAGCTGCCCTTTATATCTTGACATACTTTTAAACTCTCTATATTATGGCAAGACAAAGATTTAGCCTCGCTGCGTGTGGTTCATCACGTGGCGGTTATGTGGCTCGTGCACATCAACTCTATTGTGCACAAATGCATGAACAAAATAAACAAGTCGTTGCACAAATTATGAAACCTCGCTATTATGTACGTTGCTGGGGAAAACTGATTCAGATTACCCAAATAGAAGCAGCGATGCTAATGCGCACAGGTAACGTAATTGTACAATAATGAACAACTCATTTTTTTTTCAATCTTGTAAATTATCTCGTTAACCGTACAGTCTGGGAAGATAGTACGGTTTCTCCACTGAAGTCGCAGTGGCGTCTTTATTTTTGTAACAGATTTTATTTTCCTAAACTGTACCGTTTGTGAAAATAGTACAGTTTCTCTGAAGACTACACCTACTTCTGTACTACAAAGATATCTTAAAGTACTATCTGGTAAATCAGCGTGCGTCCATAACACACAAGTGAGTCAGATTACAGATTTTGTTTGAATATGTATTATATAGATATACAAGATTTAAGAAAACGTCGTGCAGAAAATTATGCAAGGATGTTATGTCTCCATTTAACAAAAATAGCACTTTGTATAGAATTATTCTTGTTAATGGCATCCGAGGAAAGGCGGAAAAGGTCCTACCAAGTAAATAACAATCAATGCTAAATTATGGAAACAAAATTGTATATTAGAGACGGTAAACGTTTTAAATATGTTCCAAATATGCTTGGGATGTATTGGAATGGTATTATTCTTACAAAAGAGAAGATGCAAGATTCTATAGCAGTAGTTATAGAACAGCATTATGACCATGTTGTAATGGCTAGTCTAACTGTAGGTGAAAACGAAATAGAAGACTGGCATGATGCTAAAATCTGGTGTGAGAACAGTTTTAACGGAAAAGGAAGATTCCCTTCAAACACAGAATTGATTAATCTAAGAAAATATATCAGTAATGATATTGGATCTTATGTATGGGGAGAAGAGTTCTCTACTATGTTCGCCTGGTACTTATATTGGTACGACGGAAGCACCTACACCGGCAATAAGGAATATGGTCGCTCCATAAGGGCTATCGCAGTTACAGACGTTCCAATTCTTAATTTAATATGAAAAAAAGTTACATCATTGCAACAGCAATTCAAATCTTCTTTGGTCTAGCATTTCTAGCTAGTACCCACCCTGAAAATCATTGGTGTGCTATTGCACCATTGACAGCGTGTGGTTTTTTCATCTATTTATCGACTAAAGACGAAGAATAGTATGTGGAAACCAGGACAAACTGTAACCATCTGTGAGAAAATACCTGTTCCAGCAGGCTTTCTCATAAAAAAGAACTTGTTTAGAGTAAAGAAATACAAAACTTCTTGTCACGAGCATCATTGCCTAACTTGTCCATTGCAACAGGTATATTGCAATATAGAGAATTGTGAACAGAATCTTAACTCTAACAATTATCTGGAAAGAGAAAACCCCCAATCACCAATGTGGGGGAATTGTTAACATCATAAAACATTATCAAAATGACAAAATCAGAAAAAAATGCAATTGCAGACGTTATCGGAATGCTCAATGCTGTTCTGACCGACGGTAACAGTGATGGTAATCAACCTACGGGAGATTTAAAGAATCCCAAAGAAGAAGCTTCACCAGCTGATGATTCTCCATCGCAAGAAGAAATCAACTTTGTAAGAGAGTTGGCAAATGACGGTAAGATAGTGATCAGAGGTTATACTATCAATTATACAACAGAATCTGTTGGCAAAATTGGTATTTCCTCAGATTGCCTGAGCCGCCTGCTCGAAGCATACCTCGAAAAATACGACCATGAGTAGAGGAATTGTTTCAAGAAAACAGTTGGAGTTGATGCGTAAAGCGAAATTTGGATATTCTCGCTTGCATCCTCCAACTGTGGATGAAGTCATTGACAGAATCCGAATCAAATACGGCATTGTCATATACAATACTTTCGCGCCATTTGTGCATCATACGCCAACTGGAAAGAAACAGATTGTATATGGATTCTCCGTTAAAAAGTGCGACATAAAAAGTGGATGGAATTTCCGCATACAAATAGGTCGCACTGAGGACACAAGTAATATCTACAAAGCTAAACGTGAAGCTATCACGATGGCTTTAGAGTATATTATTAAACACATCCTTACAGGTAAGGGGCATTAGCCCTTTACCTTTTATGCATAGAACTCACCAGATAGCAGGAAACCTCAAGGCCTGCCAGGTTACATTCCACCAAAAAAGACAGTTTAAGTCTGAAGAGAGAAGGATGGGCGCGTCCAGATGTAACCCAATGAGGAGAGGGTGCATGCACAACCCACAGCACGTAAAGAGACACGTATGGTTCGTGATTCTAGCGTATGCCGTAAGTGCAGCTGTGGGTACTATAGTTACAATTACAATCACTAAAGCGTTAGTGTAGAGTGTTAGGTTTAAAAACAGAGACTGGAGTGTTAGTAATAGTCCTCGCGTAATTGTAACTATTTTGGTCACTTCGTCTATCGGTTAGGACGAGAGATTTTCATTCTCTAAAGAGCAGTCCGACTCTGCTAGTGACTACATAAAATACATACAATATGTTTATAGATAGTTTATATCTTATCACCGTATTGGCTACTCAGTGTCCAGAAGCAATTACAGAAGTGTATGACGACTATATTATTATCGATACAAATGTTTGTAAAGATATTATAGAAGAATTACAAAGCTCTGTTATTACGGCAATAAGTTCGATCGGTGAAATTGCGTATCTGCCACCCCTTGAAAATGAGGCAGAAACGTTTGTATATCCTTACGACAACACAGTTAAACCGTTCGTGCATATCGCACGGGCACATGTCAAACAAGACTCTAAATCTTCGACGACCTGCAGCTTTAACTATGTCATATTTCATAAGAGATTTCATGATACAGGAGGGTTCTTAGGGGAGAATCCTCCTTTTGTATGTATTTAAAATGTTGTCGAAGTATGCTTTACATACGCATAATCGACAGTATCATTAGCTCAGTTGATTAGAGCACCGGCCCATTAAGCCGGAGGTCGTTGGTTTGAGTCCAACATGATACACAATGCAATAGTGCAGATTTTTAAAACGTTATCAAAACTAAGTATGGCAAAAATCAAAACAAAAAACCAGCCAAACGCTCCTTCTAAAAAGGCCTGTGGTATGTGTTATAACAAGTACACAGGTAAATTTGAAAAGAAGGAAGACCTTAGAAAAGTTATTTTTAAGGGAAAAGATGCAACCATTGTCCTTTTCAAGGATATTGATGTTGTAAATGCATCTGTGAGAATAAACGCATTAAAGAGCCTCTATCATGATTGGAGAGGTAAATTCATAATGACTAGATAACTATGCCTGACAGTAAACCTTGTGTAGGATGTAATTGTGCAACATGCACATATTGTGATTTTAATAAAATAGAACGTTATGGAAACCCGGCACTCGAAAAGGAAACAAATGTCTGTCCATGAGCGTATGACAAGACGCCATAAAAGTAACATTCGCATATTAAAAATGTGGTGTGAAGGTCGACAGATTCCCTGGTATGATTACAACAATGCTCCATCTGATAGCATATGTGCTGTATCGACATCTGATTACGACATTGGTGATCCAAGGAGTGTTGTCGCTGAAAATAATGATTCATATTTTATAAACTCTGAAGACTATGAATCATGGTGTGAATCCTCGTAAGACTACAAGAGGCGAGCGTATATTAATTGCGATTGCTTATTTTATCTGGTTTAGTATACTCGTGTTAGACGATTGCATCGTAATAACCAAGTGTATTAATGATCCTAATCCAATATGGATTCTATTCTTTCTAGTGCTGTTAGTTGCTACAATATTTGTAGTTATAGTATTCTTATCAGCTTGGGAAGATTGTTATGATGACAAATAAACGTCATATAGTGTTAATTAACTTATTTAAAATCTTTAAATTTATCAAAAATGAAAAGATCAATTTTTGCGTTCCTAGTTCTACTCGGAGCATTGGTCATCAGCATTGCGTCTCCGCTGATTTATGACCACTACGTCGACGACACAGAGTGTTGTTCGATCGGAGACGCAGTTGATAGTGTATCTGTTGATTGGGCAGTTGCACAGGTAATGAACCCGGTCTTCACTGACATTGACGAGGTACTTGTATACCAAGAGAATCAGCTTGAAGACAGGAGTATAGACTCTGTATTCTTCTCTATTCCAAAAGAAACGCTCATTGACATATCTAGAGTGCTGATTGGGAGGAGTTCTCGAGCGACAAAGTTTAGTATTGTCGAAGAGTATAAAAAGAACTATCAGAGTACATACAAATATCTCGCTACAGACCCTGTCATGACCACACGAATGATCGGAGACACATTAAAGCTCCCGTCGTCAAAAGCAAATGACACGTTGATTAACGGGAAGCATTACAAACTGATAAAAGAGACCAGGAGCAATGAATAAGAGAATCATCGTAATAATGTATAATGGTGCGGAACCGTCTGCGGATCTTATCGCAAGAATGTCCGCACAAATTAAGGTTGTTAACCCTAAGGCAGAAGACGTTGAGGCTTTTACCTATAGCTTCGACGAACTTGCAGCAATTCTTGCAAAGAAGTCTGTAAGGTCTGTCAAGGTGGCTGGAGAAGAAACTGATGTGGTTACAAAGGCTTTGACCATAATCGGTAGGTATTTTGCCGACGTACCGTTTGACCACGATGTTGAATTCATGATAGACGTGTCTAACCGTATTAAAGTAGCCAGAATGAATCTGGGTATTGAAACCAACAAGGCTTTCATTGATGCGTTAACCGTAATCGAAGGATTCAACTTTAAAATGACGGCATCTCGCAGAAAAGCCATGGAGATGTACAAACTCTCCAAAGAGAAGCTTCAGTTCATTATCACCGCTTATAGAATATATAAGAATGGGAAAGACCTGGCGTGATTCTCCTGCTAAGAAGCGAGAGATCGAAGTAAAAAAGCACGCACGAGGCGATCATCGTAAAATGGATCCATACTCGCGCGCAAAAGAATCCCACTGGAGACATAGTGAGTTTAATTAACATAGTTTAACAAACAAAAACATTATCAAAATGGCAAAAACAGAACCAAAACCCGCTGCAACTACTGCAGCAAATGAGAACAGTGATGTAATGAATGAGATTCGCAAGGGTGGTCTCATGAAACAGTCTATGACCCAAGAGGTGGAAGACGAGATTAAGAAGGAGAAGGACGACCGTCTGAAGGCACAGCTGAAGGATCGCATTCTGAGGGCTGGTTATCGCCGTATGGCTAAGCGTCTGGATCTGCGTCTGCGCCGCGAAGAGGCCAAGATCACTAAGGATATTCTGAAGAAGTCAGAGATCCTGGAGGATCGCGTGAAGGGCTTCTATCTCGATGAGGAGAAGCTGGCCACACACGGAGGCAAAGACGGCAAGTTGTCCATCGAAGTCATCACTGAGGAAGGTAAGAAGGAGACTAAGGAGTTCGCTCTGCCCAAGAAGGGTGAGAAGGTCTGGGTTCCGGCCGGCATTACGATTGCCGAGTACGACACCAAGGCTGCCGAGCTGGTTAACGAAGAGCGTAAGCGCTTCGATGAGGCTTCTAAGGAAGACCGCAAGAACCGCGAAGAGCTCGAGGCTCAGTATCCTGGCTACTTCCGCTACGAGTGGCGCTGGTAACGCCGCGTGAGCACAAGTCCAGCACAAGTATCTTAGTATCACGTGCACCATAACACACCACTTTGGGGATCGGGCATTGCGCCGTATGATCGTAGTAGAGTGTGACAAATTGTGAAGTAACACATATGACAAGTATCTTAGTATCAGTCGTGGGCTTAACCGTCGCAGGTATGACGTAAAATAATCCAAATATGCTCAATAGAAAGCTGTACGTGTGCCTTTGTGCCCGTTTAAGTAGTCTCTATAAGATTAGGGACGAACTCGAGTACAGACTATCAAAGTATATTAGTACGACATGCGAGTATCTTTGTATCAGTCATATCACCGTACAAAACTAACCCACACCGCTTATTAATTAATAGTTAATGTGCATTTTTGTCAATGTGGGTATAAGTGAGAATATCGCCCTCTGACAGCGTTTTAAACCTTTAGTGAAACAGCTGATCACAAGAGGTGAAAAATGCCGTCAGAGAGCTTTAAAATAGCTCACAGAGCATGTGAGGGTCGCTCCCTTGCTTGCTCACAATCTTAGCGTGTCCCAGGATAAGCTGTTGGACGAGGGTTCGAATCCCTCCAGGTCCACTTAGTAGATTGCGCAATCACTAATGTGGTAGGTTCTATGTGGCGTACCTTGTAGCACATAAAAAACAAAACGCCCACAAACGGGCTTGACTGGATTAGACAGCAGTGGAAAGTAAGACATTAAGCGCTTTGATATAAAAATTAACTGGCAATGTAAATATTGCAGACTATACGGGCCTCCAGGAGGCAGCGTAAAGTCGGTGTACAGGCTACCTAAGTGCCTGTGAAAACGAGAGTGATATAGTGTAATGGAAAGCACACGCAAAGTAAAGTAACATTGAAATCGTAGTATGGGTTCGAATCCCATTATTACTCCTATGTGGATATGCTTACAGAGGCTCACTTGACACCACTATAAAAACAAATGCCTCATTTTAGGACTTTTAGCTCAGTTGGTTAGAGCAACAGACTCATAATCTGGAGGTCGTAGGTTCAAGTCCTACATGGTCCACTAAAGTATCAAACTGTATGACTGGATATAGACAAGTAATTAGGGACAGAATGCCCCTTATGTTAGATTTAGCGTTACGCTGGTGTAAAGCAAAAGAACGCTGGATTGACTATGTTTATGATAATATCATTAAGAAGTATCCAAAAGAAAAACGTCTAATTGTTGTAAAACAGGTACTAGGTATCAAACAACGATGGAAACGACAAGAAATATTCGATCATATTAAGTATAGCGAACTTAAACCCATAACAAGGGAACAAGTAGACGAAATACCTAAATCTGAGTTGTATATGAGTTTTAAAGATACATTTGACTGGTCTAAATTACAAATAGAAGACCATGATATGTATGAATATTGGAAAGAGGTTGCTGACTGGGTAGATTGGTTTAGCACATCCCACATTCCGATAGAAAGCTTATATCAAGAATGTTGTCGTTGGCGAATGTCCAAGGAAGAAACTATTGGTGTTATTATGAGTAGATATAGTATTGACAGAAAGTTGACTGAATTTTTAATTAAATCATTCAAGTAATATGTTTCCAGAATGTTCAGGCGTGTATATCGCGCAACGAAAAGATGAACTTTTCATCGTAAAAGTTAAAGGTGTGTATCCGACTTTACAGTTGGATAAGAAATCAGTTGACCTTGGCGCATTCTTCGCCACAGGTAAACTACAAGAAGCCCCACAGGAAGTATTAGACAACATTACGTTGTTTCACGACCAGTGGGTGTTTCACTCTCTCGGGTTTATTCATATTGGTGTATTTTCCAAGACCGATTTTGTTCTAGATGGTACAAAGCTGTATCTTTCAGAGGACGACTATGTTTCACTTTGCGGTAAGTATTATCGTATGTGCGAACAAGGTGTAGCTCCAATGAAAATAGTACGAGCTTTGAGCCATGAATTCAAAATGTCAAAGGATCAAGTAATCAATTTAGTAAACAAATTTGATGAACAAGCACGTATCTCTGATTGACGAATTCTTCATTCCTAGAAGACATCGAGATTTATCTACTGCCGCTAAGTATGCATACTTAAAAAAGTTGTATGATAGTGGCGCTACTCACATTTTGTTGAATAATTGTAGAGTGTTTGGTCCTTTTATGCAGCCTACGGTACCGTGGGACATATCAGATGCACAAAAAATTGCTACCTACGATCCTCAGGTCACTTCGGTACTTAGATGGATTAATACGCGAATTGTAATCAATCTCGCTGAAATGGACTATAAGACGTTGGACGTACTTATTAGAATAGCAACAGGGATGTTAAACAAATGTTTCATCGCAAAAAAACTTCAGATATTGTTTCACGATAACATGGTTGAAAACTTGCATAAAGAGCATGGTATAATTACCACCTCCGAATTGCCATTCTAGGGGGTAGAAAACGTAAAAAGGGATTCGTATTCCCTCTACCCCACTACGCAGCTAGTGTCTGCTACATCTCGAAAGAGGTTAATAACCACTCGCTAGTGTACTCTAGCGTAACAGTTCCTTTAAAATTGTTTGGTATGTCTAAAAATCTTCCACGGATTACACCTGAGGAAATTAAGACTATCAAAGACGCACAGGCTGGATCAATGAAGGCCTTTAATCGTATATTTTATCGATACAAACCATTTGTAGAGAACATCTTATTCCAATATTTAAAAGATATGGATGAGGCAAAAGACTTAACAAATATAGTCTTTTTAAAAGTATACGATAAACTCTCAAAATTCACGGCTTATAACTCTTTTGGAGGATGGCTGAGAATATTAACAAAGAACACAGCGATTGACTACTTACGGACAATCAATGATAAGACTGATGTGTCCATTGACAACTCAAAAAACTTGTTGCAACTTAGAGATGTTAGTGGAGATGATGTAGATGTTGTTGATAAAATGACATCTGATTATTTAGTCAGTCTTATTGACAAGTTACCTCCATCGTATCGAGAATCTTGTAGATTGTTTTACGTGGAAAATCTCACTGTATCGCAAATAGCGGAGGCGTTACAAATTCCGCCCGGGACGGTTAAGTCTAACCTGTTCCGTATGAGAAACAAACTTAAAAAATTATTAAAGTTATGACAGGCACACTAACTATTCTTTCCATTTTAGGATTGATCGCACTCTGTTGGATGATGGCAAAGTACAACAAGAACGATAATCTATTTTGGATTCTGCTGATTTCATTATTGGCAGGAATGGCAGGTGGAGCTATCTTCCACAACCTTTCTAAGGCGGAAGAGAACAGTGCTAACTTTGAGCAGGTGTACATTCCCACACAGGTGTTCCAGGCTGATGGCATCGGTTTCTATGCCGAGCCTGGCAACACTATCGCCATCTTGGCAAACCCTGTGAGTAAGGAAATAGAAACCCCTGCATTTGGCATCAAGATCAGCACAGCTCCGAGTGAGGTCCGGGAGGAAATTCGCGGACAACCATTCAAACCGTTTGACACGTCATGAAGGGACGTTACAAACAAAAGAGAGATTATTAACGGGTTTACGTAACCCAAGTATTAACTGTTAAACATTATCAAAATGGCAAACAAAAGTAACAAGCCTGTAAAAGGACAGGCTAAGACCCCAAAGAAGCCCGGAGCAGCTCCTGCTGCTGCTGAGCAGAAGAAACCCGGTGTAGAGACCGGTAAAGTAGATGACGCTCCAACTAAGGAGCAAGTAGCGGCTGCGGTCGCAACCAAACCTGAAGTACTCCTTCAGCGTCCCGCTGGTAGCGGTGCTCTTTCAGCTGACGGTAAGGTACGACTCCTTGACTTGGCACATCGTGTCTTTGTTGAAGAGACTCGTCCTCACTTGGCGTTTCCCCAGGAGACCCAGACCTCAGTCAACAGAATCGTTGCCGTCGGTATACTGTGTAGCATTGCCGACCACATCGTTGATGGCGATGACACGTTCGCACAGGTTATGTCCGAGCAGGGTTATCCGGCTCTCGCTAAGGCTGCCGAAGACCTCGGGTTCAAGATTCCTGAACGTAAGGCTCTCCCTGTCAACGCAGAAGGTCAGCTTGTTCTCAACTCCAACGAGGTGAAAATCCCCGCTGAGACGAAGAAGCAGATCAAGAAGGAGCACGAGATGCGCAAAGAGAAGCCCGAGCTCGATCCTGAGAAGATTACTTCTGAGGAAGACCTGAAGAAGGCCCTCGAGTACATGTTCGTATCTGGTGAGAAGTCTCTTCCTAAGCTGCTGACTTCTGGAATCGAGTTTATGAAGAAGTTTCGTATGCACGAAGCAAGTCTTGCCGAAAACGCCACTGAGGCCAAGGCTAAGTTCGAAGCTCGCAATTCTGGAGATTGGCTGGATGACATCTTTAGCTATTTCCGTCCTCCCGTATTCTTTACAGGTATCGGACGTGGTATGGCATCTGTCACTGAAGTTGAGAAGAGTCCTATTCATGCCTTCATAATCTTCCGCGACGCTATTCGCGACAAGGAGACTCATGAGCCCGTGCTCAACGATCAGGAGAGTGCTTACTGCGTCAAGTGCATTGTTAAGTGGTTCTGCAACACTAACATTGCTTCCAACCAGAAGTCTATTGACGAGTTGGATAAGAAGACCAATGCAGAGATTATCGCTAAGTGCAAGGAGGCGATTGAAAAGTATAACAAGATCCTTGATTACATCACCAACCCTGGTGCGGAAGAAGTAGAAGCTCTTCCCGATAACATCGGTTCGCACTTCGATGCAAATGGTACTGCTCTGACTACTGAGTGCCAGTGTGCTAACAGAATCTTCAACAACATCTGTAAGTCTTATTATGGTAAGCAGTTGTCTGACGCAGACTACAAGAACCTGGTGACTAACATCCAGCAGCGTGCTGGCGTTATCGTCAACTTGTTCCGCAGTGCAGGTTCACAACTTGTTAACTACAAGGAGTCGAACATCACTGAGCTCGAAGAACGTACCGAAGAGGAGAAGGTCGCTATTCGCAAAGCTGCGAAGAAGGCTTGGGAAGAGCGTAAGTCAGCTGAAGAAAAAAACGCATAACGCGGTTTCGTAGAGAACATCCTTTAATCAGTACTAAAGCTAGACTTAAGAATTGGTGGAAGGCTGTTAAAAAGTCTATCGTAAACCGCTTGTCCGACTAGGGTTGCCAAAACTATCAAAGTTATGAAAAAAGCATTTACTGCTATTTGTTGTATGTGTTTAGCCTATCTGGGCTATCTTATAACAACGAATGGCAACTCAAGTAATGCGTCTCAGAACGCAATTCATGCTGCTACAATCCCTTATACGGATGTACGTGGACAACTCCCGCTCGATTTACAACTCGATTTGGGAAAAACTCTAAAATCGGATACGGTCTATATTCATGACACGATCACGATAAAAGGAAAAACGAAGTACGTCAGAATCCCGGTTCCTGGCGCTACTGATACGATATACGTTCCACTAGACAGTTTACCTGAAGTGGAATGTGTATCGACTAAGAGACTGGGAACTCGTGAGGAGTTATCCAACGAGGAAGAAGCTAGGCCAAGCCCTTCAATCGTTATACTAAGCGTCGATGGACGTGTAGTATATGATAACTCCAAATCTGCGTCCGACGAGCCTTAGAAGCTATAAGCGCCGGTCTCATTAGCCGGTGATACGCACTGCCGTTCTTTACTTGACAGGAGAATATGGTGAGGGTCTTCCCCAAAAATCCAAAAGGTACTGTGGAAGGTCATAGAGCGTGAAAAACTCTATGGTATTCGGGGGAGCGTGCATTCAACCCGACTCGGCCATCGAGAACCGTCTGGAGGATGGATAGTAGAGAAAAGACGCGTAAATCCTCAGAAGAGGTGAACGAATGCTGTATCGGACACGCTGTTTTACGCACATATAAACAGTATAACAAACACGAGTTGAACACGATTAAACTCCAAACTTAATCGTGATGTGCCTCCAAACGGGAGTATTGCCGTAGCTTAGTCCTCCACTTGGGTCTTTCGAGAGTCCAACCAAGTGTGTGAGGGAGTGAAAATCATCTGAGTATATAGCCTAGCAGAAGGTTTGACTATCTGCGCCGTACCGTAACTACGGTCCTTGAAGAAATCTTTGCCGTTCGATTCGTAAAAAGCTTGCAAAAGAGCTAGTGAGAGTTTAAAATGGTAACTTGATGATATGCAAGCTGCACTCTTTCTAAGAAGAAGGAGCCAGGGATGAAGTACTGAGGAAAATACTATGAAGATGACCGCCAGGCCTTAGTCGTTCATGCGGTATATAAAAGTAGAATGACTGGATCCTCGATGCAGGAGGATAGGGATAGAATCCCAATGTGTGGACATGCACATCGCGCCACGAGACCGCGTTCATAAGTCTGATGGTAGACAGCCTCTTACAGAATTTAGGCGTTCTGTAATACTTTCCGCAAAACGTAGCATTAGATGGTTCCTTGACAGCCAGAACAAAAAAAAGTTATGATGAGTCGATTCGACACTGTACACTCCAGTACAGAAAGAGATCCGCTCTGCCTCACACGGATAGGATAATACAAACTTCGCGCATCGTAAAGAAGGTGAGTTGAAGATAGAGTATAAAGTAAGCCGTAGGTATTAGAGTTCGTAAACATGTATAACAAAAATTAAGTGTCCCTCTACCAAGCATATCACGTTATATAACGCCTTTGGAAAGTGTAGCTCTCGTTGTATGAGAAGCAATAGCCATCTTATGTGGGATGTAGAGAATCTTGAGTGCCAACCGTTCCTGAGAAGCAAGTAGCAAGATGGATAATAGTTTGGGTACAGACAGCAAATCTGTATATTCGGCTTAATCCATGAAGCAATATGCATCACTTACAGCGTTTAATCGATGGGCAGCTTATCGTGAAATTATTAGCCACCTCCCTGTCTCGGAGGGGTAAAGCGACCTGCGTGAACCTTATGCCTAGTGTATAAATAGTAGCAATGGAAGTCGGCAAACATGAATCTTTAAGTGGGTGACAAGAAGCGACGTGTGATGTATGAGGTGAAATTCCTCCAGTATTCGCGCACTATAAACAAATGAGGCAAGCACTTGCCAAGAGAAGAAAACAAGCCGTAAAGTTATTGGGTTCTGGAGCCTAGACTGTTCGATAACGAAACGTACTCCTCACGTGAGAACACACGCACGTTCGGATTAAAGTAGGAATATAGGTAAACAGTAGTGTACGCCTTAAAGTATGCGACATCAGAGAAAATCTGTGGTTAAGTAACAATCTACAATCCCTTCGTACTTGGAAAATACATATAAGGAATTGTAATGTGGAAAGATGTCTGGAATGACTTGCCAGATTACCAAAATTTTGCCGTTAGGATTCGTAAGATTAACAATAGTTGGTATTTAAAAGTGTAATGTACACTCTTGGGGCTATATCACTTCAAGTTATTGTGTTTGAATAAAACAATTCTCCGTTTAAGTAGATTATGCTATTGATTTAGCAACTGTTTTCATAGCTTTAAGAATGGGATTCTCTCTGATAATGGGCATAGCTAACCCTACCGTTGGGTTCCTTTTGCATACATTTCCGTATGTTAAATAAGTCAGAGGTTGGAAAGCGGCTGGTAGGACTACCAGCACAGTACAGAAACTTACATTGTATCTCCGTATCCGTATCAAATAATCGAAAGAACACAAATTTTTATAGGCTAATCTCGCGCTGCCTAAAAGCGCATAAGTTTAACATAGATGTCGTTGGTCTAATCAAAGACGATATCAAAAAGGACATTTAAAATCATGACAGAATTAAAAGTTAATGCTACTATCGTAGCCAGTCATCGTCGCGCCCTTTCTAACGTTGGTAAAACGTTCGGCGGACAGTTTTTCCGTGCCAACCAGGAGGACACCAATCCCCGTCAGGCACAGGATGTAATCGATTCAGAGAACAACAACAACCTCGACCTGGTGCTGAACCGCAGCCCGCGTCGCTACAAAATCGTCGGCACCGATATCGTATCGGTAGAGCTCGGTGAGGATGCAGAGGGCGCTTCTATGGTTTACATCAACCGTGGCCGCAAGAAGCAGGTAGGAGACAAGGTCTTCGACCAGTCAGCAACCATCCCAGTTAGCGCAGACATGCGTATTGACTCGGATGTTACCGACGATACCATCTTGCGTGAGGCTCTGAAGGGTGACAAGACGAAGTTGTTCGCTGATCCCAACAGCGTAGTAGAGAAGCTGAACGCTTTGAACGACGCTGAGATTGCCCGTCTGGACAAGCTCATCCAGAAGATGCAGCAGCAGCGCAAGATGATCATCGATACGAAGAACTCGAACATCGACAAGGCTCGCAAGTATACTGCTGAGCGCACCACTGACGGTGGTACTACAGTGAATATGAACGTTCATGTAGACGAAGAGTAATCTAGCAGATGGAAAAGAACCTGACCGACCAGAGTCAGAAACTGATTGGAATTCTCTTAACAGATCCAAAGATAGCCGAAAAGGTGTTTATGGATGTTGAAAATCGTGAAGCTTATAAGATCCTCGATATTAACGAGGATGGTACACTTACTTTAGGTAAGCGAAGTGTACGATGGTGGAATCGGTTATTCAATCTTGAGAAGACCATTAGTTTTAAAGACTTTGCATTTAGTGTGTTAAGCGCACTTGTCGGTATGGCTAACAATCTTCACCGAAACGACATTCTCCAGGGACTCAGCCAAGAGCTTATTGCTAAAGCTGTGTTGGAGAAAAAGTACGATTTTGTTGTAGATCGTCTGTTTGATACAGCAAGGTTTGCCGTCGAAGACGGAACCCTGAATACTGTTGCTACACCGACAAATGGGAAGGAGATGCCACTCCGTCATGTAGAGGTTGCACCTACTACGAACGTAAGAGTATCTCTTGAAAACCGTGGAAGAATCCCGGTTTACGATAGTTTAGGAAATATTATGCTTTATTTACGATGTAAAGTTGATAGTTACGAAGTTGTATAGTTTGACGACATTAAAAGCATGAGCTTAACGTATACACTGCACGATGTATGTGTATGCACCTAGTTATCAAATTTACGAAACGTAATTAAGACTGTGTAAAAAGCATTAGCATTAACGAGAGATGGTTCATGACAAGGTTGTACCTGTGTCTAGAGAACCATTTCTCGTACTTTATTATCCTTGAGTAAGATGATAAGGACAAAGTAGGTAAACGAGACTCTCGAATTCATTATAGTTATCAAGAAGTTTAATTTAATCAATATAAAATTATGAAGAAGACAACAAAGATGAATTCAAAAGATATTATTATCGCTCGTAAGAAGCTTGATGAGACAATTACTAAGTATTGGCATATTATTAAGACAGAGAACGTTATGTCTAACAAGGCAATCAACGCTGGCGTAGGTTCTGGTCTTGACCTGAAGGAGTTGTATAACAAGATAACTCAGATGGCTAATACACGAATCAAGCTTAAGCTGATGTTGAATGCAATCAACAACGGCGTTTCTTCATTCAATTATGAGGATGAGAAGAAGAAGCACTATTATACAATCTTCGCAGCCTGTGAGGCAAAGGAGCAGGTAGCTCATTGGAAGGATATTATTAAGAAGACTATTGACCCTAAGGAGAAGGCTCGCAAGGGCATGAAGGGTACTGGCAAGCGAGAGATTTTCTCTTCTGCCAAGATTACTAGTCTGATTAGTAACCTCCAGCTTGAGATTAACAATCTCGATACGAAGATTGAGAATTACAACAACAATACGTCCATCGATTTCAACATTGAGACCGATTCGGACATCACAAATCTTATGGCAGCATAAGTAAATAATGGAATACGCGGTGTTGGCGCGCTAGACAGGATCGAGGCCTGTTATTCTTCAATTAACATGTCGAACTAAAATTTTAAGCATATGAAAGATATCAAATCTCTATTAAATAAAATCGACGTGGAAGAAAAAACTATCGAAAAATTGACTGTATTTGTTAAAACCAAGCGCGGTCAGATGCTCGTTAGTAAACTACATACGTCGACATTAAAGGATCTTTGTAACCGATATAACGCCCCTAAGTTCGTTCGTTTATACAACAACGACACCAAGAATATAAACTTATTAGAGAGCGTTCTGAAGAAGAATAACATAACAATAGCTAAACAGGTTAGTATAACCCCAAATCCGCCTGTTAAGGTTAAAAAGTATCCTATTCGTCTTACTAAAAAAGAAATAGGTAAGATTGACTCTCTTAGACCCAAGAAACGTATGGGTTATGCAGAACAATTGCATGCTTACGAGGAGGCTATGATGGCCAAATACGCAAAATTGCACCCAGCTCCACAGGAATGGCAACTAAGACAGGATCTGTTCCCTCAGGAGATGATAGACGGCTATAACAAACTTGTTGAAGCACGTCGAGAATATGTACGAGATTTTATAGTCTCTGTATATTACAAACTACCGATCATTGGACGGTATAAAACATCCGATGGAAAGTTTGTGAATAGACTAATCACCAAGATTAAAGACATCAATGGTGGAGGTCATCACATTAATAGCATTTCTAAAGAGCATCCGCTTTTGAAGAAAGCACAGGCCATAGCAGATGAGTATTACAAGCAGGACAACAACCTTGTATGTATACAGATTAAAGGCCACACAAAGATTGGAAGAATTATCTTGCCACATAAAATAATGCCCAGTATAGCCTCTGCTGCATAGCACGTAACTGGGTTATGGACACACTACCAGAGTCTAATTGACGTTAGGATGGTTCTTTTATGCGAATAAAAGAGTGGTTCGATTCCGCGGTGTGTACTAATAACCAAAGTATCTTGTATCATGGTAATTCATAACAAAGCAATTACCGTTTATGATATTGAGGTGTTCCCAAACTGTTTTCACTGTACATGTAGAGATACTGAAACTAACAAGTTATATACTTTTGAAATATCCCAAAGAAAGAATCAGCTAACCAAGTTAGTTGATTTCTTTTATTATAAGAATGACGGCATACGTATGTTCTGTGGATATAATAATAAACATTACGATGATGTGGTGATAAACTACATTATCGATTTTTATTATAAGTTAGACCAGTTACCTTATACGAGAATATGTCAGTCGATATTTAACTTATCTACTGTCATAGTACAGAGTGAGGAAGGGGATATCAGTAAGTTTAAACGGTGGAAATACGCGAATTATTTCGAATCTATGGATTTGCTTACTCTACAATTTAGTAGCAAACTTCGCGTAGGTCTCAAAGAGATGCAAATCACAATGCACTATCCTAATGTGCTAGAATACAGTGGAGATTTCGACTCGTATTTGAAAGATGAAGACATAGATGAGATGATAGAGTATAATATCAACGATGTTGACTCTACTACGGAGCTTTTAAATAGGCTCCAAAAAGACATCGCATTGCGATCGTTCATAGAACAGGAATATGGCATTAATGCTTACTCAATGGACAGTGTTAAGTTCGGTGAAACTCTACTGGCTAAAAAATACTGTGAAGCCACTGGGCTGAGTAAAAAACAACTGGAAACGATGCGTTCACCAATGGACTACATTCCGTTGAAGGACGTCATATTACCGTTCATAAAATATAAAAATCCAAAATTACAAGACGTTCTTGAGGACATGAAGGGGCAAGTAGTGTACTCAAAAGAACGCAAAGGCTATGAGAAGCAGTTCGTGCTCTCAAATACACGCTATTCTGTTGGTGTAGGAGGTATACACTCTATTAATACGCCTAGAATCTACGTTCCAAATGACAATGAATACATTGGGCATGCGGATGTGGCGTCCATGTACCCGAGCTTTATAGTTCAATATAAATGGATTCCCCGTCACTTAGGAGAAGAATTTTGGCAGGTTTACGCTGGTATTTACCATGAGCGAATAGAAGCCAAACATAGCGGTCAGAAACTTAAGAGTGATGCCCTTAAATTAACTCTTAATTCTGTCACAGGAAAGATGCAACAAGAGACAAGTTGGATGTACGATCCATTTTCGGTATTTAAAATCCGAATAAACGGACAGCTAGTTCTGTTAATGTTGGTGGATCGTCTATTAGCCCTTGGATGTGAGATAGTCCAGGTTAATACAGATGGTGTGGTGTATGTCGCAAAAAAAGACCTCTCTGAACGAATTGGAGAAGCGATCAAAGAGGTTGAAGATATTACACGACTTACTTTTGAAGCGGATTGCTATGAAGCATTTTATCAGTATGCAATTAACGATTATTTTGGTGTCGTTAAAGGGTGGTCAGAATCTCATGACCCAAAACTGATAGAGAGAAAGGGTATGTTTATTACAGAAAACCGACTTGGGAAAGGAATGGCACCAGTAGTCATTCCCAAGGCTGTGATAAACTACTTTCTCACCAAGGAACCAGTTGCCGACTATATTCGTAGACAGACAGATATAAAAGACTTCTTGATGACTCAACGAGTCGATAAGAAGTTTACTGTTATACACGGAGATAAGCCGGTACAACGCATATCTCGCTATTATGCGAGCACCAACGGTCATTACTTGTATAAACGCAAGTATAATGAAGATTCAGAAGAATCTGGATATTCTGACCAAAACATGTTGACTAAATCAGGAATAACAATCCTGAATAAGTTTGACAACCTTCCGATTGAAAGTCGCAAAATCAACTATAGATACTATATTAGTGAATCTGAAAAGATAATAGCTGAGTTTGTGCACAGACAGTTGGAATTGTTCTAATAACCACTTGTTTATCATAGTATATAAGAGATGATTATAGAATTGAATACTAAGCTTCTGGATATCCCAGAATCGCTTACTATAAGTCAGTTAGTATTCCTAAGTATGGTATTGGATAAGAATCAAACCACAAAAAATCAAGACGTCCATCGATTAGTCAGCCTTATCAATGACGACGAGATATCATACTTAGTTCAACAGAATCTTATCACCTCGATGGAGAGAGGTGGATTTATCGTTTATGAAGCTACAGAGAAGTTAAAGGGTTATTTAACCCCTGAAAAAGATTACTTTGATGTGTTTTATGACCGATACCCAGTATACGTACTACGTCCAGATGGTTCTAAATGCTATCTTAGGGCAAATGTCAATAAATGTAGACACTTTTTCAACGTTACATGTGGAAAGAGCTCAGCTATGGCAGAGCACCTTATAGAATGTCTTGACTTCGAAATCAGTAAAAAGATGAAAGAAGGAAAGATAAGCTATATGAAAACCATGTGGCGTTGGTTAGTGGATCATCAATGGGAAGAATCTGAAGAAGAGATGAACGACAAACAAGAAAATACACAGTCTTATGGAACAGATCTTATCTAATGTTAGGCCTATTTCAGTTGTTGCTCAAGAAGCGATAAACTATATAGACGGAAGACGAACCCATAATATCGTCTCGCTTAAAACTAGATGGGAGAAGTTAAATAGACAGTGTATGGGTGGTATTGAACCTAATACCATCTACACGTTCGCTGGAATTAGTGGAACCGGAAAATCTAGTATGGTTAATACCATGACTACTGACCTTATAGATCTTAATCCTGACTGCGATATAGTAGTCCTCAATTTCTCACTAGAGATGGTTGGATTTAGGCAGATTGGAAGAACGCTTTCGAATAAGTTGCGAAAGACGACTTCCGCTTTGTATAGTTCGGAAACGGACCTGGATGACGAAACCTTCAGAAAAGTCATTGCAGTATCTAATAAGCTAAAGGCATATCCCATTTACTTTGTAGATGATCCTGGTACGCCCATGCAAATTGAACAGACTATAAGAAACTTCTATGAGAAGTATATCAAGGGTACTGGAAAGCATTTCGTGATTACTTTCGATCATACGCTATTGACTAAACAAGTAGGTAGTGTAATCGAGACTACTAGCGAACTTGAAAAAGTATTTATCAGAATCAAGAAATTGCCTCTGACGAGTATTATTCAAATAGCTCAGATGAATCGCGAAATAGAAAAGCCAGAAAGGATTAATAACCCATCGGCACATTATCCGATGCGTAGTGATTTATCATCGTCTGACGCGATGTTTCAGGCAAGTGACTACGTTTTTGTGTTACAACGACCAGAGATATTGAATATTGCTGAATACGGTCCTAATCGTTTACCTACTACTAATAAGGTATACGTTCACCTGTTAAAAAACAGAGATGCAGGTAAGCCGTGTATCTTAGAATTCGAGAACGATCTTCAGTACAATAATCTGATTGAATGCTAACGTCGCGACGACAAGTAGTAACGTTTAAAATAGGCTGAAATTATGAAACATTATACAATTAAGTTCGATAACAATAATAATAACCGTAGTAATGGGAGTATCTTTTCTAACGCTTCTAAGAATCTCGATAACATTATTCTTTCTAATTTGAAGAAGATGAATCCTTTCATGACCAATATCACAAGCACAGATCCTACTCTGGATGCTATGTTTGATGAGACGTTCGGTAAGGATTATATTATTATTCCTAATCGTGACTACAGCTACCTTCTGAAGGGCAACTTTGATTCAGAGTTTGCAAAGGCAGCTAAGTTCTTGGCTAACTACAATCCTAAGAAGATCCGTTATACACTGATCGACGGTACTCCTATTGAGTTCTTCGAGGATGAGATTCAGATTGGTTTTGATCTGATTCCTCTGTATAAGCTCTCGAGCCCCCACTATTATAGCACCCTGGCTCCTAAGACCAAGAACACCATCATTAACATTTTTATTAGTATTAACCGATAATTTATGTTAGTATTACCTACAAACAAAGTTCCAGCAGTTTCTGAAAATCCTAGATATTTAGTTCTGTACGGACTTCCTAAGTCTGGTAAAACCTCGTGTTTAGCCCAGCTGGATAACAATCTTATCATTGACTTAGAAGGAGGTACAAACTTTATTGATGCTCTTGCTATACAAGCAAGAACTATAACAGATTTAGGGGAAATTGCTAGTGCCATACGTGCCAAGAATGCAGAAGTAGGACACAACTTTTATAAACACATCACTATTGACAATGCTACCAGACTTGAGGACATCTGTATGTCGTACGCTTGTACGCTGTATAGAAAGACTGAGCTTGGCAAGAATTGGAAAGGTGATGATGTGACCACTCTCGCTCGCGGTGCGGGTTACAAATACTTAAGAGACGCAGTTAAAAAGGTCATTGATATGTTCAAGGACCTCTGTGATGAATTTATTCTAGTAGGACATGTCAAAGATAGTATCACCGATAAAGACGGGGAAGAGGTCAATGCAAAAGAAATCGACCTCGTCGGAAAACTTGGAAAAATCGTATGTGGCATGGCAGATGCCGTGGGATACGTCTATCGAAAGGATAACGAGACTCACATTAGTTTCAAATCTGGAGGAGACGGGACTATCATGGAAGCAAGAGCCAGACATATTGCTGGCAAAGATATTGTCATTGCCACAGGAGATGAGAATGGAACTATAACAACCTATTGGAACAGAATTTATAAGCCTGTATAATTTATTTTTAAGGGATATTTATGTATAGTACAAAAACCGCAACAACAAATAATCAGGAGTTTAATAGCTCCTATATGCCTGTAGGCATCAACGAAAATGTAACCTTGAAAGAGGTTAATGTAAACAAAACTGAAAATGGTCGTGATTTCTTGGAAATTATCTTCGAGAATGAGAATGGCCAGACAGCAACTATGACTGAGTGGAAGAACGAGAAGAACATGTGGATCAAGACTGATGAAGACCTTCAGAAGCGTGATGATCAGCAGTTCGGTCGTATTTTGCAGGTTATAGATGCAGCAAACGGTAACCATACCGACTTCGAAGGAAGTTCGTTTGTGGAGATGATTAACTGGGTAAAAGCTCAGCTTGAACCAGCTACAAATCCTGCAAACATGCGTCAAGGTATGCGTTTGAAGGTTGTTTACGACAAGAAGGGTTATACTAAAGTTAGCTCTCTTGGTACTTTTGTTGAACCTATGGGTGTAGAAGAGTCTCAGATTAAGCTTTGGAAGAATGATCTTCTGGAGCGTCCTGTTGTAGCAGACAGAGAGCCTGTTGCAGATCCGCTCGGTGTAACTACCGCTCCGGTGACTGAGACTTCAACAGGTACTGACGACCTGCCGTTTTAATATATTCTTACCAACATCTGAATGGGAAATAAAACCTCATAAAGAATATGTTGGAAAAGGATTATTAGAACAAATAGTCAATGGTGCTGACAACCAGTCTTTCTAATAAATAAAACAGTTCAGGTAAAGTTCGCAGAGGGACGCTGCTTAGAAAGATAAAAGGTCAAAGGTGTTGACAACCAACAAAGAGAAGTTTAATATTCAGAGGAAAAGGGAGAAATCCTGAAGGAAATGAGAAGGGTTAAAGGGTGAGAAATCACGTGTATGAATCTCCTTCTTTGTAAAAGGTCAGTGGTGGTGACAACCAGCCTTTTTGAGAGACGAAAACTAAACGCCCGGATATGGTCCGGTAACGGTAGTCGGTGAAACGGGACTAGAAAGGTAAAAGGTCTAGCATGATTAGAAGGTGCTGACAACCGGATGCTTAATTGCGAAAAGGTCAGTGGTGGAGGACTGATTGGATAATCCAGTCAGCCCCTAACAATATGGTCGGGATTTTGGCGTAAAGGTAGCCGCGAGGGACTTAAAATCCCTTGGTCAGTTGACCGTGAGGGTTCGAATCCCTCATTTCCCACATTATGAAAGAAAACATTTTTCTTAAAAACGGAACATTATTTGCTACTGGATATAATAGAATAGTACATGGAGAACGTGGAGATTATGTAGAATTCGAAAAAGAACATATTGTTCAAAATTTAAAATATAAATTTGGATTTAAAAATAGTCCTCCTCCTGAAGATATATATTATTTGTGGTTATATCCACAATCTGATAAGAACACAAAAGTATATTATCAACTTAGAACTGTAAAATATGCAGATTATAAGATAGGAAAATATTATGTATCTCCTTATCTCCTAAAAGATTTTAAAGATCCAGAACAATTATTTCCGTACGTATGATACAAAAACGATATCAATATTGGACCCATGAAGGTGTTGTATGGACACCTTGGGTAGATTATTGTGAAGATGATTCACAGTTGAAAGAAATTGAAAAAGTATACAAATGGCAACTTAAGAATAAACTTAAAAACGAGTTTAGAGTTGTATGAACGTAAAAAACGGAGGGCACGTACCTCAGTAGCCTAGAGGACTGGCGCGAAAGTTAGCCGGAAAGTCGCAGGTTGGAATCCTGTCGTGTCCACAAATACTATTAAAGTACTTTAATGTCATGTATAGTACAAAAACAGCAATCACGATGAGTCTTAGAGACTTGTTGGATAAAGTAGACGACTATGCAATATACTCTTATTATTTAGGAGCATTTAAACCAGGTAAATTGATGAACAGTCCTCTGAGACCTGATGATAAAATCCCCAGCTTTGCTATATTTCCTGGCAAAACAGGGGGTTTATTATTTAAAGATCATGGTACTGGAGAATCTGGTAATGCATTAAAGTTTGTTAAACTATATCGTGGTATACAAACAAGAGAAGAACTTGAAAGAGAACTTCTTGCGATTGTTAGACGTATGAATCCAAATCAAACTATTAGGACAAATACAACGTGTTCTAGAGTTAGTTCTGGAGTGACGGATATTGGAATAGTACGTCAACCATTCAATGCTGTAGATAAGCAGTATTGGAAGCAGTTTCATATAAGCATTGATACACTTAAACGCTACAACGTGTTTAGTATCAAATATTTTCTTTGTAATAGTGTCGTCAGAGGTACCTACAAAGAAACTAGTCCTATGTATGCGTATAAGGTTTATGATAAATTTAAAATTTATAGACCTTTAGCCTCTAAGTATACTAAATGGCGGACGAATCTGACAAATCGTCACGTTCAGGGACTCGCTGAGCTACCACAGGAGGGTGGTAATCTTCTCATCATAACGAAATCTTTAAAAGACGTTATGTGCCTATATGAGATGGGATATAATGCGATAGCTGCTTCGAGTGAAACAACTTTTATACCTGAAGACATACTACAAAGCTTACGTAGTAAGTGGAAACATATAGTTATAATATATGACAGGGATAGGACTGGTATGTCTAGAGCTCGTGAATATAGTAAGAAGTATAAATTTGATGCTGTATTCGTCCATAAACGTTTTAAAGCTAAAGATATCTCTGATGCTGTCAGAGACAATGGCTTCAACGAAGTAAAAAATTGGTTAAACCTAACATTACAAAAATATGTGTGAAATAATTCTCTCAGTAATAGCCGGTAGCTTATTTTTAGCAGCATCTTTCTTGATCGGCTGTTCCGTAGGTAGTAACTCAAATCGCGTCAATATAGTAAGACTCAGTAATGGCGGTAAGATACATATGTGGAAAGGTTTTGTAGACCCGACTCTTACATTTGTAGCATGTGAAACTGGTAAAAACGGTGAGCATATTGACGGCGATGGTGTAGTGTTTGATGAAAAAGGAAACATAATTTTAGTAGAAACACATGATAACAAAGGGTAAAGGTAGGGTACGTAATGCGACAAGTGTCGATAAGTATGGCATCCACTTTAGAAGTAAATTGGAATGCTATACTTATGAAGCTTTTATGAAGGCAGGAATACCTGTTAAATATGAGCCAAAGCATTTTACTCTACTACCCTCGTTCTCCTATCTTGGGGAGAAGATTCGTCCGATTACATACCTTCCTGACTTTGTTGGGAGAGGTTTTGTTGTCGAGTGTAAAGGTCTGATGGGAGACTCATTTCCCTTACGTTACAAGCTGTTTAAGTATTACCTTAAGAGACACAGAAGTAAAATGAAGTGTTTTTTAGTACGTAATCATAAGCAGGTTGACGAAATGATTCAGTCATTAATTGCAGAAAATCATGGAAAAGAAAAATAACAATCAGTTCATTAATATTAGTGGACACATAGTCCCAAAGCCCGAAGGTTTAGATTGTAGTTTGGAGTGTGGTAAGGTATATTCTCTTATGTACGACAGAGCGTCGTCTGATCTTTATCTTGAGGAAGATAAAGACTTCGAATTTCCTAAGACTCATTATCAGAGTGATTCTGATAAGAAGCTGATAAAGAAAACTCTAGACACTTTTAATAAGACTGATAAGATGACCACTGGTGTGTTGCTTAGTGGTATGAAGGGTAGTGGCAAAACGTTGCTCATGAAGAAAATAGCAAAGGACTCTGGTCTGCCTATTATTGTGGTAGACAAGAATGTATGCTCTGATGATATTGAGGGCTTCTTTGCTAAGATTACAACAGACGTCTGTGTTCTGTTTGACGAGATCGACAAATATTGGAATACTCGTTATTTGCTTGGCTTCCTTGATGGTGTAAAACCGACATGTAAGAAGCTAGTTGTTTGTACTTGTAATAATGAGAAAGAAATCGATGAATACCTGAACGATAGATGTTCTCGTATTCGTTACAAGAAGACTTTCCACGGTCTTACAAAGGAAGTTGTCGCTGGTACTATAAATGATATTATTAACGATAAGAATAAGGCTGATGCTGCTGCAGAGTATATTTGTAGCAATATTCAGACGGTGTCTTATGACAACGTGATTGTATTTGCAGAAGAACTGCTTAACAATCCTGATGATTCCTTTGATGATATTATGGAATTCCTTAACATCTCTAAACGATGATGGATTTAAGTATCCCGTATTACGAGGATAAAACGAGAATTTCGAATAGTAATATAGGCTGGTTCCTGAATAAGGGGCCGGCCTTTTTACATAAAAAGCTAACAGAAGATATACCCGATGAAAAAACACCCGCTTTGGAACGTGGTACAATGATTCATGAGTATATCTTACAACCTGAAGAATTTCAAAAACATTATGTTGTCTGGGATAAGGAGAAACCCAGTTCTGCACAGCAGGAGAAGTTCTGTATGGAGTTAGCTGAGAGCGTTGAAATAGAGCCAGATAGAGCCATTTTAAGCGCATATAAAAGTGCGTATAGTACAGCAGGAAAGTCAGAAGACAAAATGCTGTCAGAAGGCCTTAAAATAGCCTCTACGTTGAAGAATTATATAGACTTCCTGAAAGCAAATGATGGAAGGATTATGATCTCCCACTGGGATTACCACATGCTTGAGAAAATCAAGCAAAATATACAGTCTCACAAACTTGCATATTCTATAATAGAAGCTTCTAGAGTATTACGTGATTATAAAGATGACGTAGTATTTGAGAATCACCACGAATTCCATATAAACTGGGAGTGGAAAGATCTTACTGGTAAACATGGAAAAGAAAAAGCATGCGTACAATGCAAATCTCTATTAGATGGTCTTACTCTTGACTTTAAGAATAAAGAAGCTATCATCTATGACTTAAAAACTACACAAAAATTGTGGCATTTTGAGGATAGTATGGAGCAGTATGATTATCTAAGACAACTTGCATATTATATGTGGGCTGTTCGTTGGTACTTAAATACAGAATGTAACGAAGATTCTACAAAATGGAAATTTTCATTCTATATTATAGGTATTGATACAACAGGCAGTAATGAGATTCGTGTATTTAATTTTACAGAAGCACAAATGGTGCGTCCATCTGTGAAAATTATGAATGCTTTACGAGATATTGCTTGGCACCAAGCCAATAATAAGTGGGAGCATAGTAGAGAATATTATGAAGGTGATGGCTCAGAGTTGTTGAATTTATGAGTCAAATAGAAAAACTATTAATACCTTTAATAGACGAAAACATTTCATTTGACGATGTAAATACAAATGATTTTGTTGGTGTGTATACAGAAGATATTAATTCTCCTGGACTTAGTTATATATATTTAGTTTTTGTCTACGATATAAATAATCTTAGACCTAAACTTGCAACAAACGCAATAGACTATGTTAGGAGAATTGGTAACGGACTTTACCACATATACAAGTTTCCGAGGATTACAACAGATATCCAAAAGGTACTTAGTGGTAATTACACATCTATGTCTAATAAAGGTGTTTCACGAGTATATACTTTTTGGAACGGTATTGATGATATAACAGCTAACTATCCTTTTTATAGGACTTTAGCTAACGAACCTTATTATCGCGCTATTCCAGAAGAAACATATATTCCATTGTGTAAAAGGAAAGAGCCCCAGGGATTTACTGTCGCAAAACAGTAGTCCCTAGGGCTTCTTTGTTTTTTATCGTAATAATAGTTACGTATAGAATCAAAATAATAAATATTAATCTCCAGTTCCCCAAAGTTGATCGAACACACCGCCAACAGAACCCCACGTAAGAGGGTCTTGTTGAATATACCAGTTTGCTCTACTTTTTAAAGCTGAAGAATTTAAATCTTCGTATGCGTTTCCAAGAGGAGTAATGCGCATAAGGTTTCTAAACAACCTAGTTCTCCCTTTGTAAGAACCGCTCTATATCTCGTCAAATGGACTGTGACCACTAAGACCAATCATATCTGACAAAATAGTAATTGTATTGATAAGGTCGTTTAACGGAGATATAAGAGTAGAAATGTTTTTGATAACTTCCAAAAATGCAGTAGGATCAAGTACGGATATAAAAGAGTTTACAAGACGAACAGACGAAAGATATCCAAATCTATACCACCAGTCGTCATCGTCGGCTCCCTTTGCAAGCGCTTTGAACAATGTACTAAGACCTACGAGCATTACTATTGAAAAAATCTCTAAACCAACTTTAGCTGCAGCATAATTATACAACTCTTTTGTTTCATCAGTGAGATTAGGAGAATTTGCTATTCTTTTTATAATGTGCAGCTGTTGACCCACCATCTTCATCCATCCATATAAGCCTTGGTGCAGACCTATGTTCATATTACCAGCATCTATGTCGAGATAGCCATCAAGCATATCGTCTTCCTTTACTACTTTTCCGTTTCCATCAAGATGACGCTTTTGAAAATCGTGTGCCCAGTTCCAGTTTCTGGCTATGACAGTAAACAGATAATTACGCAACGTTCCAAGTGGGCGAAGCATTATTTGTAAAGAGTATCCAGGAGTATCGTCAGTAGGAACGACACCTAATGCTTCAGCAAGACGTTGATAACATTTACCGGTAACTCGATTTTCTATAACTTTTGTAACGTAAGGAGCATACTCTTGTTTTACAGAAATAATGCCATCTTTAAAGTCATACGCATCCTCCAAACAAACACC
>Ga0247611_10000295_pt1 | contig 102336 bp, 140 predicted proteins | sample 177DNAGHGhighgp2_FD_192422 | JGI IMG/M metagenome (GOLD analysis project Ga0247611, IMG submission 192422) | Sheep rumen microbial communities from Palmerston North, Manawatu-Wanganui, New Zealand - 1770 DNA GHGhigh gp2 | ecosystem: Host-associated > Mammals > Digestive system > Stomach >... | reverse complement strand
CGAAAACTATGAATTACAACTCCCAGGAATAGCTTTGGGGAAAACAATTCATGGGGATACTGTGGAAGATTATTGGTATAACTATGGAGGAAGTCTTCGTTTTCATAAAGCCTATGGAAAAGAAGAAATGACTACAACCAAGTGGGGAAACTTAATAACTTCAACAGGTGATCATGACTCTACTTGTTATATAGTACGATACCAGGGATCTACTGAAAATATACAAATTCTTTCTGAGTATTTAACTACACTCCCTGAAAGTATGTGGATAGATGGAAATACAACCCCGACTACCGTAACAAGAACTTATAATTTTGGAGATAATCTGGTACATGAAATAAAATTTAAATTTGGAAGTGGTATAGAACTCCCTCCAAAAGCATTCTCTGGACTAACTAAAATAACTTCCGCGATAATTCCTTTATCTGGAAGAATACTAAACTTGGATTGCTTTAGAGATTGTATTAATCTAACTAATATAACTCTCTCTCCTAATACAAATTATATTGGAGCTAGATGCTTTCAGGGTTGTACATCTTTAAATATAATTAGAGTCTATAATCCAACTCCAGCTACTATATATGATAGTTCTTTCCCTGAATCTTGTGATTTCTATATACCCAACGGATATCTGAATAACTATACGAGCAATTCTATTTGGTCTGAATTTGCTGAAAGATTGAAACAAGGAAGGGGTACTAGATATTATTATAGATATAATGGACTTAGAGGAATAATAAAAGAATATACACTGTTTACATTAGGTATACCTAGGATTTCGGTAACTGATATGGGATCAATAGAGGTCGATGTAGATAATAATGAGGCGACAGCACCAGAAGGAACTCTGTATTATGAATTAAAAAATAAACTTGAAAGTAATCTGAATCTCCCTAGTAGTTATAAAGTTTGGGATTATGGTACGGAAAAATTTAGTAGTGGTCAGACATGTGGGAATATTGAAATAATATATCCAGTTAGCTTATATGATGATCTTAGACACTCAAGAAAAATGCTGGATGAAAAAATAGAGGAAAAAGATATAGATTCTGAAATTAGCGATACCTCTAATAACCCTATCCAAAATAAAGTAATTAAGAATTATATAGATACTACTATTTCAGAAGCTACTGATATATGTAAAGATCTTAGCCGAATAGATTCTTTCGGAAATCCTATGAGCACTAGAAATACCTCTAACTGTTATGTAATCTCTAAACCAGGAAAGTATAAAATCCCCCTTATCTATGGAAATGCTATAAAAAATGGAAAAGATAATAGGAAAGCTTATACAAAATTAGACTACTACTTCCACGCTGACTTCTATAATGCTCTTGGAAATCCTATATCAAGACCAGAGATAGAAAAAGATACAGAAACTACAGTAGTTTCTGGTGGTTTAGTCTGGGAAAGTGATGAAATGATTAAGAATAGAGAGGTTAATGTAATTCCAGGAACACTTGTAAATTTCTTAGCATTTGAAATAAGTAACATTCCCGAAACCGGAGGTAATGCCGTAATATCTGCAATCAACAATAATAATATAATAGTCTGGAGCTGGCACTTATGGATAACTAAAGAAAACCTAAAACCAGTGAGCATATGGAATAGTATCCCTGCTGATGGACCTACCGGAGGAATGGAATATAAAATAATGCCTATAAACTTGGGATGGACTTGGGATGATAACACAAAAGCCCACGGAAAAAGTGTTTTCTATCAATGGGGAAGAAAAGATCCTATACCCGGACCAGCAGCTTATAATTCGCAAACAAATCCGAATATAATAGGAAGCTTTACGTATAATGGTAGGAATGGTACTGTTCCACTGAGTATAAAAAATCCTGGAATATTCTATATAGGAAAAACCACGAATAATAATCAATGGAGTAATTTGAATTACATTAATAATTATTGGAATTCTATAGTTATTAGCACCGGAAGTGAAGATGTGATTACGAATAAAACAATTTATGATCCCTGTCCATTTGGTTGGAAAGTACCTGCAGGGGGAGTTTTCAGAGGATTCACAACAAACGGAGTCTCTACTGGGGATAAAAATATTATTGGATCATTTAACTTTGGTTATGTCTTTAGAAGATTCTATGGAGACAATGTAGGAACACTAATTCAAGCAGTCGGTTGTCGAATGGGAGAAGACGGTTCTGTAGTTGCAGTCGGCAGTAGAGGATACTATTGGACTTGCGGAATTAGTAATAGTAGATCTTATTCATCTTTTCTTCAGTTATATACTAGCTTTGTCTCCCCATCTACTTCTGGTATAACATCAAATGGACACACGCTATGTCCAATATTCGAATAAAAACAGGGCTGGAAAATAATAAAGACCAGCCCTTTAACAAACAAACAATAAAAACAAAATTAATCATATGGGAAATTTAACTATAAACAACGGAGGAATAATTACTAACTCCACAAACCTTCCTAATATAGACCTAAGATATGGACCCTATGAATCAGTCCAAGAAGCATATGGAGCCTTAGGAAATACTATAGCTCCTGGCCTTGTAGTGGGTATAAGAGTAAACGGGGAGATAGAAGAATACCAGGTTAACAGTGAAGGTGTATTAGTCCCGAGAAGTGTTAGTATAAGCTACAACGATCTAGATGACCTCCCTAAAATAAATAATACTGAATTAACCGGAAATAAAACTTCTTCACAACTAGGATTACAAGAAGAATTGGTAAGTGGGGATAATATAAAAACTATCAATAATACTTCTATTTTGGGTAGTGGTAATATTAGTATTCCGAAAGGCGATCCGGGACAAGATGCTGTCAATCCATTCAAGGGCTGGTTTGATAATTTAACTTCTTTACAAACTATAACTCCTGTAATTGGTGATTATGGATATGTTAAAGGAGCTACTACAACAGACCCAGTAAAGATATATGAATGCACTACTGCTGGTACTTGGAGTGATAGTGGTAGAGAGGTTGATACTAGTAATGTGCAGAGTTTTGAGAGTGGGCAGGCGGTGTCAGGTGTTGCCGTTAAGGGCATTGACGGGAATGATGACCCGAATGCTGCGGGTGTGCTTAGTGCGGGGGCGGGGAGTGTGTTGGCGGAAAACATTTTTAATTATGAGGAAATTGATTTGAGTGGATATACTCCGCAAAGTTGGGCTATCGCCAGTGACAACAAGTGGTCAAATGTGGCAGGGACATCTATAATGGTGCCTGTCAGTGCGGGTGAAGTTTATGCCATTAAGAAAGTTACGAGAAATGCATATATAGGAGTGTTGGCATCGGCTGTATGGCCGACAACCCCTGGAGATACAGTGAGTTTTGCCACAGGATTTTCTTCAAGGATTGTGATAACAAACAATACCGAAGTTGTTACTATACCAGAAGACGGTGTAGCTTTGTGTGTTCGTATGACTACCACTCAAGGTGATAGTATACCACCTGATGAAATCATCAAGAAAGGTGGAACTTTGCTCGACAAGAGGATTAAGGAAATAGAGGAACTTGGCAGCCGAACTGTTAAAATGGCAAAAGAGATACCATTGTCCGATTATCAGAAGATGGATTGGATAATAGACCAGGAAGGGAAGTGGTCGTCAAGTGGTGGAAAGTCAGTGACGGTTGGCGTTATTCCTAATAAAAAATACATTGTTATACCTATCAATGGGGCATCAACCTTTTCTGTTCTAAAAGAGGATATAACACCTTACTATAACGGACAAGTTGTGAACAACTTCTCGGACTCGTATAGTAGTAGAATTACTATCGAGTCGCCTTATGAGATAGTGATGCCTGATGATGGGTATTACTTAAATGTGAGATTGACACTTGCTAATTCCAGCGATGCGACACCAAGAGTATTACTCATAGACGAATCAATAAGTAGTGAAATAGAAACTATTCAGCATGCCGCTACAAATAAACAGAATGTTGATTTCATGCAGTATATAATTGATGGTAGGTTAGGCCCAGATAGTTTGGAGTTCTTGGAAAGTGGCACGAGTATTCTTATCCCTGTTGGAGAATCTTATGCTGTAAAAGAGGGCGACAAAATCAATATTGTATGTAAGTTGTATTCAAAAAATATCACAGACACTATCACAATTTATGAAACATCAAAAGTCTATCTGACGTTTCTGAAAGAGGAACCTGAGATTGGGGAAAATGTTGTTATAGCAGATAACGTTGTAAGGCATATTTTCACAGATTCGACAGTCGGTCAATCCATCGTAGTGCCCAAAGGAACAGCATACATATTGTTATTGGAATACGCCAGCGCTTCAAGTACAACAAGTCACGCACCAGAGCGATTGACCCGCATGAGTGGTGGTATCGATTCGGATAAACTTGTCAAGGGGACTTTTAATAGTTCTTATAATGAAGTTGATACTTCTGCCATTGAAGATGAGTTTTGCGGTTATATGCTTGGGAAGGATAATATCGAGACATTCCTATTTTTTACCGACCCACACCTTACACCGAACAGCAGGTATGAGGAAATGAATGAATTGGTAAGAGACAAATATATTTCGGCATTGCAGAAGTATTACAATTCATTGCCACTTGATACAATAATCTGTGGCGGCGACTTATTGAACTATCACGACACAAGAAGAGAAGCAATAGCGTCTTTGGGATATGCTGATGCTTATATGCGAAAGTTGTTTAAGAGGTATTTCCCTGTAATGGGAAATCATGATATGAGACCTTATAGAGCAAGCGGGCCCATTCCACTTTATGACTTAGCGAATGCTTTGTCGATGACAGAGGTAAAGAATGCCATGTTCCGTGAAAACGGCAATACGTACTATTCGTTTGACGGATTAAAGGTAAAGTTTTATATTCTTGACAGTGGAGTTTCATTTGACAAGAGAATGACCTTTACTTCACAGCTTACTAATAGTTATGGAGATTATAGTAAGTTATCCACTCCAAGATGGGAGCAGATTGCGTGGTTGGCAGGGAAACTTGCAGAAGATGATGCGAATTGCAGTGTAATCGCCTTGCATATTTACTCTAACGCAGGAGGTGTTGAGGCTGATTGGTTTTCAAACGCCACTGGTATGGCTGCCAAAGGAATCCATGAATTTGGGCATAATGTTAAGTTGCTTGCAGAAGCGTATAACAATCGTGGGCAGATAACTCTTAATAGTGTCACTTATAATTTCACAGGCGCCACTGGCCATGTGATGTTTATGATTTGCGGACATACCCATGTGGATTATGTGGATTGTTCGGGAGATTTGCCCGTTATTGCGGTCACAGACATCGAGGGCGGTTATTTCAACGGGAAGAATACATCGTATGCCCTTGTGCCGACGTTTGACTGCTGTATGCTGGATATTGACAATTCGGTGTTGTATATGACCCGCGTGGGTGTTAAGAACAGCCGTATAGTTAATTGTGAAAAAAAAGAAGTTGCAGTTGGTGGTACAGAGACTTTAACATCTAAACTAACGGGTACACTGACTTGGAGTGTGCAGGCGAGATACGACAATGTTATTGTAAGTGTTAGTGACGGTGTTGTTACTGGACTGTCTGCGGGATATGCCGGGGTTGTTGCCACTGACGCGAATGGACGTGAGGAGTATTTTGTTGTTCAGTGTAGCTGAATGGCATTCGGTGGCGGTGTTGTCGCGGGCATCGTGGGGGTGAGGGACACAGTGTTTGTTACCATACCAATGAGGTGAATAAGGTAGATGTGAAGAAGAGTATATAAACAACCTCCAGTGTTGCTTTCGGAGTGACGCTGAGAGTTAGTTAAGTCAAATTCTCGTTAGTTAAAATTTCCCATATAAAAAAAATAAAAAATTATGATACAACATGCGTATTTTTCTACAAATCCTGGAATAAGGATAGAGGATTGGAATGATGATTATGCTAGGTTAATCATGAATCCCGTTGAGAAAACATTTACTAATATAATAAACAGTAATGATCTCGATAATAATGAACCGCAAGAGGAAATAATAACGGAGTGGGAAGCCGAAACATTACTAATACCAAAACCAATAACCTATGAATCTGTGGTTGAGGCATTAATAAGAACTAGGTATTCTATTTCAGATGAGTTTGGATTTTTAAGACAACGGGAAAGTAAACCAAATGAATTTGAGGTTTATAATCTTTTTATTGAGGATTGTAAGAATATAGCAAAACAGCTAAACTTATAATCCTTATAATTGATGAAAACTACTGATAGTATTGGAAATAACATTTTTATAAAGTTTGATACTAATTTAGATGAGATTGATAATTTTTTAATGAGTAGGTTTGGTATAATAATACACTGGTTATTTGAAAATGGAGTATCATTTGAATATCCAGATACCTTAATTACAAAAAATTATCCTGGGGATATTAGTTTTTATGAATCATCTACGGGAATGCTAGTATTGACCTATTTAGAGAACTTTGGAGTTTTAGAGTTTCTTAATGGCAAAGAGGAGGTGATACTATCGATTCCATTAGAGGAAATTAAGTTTTAAGATAAAAAGAGAAAGTACAAATTAATAGTACTTTCTCTTTTTTTTTACTAACCTTATGCTTCTGGTTTAGTTTCTGGGTTTTGATCCTTCTGGTCTGAGTCAGTCTTGTTTTCAGTTTCTGTCTTCTCGGAAGAAGCAAGCTTTTTCAGCTGTTTATTCTCCCAAGACTTCACTAAACCGAATAAACCTCCAACACCAGGAAGATTATCTTTCATGGTACTCACAGAACCTATTCCCTTCACTAATTTCTGTAGTAGTTCAGGTACTGTGTCTGTACCTCCAAGAACAGTGACATTGCCAAGGTGGATATGTTCAAACTTCTCAGCATCTGCTTTGGCAATGTCAGCCAAAACATCTTTTGAGTAGAACTGAACAACCTCGGCACCAGACATTTTTCCAGTTTCTAGGAGGGCTTGGGCATCGGCAGTCTTTGCGGCATTTTCTTTTGCCAAAGCTGCTGCAATAGCCAATTTACCTTCAGCTTCTGCCAGCATCTTAATCTTAATTGATTCAGCCTCAGCTTTAGCTTTCCTGATTATAGCTTCAGCCTCAGCATCTGCCTCAATAATGATCTTAGACTTAAGACCTTCTGCTTCCGCTTTCTTACGGTCAGCCTCGATTTGAGTACCGACCATAATATATGCAGTTTGTTTCTGTTTTTCTGCTTCGGCCTGAGCTCTAGCAATATCAGCTTCTGCTTGAGCATCTGCTATACCAACGGCGGCTTTTGCTTTCGCCTTAGCCTCACCAATCGCCTGATCGGCGGTAGCACGCTCTTTTCCGAGAACAGCATCTGACTTGGCGACCTCAATATTGGCGTTATTTTCAGTCACTTTCGCATCCTTCCCGGCTTGAGCAGCTCTTTTTCTAGTCCCAGCTTCTGCTTCAGCAATCACAGACTCTTTCTCTTGGAGAGCCTGTCTTTTCTTTGCTTCTGCCTGTTGTGAAGCGGTTTCCTTACGAGCGTCTGCATTTTGCTGGAACTCAACAATACTAGCCTCTGAGTCTTGGGTGGCTTTCTGCTGTGCGGTCTTAGACTTAGCCTGTTGTTCGGCTATAGTAGCATCACGTTCTGCATTGGCCGTAGCAGTTTCAGAAGCTGTTAATGCCTCTTGTTTTGCAATAGCCACGTTCTTCAGTTTCTCCTGTTCTGCGACTTTCTGAGCTTGTTCACTTCTAGCCATAGCAACTTGAACCTGTTTCTCTTTCTCAACATCAGCCACCTGTGTAGCCTCATCTTTGGAAAGGGTTGCTGTCTCGACAGTTCTATTCTTTTCAATCTCTCTCGTCCGGACAGATTCCTCCTTCTCATAGTCGGCAACCTGAATAGCCTGGTCTTTTTCAATCTCTCTTTTCCGGACAGTCTCTTCTTTCTGTTTCTGTGCAATACCGACATTCTTTTCCTTCTCAGTGTCTTGAAGTTGACTACGCTAATAAAACCAATCTAAAAGAATTACTATTTAATAAATTTTTCTTTCTAATGTTACGGGGATGATAGAGGATGTAATTAATCTGCTTGAATCAGATGAAATCAATATGTCTACTGGTCCTATAGTAATGTCTTATCTATATTGTTGTAAGCAAAATGACCATTTCTCTGAAATTACTAAAATAAAACATAAGTTCTCACATACAATAAGAATATTAGGATACGACCAAGATGCTTTCACGATTTCAATAACTCAAACGGGCAATGATTATTTTATTCTTGGTATTTCATGTAAGACCCGATTAATAATTCATGCCCAACCTAAACAACTAAGCCAGGAAATATTGGATTGTTATGAAAAAATAAAATAAAAGGAATTAGTTTTAATTACTAACTCCTTTTTATTTTTTTTTAAATTAATGTTATCTTTGTTTTTCCATCAATTAACTCCATCTTACATATTTTATTATGAAACATGGCTCCAACGCTTTCCATATGTGATGTTAAAAATATGCATCCAACGGGAAGATTTTTTATTAAGTCTATAGCTATTTCACTTCTCTCAGCATCTAAATTTTTAAGAAATTCATCAAAAGACATAACTCCTAACACAGTAATTAGATGATAAAGGAAATCTAGATTACATATACACTGCTGTCCAGAACTACAGAATGGAAAGGCTACTAAATTTCCATTATTATTGAAACTAGGTACCAGACTAAGGTGTTCTCTGATACCTTTTCCCTTATGTAAAACAGAGTAAGTTATCGTATTATTAGAAAAGTCTGTAGCTAATTTTCCCATAACGGCCTCAAATACCTTTCCAGTGCTTCCAGTTAGTTTTATATAACTCTCTAGTTCACCTAATCCATTAGAAAAACTTAATAGCTCAGAGTTTAATTTTTCCAGTTCTTGTTCTTTTTGATATTTATCTGCAGCCGTAGTTTCATATAGAGTCCAGTTTGAAATTCCTGTTTCAATTTCAGCCATTTTCTGCATAAAGCCATCAGGAAGATCAACTCTTACTACTACTTGTAAACTATTAAGTTTCATTTGTAGTTGTTGAAGTTTATCTTGTAGTTGCTGTTTTTCATTATTTATTCTCTCTCTTTCACTTTTTTCACTTAAGGCCTTAGATATTTGAGCATTGAAATGTGAAATCTGATCAGTTAAGGCTTTATATTCATTACTTCCGTTTTCTATTTCTAGCCTTAAGTTTTCGATTTCAGTTCCCAAGCTCATAATTAAAGGCCTAAGATTCTCTACTTCACGGAGGAGTTCATTTTTATGATTCTCCATGGCCTCAGTAGTTTTAATAGTTTGGCCGCATTTAGAACATACATGACCAACACCAATACTCTGAGCTTCTTTCCACTTATTATTACCTTCCTCTCGTAATTTATTATATTCTGAGATTTTGAATGTAAGAGTAGTTCTAAGATTTCCCAATTCTACCTGTCGAGCTTGAAGTTGACTTATTTGTTGTTGTAGAGTATTAATTTCTGTATCTATAACCTCTGGAGACCTAAAGCTAAGAGAGGATATGGTATTTAATCTTTCGGAAGCGCTCTGAATTTGTGCCTGTAAATTTGTCGTGCTTAATTGATACTGGTTCCAAAGATTATTCTGTCTTTGTAATTCTAATCCCTCTTGTTTAAGTTTTTCTAGTTCAGCACGAGATATAGAAGGCACTGTAATAGAGCGCAATTTATCATCAATATAGGAGAGTAATTTCTCTATCTCTTTTTTTGCTGTTATTTTCTCCGCCTGTTCTTTTTTATAAGACTCTGCTAAATATTGTGCAGTTTTATTATAGGTTTCAATTCGATCTAGTTTAAGAAATTTTGAAGTTATCTCAGTTTCTCTCTCTGGACTTAAGGATGCTAAGAACTGATTATTAGCATCGAAGAAAAATGCATCTAGATATTCTATGAAGGGATATCGTTGTCTAACATCTTTTTCGAAACTTCTTTTATCATTATATTTCTGTAGTTCTCCGTTGATAGAGTGCTCATAGTTTTTTGTACCTCTAAGGATTCTACATTCATTTCCCTGATACATAAAAGTAACTTCAGTAAAACAATCCTTTTTTCCAAATTGAATAAATGGTTTAAGTGAAGATAATCCAGTAGTATCAGAGACATCAACAAAGGCATACTTAAGTGCAGATAATAAACTAGACTTACCACTTCCATTTTCTCCTTGAATAAGAATACGATCTCCTGGTGAAAAATATAGGTCCATATCCTCAATACTTCTCCAATTTTCCGCTCGTAATCTAAGGAGTGTAAAGTTAAAATCTACTTCCCCACTTTCTATGTTATCGATGTGTTTAAGGACCTCGGTATGAACGCCCTGAAGATTAGATTGAATTATAGCGTCATCAATCATAGAATTGATCTCATTAAGGGCATCTAATCTAATTGTTCCATCCGAATTTACTGTAGCGTTTTCTTGTTTATATACGTACCAGGTGTGATCATCTTCATGCCATCCCTCTAGATCGAGACTTGTAGTATAATCAAATTTCATCAAGTTATCATCTGGATTTAGATTTACCCAATCCCAAGTTCTAGAGGTTGTATCGTAAATAATTCCTGTAGCAATATCAGAGTCTCCCATTTTACATTTTTGTGGAACACCAACAGAAACATATTTTCCAATACTAGCAGCCCTATGAATATCTCCACAAATAGCTAAATCAAACTTAGTTTCATCTAGTTTTTGAGATTCGAACAATCCTCCTTGTTCCCCATAACAAATTCTAGCGTGTGTAAAAAGAACATCTACTTTATTCGGTATCCAGGAAAGATCAAACTCCGGCATCCAATTACAAAAACCTAAAGTACACCCATCCAGTTCTATAATCTTTTGGTGGGCATAATGAAGGTTTGGAGGTAACATAACACCAAGTACCGCATCTGAAATATCTTGATCTGCACTTTTATTATCTAGATCATGATTTCCCCAAATAATAAAACCATAATTGAAATTTGACATCACAGTATCAAGAAAATATTTAACTTCAGATTGTATATACGGACGGATCAAATATTTTTCTACAATATCTCCCGCCAATACAATAATATCACAACCCTCTTGTTTTCCAACTTTTATGATATTATTTGCAACTGTCCTACTTCCTTGATATAACCTAAATCTATTTTCAGGATTTCTATTAGCATAATCATTAATATGTATATCCGCTACTGTTAAAATTCTACTCATATAGGATCATTATTAAAATAAATGTATATATTTTTTGAGATTTTTCCAAACTGAAATAGTTTTTCCCTAATTATATCTTTTATAATTTCATTTATAGAAGACTCATTACATAAGTGAAAAAATGACACATAAAAACCGTTACTATCTCTAGTCCAATCCCAATCTATTAATACAGGGAGTTTATACTTAACTCCGCCTGATCTAAAACTAAGTTGTTGTATTTTAAGAGAACTAGTCTTCTCATCAAGTTCAGAAAATAGTACCTGTTCAGTTAAAGTTGGACCATAAGCTTCCTCTAAATAACTTACTAAATAACGAAATGATTTATATTTTTTCACATTCTCTTTCATGAATTATATTTATTTTGTTCTTTAATCTTCCTATGTTTTTTATAGAAGATTTTAGGGAATCAAATAGTACTACTTCAAATCTCTTATCATAACTATTTACAGTAATGATTTTTAAATAAAGATCATCCTTAACTAATCTCCAATAAACACCAAACGATACTAATTTGCATCTGTTAAACACAGGATTACCTCCAACCATAAGAGTCTGAATTTTATTATCGAACAAATTCTTTAATAAATCAGTATATATTCTACTAGATAATATCTTTTTTCTAAGCATTGAATCTTTCCATTTTTCCCCTAAAGAAGCTACCATTATAACTGAATCAGGTGGAAATTTTCCAAGTTTTAATATTATAGAGGTTATATTTTTCAATATTTCTTCACCATATATCCCCTTAACCCAAGTAGGAGTTACTATAATATCAACATAAACATTAAAATTCCCAACAACCCACCACTTAATTGCATAAAACAACAATCTATATTGGTTATCCTCCGTAACTACTATAGAGTGGAGTTTATATGGAATATCAGCACCATCCCCGAATTCAAGCTTTAATAATTCAACAATTGCATTATGAGATATTATTTTCTTCAATTGTTATAGATATATCAGAATAGTTCTCGATATCATGTTCATTCATGAGAAAGAGGGTTAATTGTTCTAAAGCAGCATCACTTAAATCCTCTTTTTTTCCATTAATCCAGATAGTAAATACCACTTTATTTGAGTTAGCTAATAAAGTTGAAGAGTATTTAGTTATTTCAATCTCCTTTATTATAGGAGCCAAATATGATTTACTACTAGGCTTCTCATATTCATTGTATCTAAATTTAAATCCCAATTTAAATCCCATCATCATATATTATATTGTTTTTATTATATTAGAATAGTTAGATACCAACCACTGTAAAGCAGCATATGAGTGTTTACAAAGATAAGTTGTTTGTGTCTTTGTTTTTGGTTTATCCGTAAGAGCAGCTCCGAGATTAATTTTTATACGATCATTTAAAAACAGTCCTTTTCTTACGTTGAGAATATAGGCTGATCGATATTTAAAATCAGAACAATCACAATAGATCTGGATGGTGTTCTTCATTAATCTTGTAAGATTAAAATCTGGACTTATTCGAAGAAGTACAGTATGTTTACTTCCAGAGTCAGATAATACAGATACCTTAATTATTATGTAATACGCCTTTATATTGGAATTCCCTAAAAAGAAGGATTTTATCTTTTCAAGTAAGGTTTCCTTTCTTAGCTCATGATATACCTTTTGAAGAGTAACTGAACACATTTGAGCTCGAAATTGCCTTCCGGGATCCACATTCATTAATTCTCCTATAGTTATCATATTATAATAGAATTAGGGTCCGTTATTGTATTTATATTTCCAGACATACTAATTACCTTATTAGATTCTTTTAAATAAATACCAGCAAATTCAGGAATTCCGGAACTATTATTTTGAAATACGGGCTCAGCGATGGTTTGAGAAAGTAATTTACCATCCTTAAAGATCCTCATTGTACTTTCATCATAGCTATATCTTTCACTGTTTATTGTATAAATATCTATCATTCGCTATATAATCTTTGATCGAATCTAGAGATAAACTCAGTAAAATATCTATCACTGATTCCTGTAACATTATATCTACTACAGAAGTCATGAAAAACATTTAGATCACCAAGTTTACCATCAGATCCAAGGTGATTATAGATAAGATCCACAGCCTCTTGTATTCTTGGAAAATTAGTCACATTAAAGCTTTCTAGTTGAGCCTTAAATGTATCCTCTCTTCCAGGAATTAAGTCTGAATAATCTCCATCAAGTATATGTAAAATAGCATCCACCGGTTCTATTCCGGTTTGAAGTGTTTTCATATTATCATTATGAGAAAACCCTAGTGAATTCATATAAGAATTATACTCATATAATGAAACACCTCTATCCTTAAGTTGGTTCGGAATAGTTTCATACATCTCCTCATAAGTTATAATTTTAGGAGCAGAACCCATAGTAGGAAGTTTAAAGTATGAAACAATTGGACTAAGCATATATAATTGATCAGTATCTTTGGTGATAAGAATAGACTTTTTAGTTCTTGTTCCATCACAAAGACAACAACTAGCTATATAAGCAAGATCATCTGCTTCATATCCGTCAACACCAAGAACAGGCATGCCTAAGTTTTTAAATTCCTGAGTCATTGCCTTTTTTGCTCTCGCTTTTACTTGATTCTGGTATAATTCTATTTCCGCCTTCTCTATTTGTTCGGGGGTTACATTAGGATCATTTCTCATGTCCTCAAGTAGTTGTTCTGTCATCCACTTTCTGCTTCCTTTATACTCAACAAAATCCCTCAAAATAAAATGTCGAATATAACCCCCTAAACTTCTATCCCATCTATCAGCTAAGAATATAATTTTTTCACAGTTTATATTATAATCCCTAGCTAATTTATTTATAGTCTGAATAGTTATTCTAATAATATCTCCCTCAGTGTATTCTCCAGGTTTTTTGTCTTTAGAGGCAGCATATAGGTTTCGTGATAGAACATAAGAAAAATCAACTAATCCATATTCGTAGTTATTTCCTATTGCCATAATTAATAAAAATTAATGGGTAGAAGGAGCTTTTCTTCTCGCATCTACCCTGTTTGTTTTAGAATGGTAAATCACCTTCCTGGGGTTGATTATTACCACTACCAAATTTAGTGAACTCTGGCTGCTTAAAAGGAGTGCCATTAATAGCAGGTCCACTACTAGTACCAGCAAATCCTCCTCCAAATCTTGAAGGATTATCATTACTAATTGGGGTACCTGTAATAGGATCCATTTTTGCAGCGGCCGGAGTTTGGAAAGGATTCGTGTTTCTAGCCATAACCTCTTCCTGAGGAATACCGGCTGTTGGAGGAACATTAGTCTTTAACATAGGATCATTGGTATTATCCTTAGGAATATAGGAGTTGTTGTTTTCCAATGCTACAGTTTCAGAAGTGGCTTTAATAGCCTCTTCAATACTAGTTCCACTCTCCTTTGCACTTCTAACACCAGCTAATTGCTTTGTCATATAGTCAATAGCCTCTTGAATAAGTGAGGTGTTAAATAGTCTACGATTAGCTACAGGAAGTTCATCGTCTTCATGTCCTGCTTGCCAACCTAAGAAATTTAGAACAGGGTTTTGCATCATTTCTGCCTCTTCCTCTGAAATGGAGTAACTAGAGAGAACTGATCCACAATCATACTTGTGATCTACATTTACTGAATAGCCCATAATACCAGACTCTTTGTTACGTCCAATATTAAATAGCATATATCCAGTCCGACCACTTAGTTGACGACCGTAAATCTGTTCAAGCCAGTTGTAATCACCACCACCAATAATATTATTAGAGGCAATATTCTCTTCAACAGCATTCATAAAACCTTTAGCCGTTGACACGAACAATCCACAGAATTTACTTCTCTGAGGATCTCTTGGATTACCCGTTGCATTACTAGCCCAAAAATTACAGCAATAAGCATTGAAAATTGTGTAGTTTCTTTTTCGTATTAAATTACGTGAAACTTGTTGGTTGTTCTTAGCATCAATCTCATTATACAGTTGATCAAACACTGTATAAGCCTCTGATAACAATTGATCATCAGCAGCTGTGAGGGAAGAGGTTATTCTACCATTAATGTCAAGGAATTTATAAGCATCCTTCGGCAATAATTTAATCCAGGCAGTGTAGGTAGATTCAGTACCATCCTGTGCAACATTTTTACGAGGCACACAAATCTCTCTCGTTCCTTCCATCTTAATAAAAGGATAATCGAGAATTACACTGTTCATAGGAAGAACCATATATCTTCCAAAATTTCCCTCAAAGTTTAGACTGATTTTTTCTAAAACACGACCTTTTGGTTTGAAACTCTTGTTAGCTGGTGCAGTCTGTGCATTCAGCTGTTTCATAAAATCATCTACATTCATAAAATTTTAGTTTTGTTTTATTAATTTAATTAATTTTATTTATACTGTCCCCGGAACACCCAGGGACGAATCATTTTGTTTCACTAATATTAAGGGTTTCACCTTCATTAATAAGACTTTTAAGCTCTTTTGACTGCATTTTATTAATTACAAATTCTCTAAAACTATCAATTATATTAGAATTATTAAAAACTATTTCCGGATAGTCAATAAACTGAAACAAGGTAATTTCTTGAAACCTAAAAGTCATTAACCAATCTGATATGGTTCTATTGCTTATATCTGATATTATTTTCTTACAAGCTACTATTATATCATCATGTATTCTAGATATCTGTCTTAAGCATTTTGTAAATGAAATATATTCAAAACTATTATCTGAAAACACTAAAGCAAAACACTTATTATGATACTCCTCATGCCTTCTAATTATTATACACTTAATATTTCTTCCAGCAACTTTATCTCTAAATCTCGGATGAAGTGGAAAAATACTCATAAGAAATTCTGTATCCTCCCCATTTAGTGGATAACCAAGAAGTCTGTTGTAAAGAATATAAGTACACCTTTCATGAAAATATTTTATTACCATAACTCAAGCCATTTTAAAATATCATTCTTATTTTCTATTTCTCCTGCTTTAACTCGACGACACTCTGAACCTATAAACCTAGATTTTAATGTCTGAATCCAAGCCCAATTTTCTCCCCAGTCCGATTCAACTCCGAGTATTCCAAGACAGAGAAAACCGGTGGAACCTAAAATAATCTGATCTAATTCTTGGAGTATATCGGAGTAAACCTCTGGACTGAATATATCTGGGCTTAAAATATAGACAAAAGTATTAGCCCCATTCTTTTCTTCTTTAACTTCAAAATATCTAACTCCTTTTTTTCTTCGTTTTGGTATTTCAGGTATATCTAAGGTTTGTTCTTTATTCCACATCCAAACAGTCTCAGGAATAGGAACCATATCAAATCTCAGGTTATCAGTAGACTCTCGAATTTGAACTATACAATATTCTTTTTTACTCTTCGGGAGTTCTGATTTAAAGAATTGTACACTAGAAAACAGAGAATCATCAAAAGTATCTACACCGAGGTCATCATGTATATATCTGGTTATTGTATCAATTAAAAGTTTATCCATATTAGATACATCCCTTCTCTTCATTCCTGCTTTAAGAACAAAATTAACAGTCATAGAGAAAGATTTTGTATTTTTAAACCAATTTATATACTCTGGACCTAAATGTAAAGCTCGTAGTTGATCTGTGACTTCTCTTGAAAATTTCTGAGCTGAAGCTGATTTATACATTTGAGGTCTTGGATGTCCTGCAATATAAACGACTTTTACAGAATATAAAGAATTAATACTTACTATCTTTGTGTCCGTCGATATTATAAAATTAAGTTCGTTTTCCATTAGTCACAAAAGGATTAGATTGACTCTTAACAGCAGCAGAAATTCCACTATTAGCAACAGTATTTAAGAATGTTCTACTCTTTCTGTAATCACCTATCATTTGGTTTATTATAGCTTCAGTATAGTCCATTCTCTCATCTACGCTAGCTATATTATCATAAACAGCCTTTGGAATTTCTATAAATCGACCCTGTACTCTTATTACATATGCTCCTGAACCAACCTCACCTCGTCTAGCTTTAACTAAACTCATGTAATAAAGGTGATTTATGTTATTACTTATAAGATCTGATATAGTTATACAAAAATCACAGGCATGTTGTTTTCTGGAACTTTCACCAATATCAGAGAGCTTTATAAAGTCTTTCCAAACTCCATTTTTTGGCTGAGAACATACGAATACTAACTTTCCGTCAAGTGTAAGCTCTGTAAACTTGTTATAGATATTACCCATACTTAGATACATACTATCACCATCACAGGCTCCCTTAATATTACTATCATAGTCTATAAAAACTACAGAATAATTATCTGATTTAGCTTTTTCTACTATATCATCTGCACTAACTACACCTGCCGGATTTATAGAAACTTCCAAATTATTTCCTACCACGCTCCTAAGACTATTATAAACCATATTAAGGTTTTGATAAGCCTCAGCAAAAGAAATTCCAAGTCCTATAGATCCCATACGAATTATAAAATCTTTCATATTATTATCTCCAAGACAGACAAATAATACTTTTTCCCCTTGTGAAGCCATCCATAAAGCTAAGTTCATAGCCTCAAGAGATTTACCTACACCAGGAGGAGCACATATAATACCAAGCTGTCCTCTTTCTAGAGCTCTGATAGGTTGAAACGCATCATTTAGGAATTCTATATTAGTTGTTACAAACCCATTTCCTAAGTCAGCAACTATAGAGTTTATATCTACGTTATTAAAATTTACTGCTGAGAAAACATCTACATCGGATGCATTAAAATTATAATTTTTTAAGTACTTTAAATACTCTGATGGACTATTTGAAAACATATGATTAGCCTTTGTTATAATGGCCGTACTTATAATGTCTTTCAAATATTGTTCAGCAGGTTTTATTTCCTCCCTATTATAATTTTTCCACTTTATAACCTCTGATAGAATTTGATTAGCCTCAATATCAGATTTTCTACACTTCATGAGAATAGATCTAAATAAAGGCTCACCAATACTATCAAATGAATAGTCTTTTATTGCTTTGACTAGTTCCTCGATAAGTGGATTTCCTTGAGTAGCAGGGTTAGTTGTAAAATAATATTCTAGATTTTCTATATTATTCTTTGCAGTCTGAAAAAGGAATTGATTAAATAACGATAAAACCAACCCTTCATTGGTAATTCCATTAGTCTGATTAACTTTCATAAATTAATGTCATAAATATCTGATTCTACAATATCACAATACTTATAATAACTCTTTATCAGTTCATCTCTTTCTTCCATACCTTTCGAATAAACAGGTATTTTCAACTTAGATATACTGTCAAGACCTATTATATTCATGATGGTTCCTCGTCCTGCTCTTCCGATGGACTGAAGTACTACACCAGCTATTTTTCCCGTTAGTAAGAGCACATTCTCTAGACCGGGAAGATCTAGGGCTCTAAAACCAGCAGAAGTAGAGGGAATTACATCCACTAGATTATTCTTTACATATTCACAGGCTTCAGCTAGATCTTTTAATTTCCTTTTACTGCCATCAAGATCATAGTATATATAACCCTCAGCACAAATAAGTAATACTCTAAACTTTCCTATGAAATAATTATCTATCCAATCTGAGATAATGCTTTGTAAATTATTCATAGGTATATAAGTTTTTGGAAATTTTGATAAGACCTTTACCATAATATCACAAATCATGGGGTCTGTGAATAATTTAGTTGTTACATTTAGGTAAACATTTTTCTCAAAATCTGACTTATCAAACTTCACATTAGCAAATGCCGGGGTTTTTATTTTTATTAAATTAACTCTCATGGCCGTAGGAAGTCTGAAAACAGTCGAAGGTCCAAAATATTTTACTAAATTTCTATTCCTGATTACATTTTCACTTAATCCCTCTCTAAACGTAATCATCTCAGCATTCTTCTTATCAGCCGTTCCACTAAAAGCATATCTCTTTTCTGCTCCGGTGAAACGATCAAATAAGAATTGACCGGAATCTGAATTAACACAGTATTCAACTTCATCACATAAAATAACATCATAACTCCCCCACAACACTTCTAGCTCTCTTAGTTTGTCTGGATCTTTAACATCTTTTCTTGTCAAGAGTCCGGAAGTTATTATATTATTCATTCTGAGATCTGGAGTTGGTACAGAGATTCCAAATAAAGACTTTATTCTCTTACAAATTTCTTCATTGGCTTTCTTTCCTGGCGTTACTATCATTATACTCTTTCCGAGTGTATAAAAATATTCTGCCAAAACTGCTATCACCTGCGTTTTCACATTGTTAACTTAAGGGCTTTTTATCCCTTAATTCTACCACTTCGTTATTCGTGATAGGTCGGCGTACATTTTCAGAAACCCACTTCTGTCGGACACTCTTGGAGGAATTATATTTATTCATCCTCTACGCTCTACAATACTGACAAGCCTTTCGACGTCTCATCAGTTATCTCGGTATTAGCATCACAGCCTTCACCGATATTGCCCGATTTTTCACTATATAATTTACATAGTGCGGCATACTTATCATACTTTCTATCTAAATAAATAGTTGCCTTTCCATATAATTTTTGAGCTACTAAATCAGCTTTATCTGAACAACAATCTAACCTGTATAGTGTATTATTTGTTCTTTTATCAACTTCACTGTACACTTTAGCAAACTCTGGAAAATAAGATCTAATTCCCTCTAACATATCTAATGTTCCCCGAATGCTTATCCCGAGTCTATTATACCAAGTTTTATATAAACATCCATCACCATCAACATAACCACGAATGAAATCGTAAACTAATTCATCTGTTTCAAATATGTCTTTGTTGGGGAAGGTTAATATTAGAGATTTAGCAGGAACACAGCCGAGCTTAATAAGGTCATCTCTTAAGAATCCACTACAAACATGATAAGAGACCATGTATCGAATTCCACCACTGCTTTTTTCTCTTTGTTGGTGTTTTATTACATCATCAGATCGCATATCTTTCATAAAAGTCTTAAATTTCTTAATATGATCCAGATCTACCTCACTAAGATATAATGATATTGTGGAATTATGTGGTTCTTTCCTGACATTCCCATCAGCATAGAGAAACCCTAACCAATAAGCTTTCTCTTCAGTATCTATCTTACTAAAAATATGAACATCATATTCTACCCGACAATCATAATAATCAGATATATTAATACCAAGCTCATTATTTCTGTCATGTACTAATTTCGTTGAAACACCATAAATTCTACTTAATTCATTTATGCTATCTCCATTTTTATAATGCTCAATTAGTTTCTCTTTCGTCAGCTTCCTAAACTTTCCTGCATTTTTAAAATCTTTTATATTAATCCCTAACTTGATATGTATTTTCCTGAGAGTTTCTTTATTTATTTTGTATAACTCAGCGACCTGTTTCATCAACATTCCAGATTCATAATGATGAATTAGATCTTCTTTTGTAAAATTATATTTCTTCTTTCCCATTTTATTTATTTTTTTAGTATAATAAGAGTCACCGTAGGAGGTGAAACACGAAATAAGACCCTGATTATACTTTAAGACATGTAAGATATCTTCATTTTGATAATCTCTAAGGCCGGGGAAAGGTATAGTTCTGTAATTGTCGGATAATATGAGATGAACCAGAGAATCATAGTCCTCCTTACTCATATATCCCTTAAACACCTGCAGAATATAACTAGCCCAACCGTAATTGAAGATAAAGACAAAATTTCCTTCAGAATCTCTAAAATCCTTAGTATTATCGTAAATTTTAACTTGTTTTGCTATCGTCCGTTTTCCACTCTTTGTAAATATATCTTCGTATACCAGAGTCTCAAACATATACTTAACACTAGAATCATCGGTCTTTATAACAATTCTTCCAAATTCCTTGTTAACTTCTACACTAAACATTATTATTGTATTTTGCTTTAATCCATTGTAAATTACTCCCACACTTCAGTTTTCTCTTCATACACTCTTCTGGATCTTCTCCATCTGACTGTATAATTCGAATGGGACAGTAATCTATAACGGATTTTATTTTATTCGCTATTCTTTTTGAAATATCAGTCTCGTCCATATATACTATTATTTCGTCTGGTATATATTCTCTGATAAATTCTAGTTGATAGTCTGAAACACTACTACCTAGAACTGCACAAGGAATAAACTCTGGAGCCATAATCATACAGGCGATAGCATCAAAAACACCTTCGCACACTATAATCTTTCTAATACCCGGACGATCTATTAAATAAACTGGCTTCTTAGATGGAGGGAAGAAATACCTAATCTTAGAATTACCAATGAATCTTATCTGGTAATATATAAGCTCTCCATGATATAAGAAAGGTATTACTACATTTCCATCCATAAATTTGAACCCCAGTATTTTATATAAGTCCTTCATAAACCCATGTCGTGAGATCAGATAATTATAACCTCTCTCATCGTAGTCATCAAATTCGTTATAATATCTATCTAGAGTCCATACTGGGTCATTTAATTTTACTAAGTCGACTCCTTGATATCCCCAAAATCCTTTAAAGCTAGGAATTGTATAGGAAACATCAACCTCATCTTTTATATTTATGAACCTGCGATTGCAAACGAAGCAAAATCCGACACTAAGATCTCCAGTGATGTATAATTTATGTTTAGTATGCCCTTCTTTTTCACAAAAGGGGCATTGAATTATATACTCATCGTGATCTCCTGTGTGTACTAAGTTTCCTTCATAGTTCTCAGTTCCGTAAAATTCAGTTAAGAGATCGTGAAACCTACAAAAGACTATAACAGTTCCGTCTTTTTTCTTAACCTCTTTATAATCTATCATAGCTTTAAAAATTAAAGGAGCCCCTGATTATATCAAGAGACTCCTATTATTCATTCATCTACCTTTTTCTTTCTTGTCGTCTTTTTCTTTTTAGGGGCAGGAGCTGGTTCTGACTCTTCTCCAACAGAAACCTCATTCTCCCCTTCAACGACTGGGATTTCTGGCTCAGGTTCTGGCTTGGGTTCAGGAATAGCAGGCTTTACCCCTTCTTTCTTCTCCAATCCAAATCTTCGAACGATTTCATCCGTAGTCTGAGCAACATAATTCACAGCAACGGGAACACCTGCGCACATACTGAGTTCATAAGGACCGCCAACTAATATGGCAACCTCATTGGTAGTATAAGAAGATACCAATGTCTTAACGAAATCAATAGTTCCCATAAAATCCTGTGAAAATGAATTAGGATCGATCTTTAATCGATGCATTCCATAAGGTAAATCTAAACTTGAATTTGTTGCATTGTAAACTTTCATATTTTTTAAATTTTATTAATTTATTATTTTATATCCTAGAACACACTTAAATGCTCTAGGAATCTCTTTCTATATTAAGGATTTTATTCCTTTTCTTCTGTGTTTTCTATCTTTGAAATATATAAATCATTATCCTTGTTTATAAAAACAACATAAGATCTAATATCCTTTTTCTTATATCTTATTACATAAACAATTGCATACTTACTAATCTTTCCGATATTATAAGATTTGTCAATTAGTGAAGTTATACTATACCTAAATCTATTTAACAACTCCTCTCTTGTTCCTTCCTTATTAAGACTATTCCAAGTATTATTAGCAATAACCTCAAATTCATCTACCGGTTCTTCTTTATTAGGACATTCATCTACATAACCCCCTAGACAAAAAACTACCTCCTCTGGATATAATAGAGTATTAATTTCTGGACAAGGAATAATTAAATCATCCCTCAGCTTCAAACTAACACCAATTTCTATATTCCCAGATTTATGTACACTCTTTGTCATTTCAACTTGATTGGGACTATCTAAACTAACCAATTCTAGTAAATATTCCTGACGATCCTTAAAATCTTGTGAAACTGGTAATAAAACTATATCACAATACCTAGCATAAAAACTTAGATTAAATGTCAGTGGTATGTTTTTATTATCATCGTAAAGGCCAATAATTTTTATACCGGATTTTTCACAATATTTTATAATCTCATAATTGAAATTTAAGGGACCTAACCTAAGAGATATCCAAGAAATTCCCTCAGCCTCTTTGATCTCCTTTACATCCTTAGGTTCATTAAGTCCTAATTCTGTAATATACCCATTCTCATTTAAAAACTTATAATCATCATCTACTTTGTCTACTAAAACTATATCAGCAGAACTTCGATGTAATACCTTAAGATGATAAAGAAGATTAACGGCATGATCACACTTAACAATAAGCTCGGAAGAACTTGGAAATGTTGGCTCTAATATAAAATCATTCGCCGACTTTATATCAGTCATTATAACTCTGGTATCTATGTCTGGGTAAATACTGTCATAACCTATCGTATTTACTCCTACTTTTTCTATTTTATACTTACTCATATTATAGATAGATTTATATATTCATTATCTTTTTTAAAGTGAGGAGATTTAGTTGTCCACACTAAATTTATCTTATTTTTATTGTCTGGTGATAAAACTACAGTATTTTTTAAGAAAATTGTATCTCTGTAAACACCAGTATTCTTTAAAATTTCAAATAACATAGTGAATAAAAACCTTAGAAAAGTTTTATTCCTCATTATCGCTAACTTTAAAATTACAAACTCTTTATGCGTTAGTGTATTTACTGGATAATCTTCTCCAAATTTCTTCAATCTAAATACTGACTTCGTTCCAGGTTCATTTGTATCATAAAGCTTATAACATGTATCTCCAATATCTACCCTCCTAGATCTTCCATTTTTTCCAGCAAATAAACTATATCTGGACCTATGAGTAGTATCAGGATCTACAGTTTCCGGCAGATATATCTCAAAATCATCTACCTTCATCATCTCTTTATTATTCTGAAAAATACTATGTTCCTTAGTTACATTTACTATTTTTAATCCCGGAAGATTATCCAGGTTTATTATCTTTGGGTATCCGGGTATCCAATCTAAGAACCAAATATCAGATCGTACCGGAGTCTCTAATGCATTCAATACTTTTTTAAAAACAGTATAAGAATGTGGAAAGGTTGTTTTTAAATATATATCATCAACTACAAAAAGCTGATAAAAACGATCCCCTAAAATAATATTGTAAAAATCTTTTATATTATATAGGATTCCCTCACTTATAGCTTTTCTCTCTGGTATATTTTTACTCATACACTCCCAACAAGGCAAATGATAAAAATCTGGCTCTAAATATGTTAAGGGCTTTAAATCAGAATTACATCTATAACAAAAACTCTCTGATGTCCTTGGCTCTAATAATTGAACCTCCGCCATCTCATAATAATCCATGAAATTATTTTCATCAGTTTCCTCTAAGTTTCTTATCTTTATCATCGTACCTTCTATCCATTAATTCCTTTAATTTTATAGCTAATACTCGTAAATCTAGGTGAGCAGATGGAGCAGTTCGTAAGGTAAAAAAACCTACCTTCTCTTCATCCTCCGACTCTTCATAATAATCTTCTAAGAACCCACACATATAAAGCTCCGTCCGTAAGTCCCCAGAAACAGCACCTCTAGCATCTCCGGGACTTAATAACTTCTCTCCTACTTCCCATAAATACTCCGCTTCACCATTCTCCCAAGTCTTATTTCTCTCTCTTATAACCGGAACCTTTAATCTTAGCGCCTCCCACAGTTCAGAATTACTAAGGCCTGGTTTTATGTTTTCAGGCCTAAATTTCTGAACAAACTCTGGCGCTATAAATACTAACCCACCACCATGCTTCTCCCTCGAATAATCTATATATCTAGTACTCTCCTGTATATACCTAAAAGCTCCATGTCGTACTATCTCATTAGCTATATTCCTTGAACAAACCCAATGAGATGTGGCCCTAAGATGATGTATTCCGGGATAAGGATCACACCACCACTCCTCCATGTAATCCTTTAATTTATTCTTTAAGATCACCCTGTAATTAGTAGTAATGTAATAATAATCTCCCTCTAACTCCCACCTCGTCCATTTGTTAGCTAATAATTTATAAGTATTTGCTACATCTACTCTCTTAGGAACTTTTAAATATACAGTCCCTAAATCAAAAACTGCCCAATGTCCTAGCTTGCGTATCCTCTCTAGAAAAGCCTCTGAAGTCTCCCCCTCTTTGGCTTCTGATCTGTGAGAAATACGCCCAACTGTTTCCATATGAGCATAAAGTCCCTGTAATCCAGGCTCTTGTTCTAATAAATTAACACTCGAATCAATTACTTTCATATATCTAACTTTTTAATTATTCCGATTATAAGGTGGATGAGGGATGTGGAGTGTGAAATTAAATAAAAAACCTACTGTTTCCTTATAAATATGATTAATTATTATGTAATTAATATTCTTGAAATAGCTGATAACTATACAAGTAGCATAATTTGTAAGGAGGAATCAATTGTGGTAGGGTTAGGGTATAATATTGAATTTGACTATACAATTATATTCTGTAGAGGATACCTTAAGAAATATTTATCTGAATCTTTTATAAGAAAGGTATTTAATCGCAAACACGCATACGAATTTCATTCAATAAATAAACTCACTAAAAATCAAATTAATTACTACATAAGTTCACTATATGCCTATTGTTTTGCAGTATCATCGGGGGACCTTATATCCATTATTAGACAAGTTAATAAATTACATCAAGAAAAATAAACTAGGATTTTTATTTCCTAGTTCATTTTTATTTTTTTTTCACTCCCTCTCCCTCCTTTATCATTTTTATAGATAAATCATATACCTTTCTCCTTAAAATTTATTATTTCAAATCCCTCTACTCTTTTTCCAATCTCTTTATCTATAAATTGACATTTTCTTAATACAAAATATTCTTCAAGATCAGTAGCTTTGGGAGTTTTTGTTATATTATTCTCTTCATAAAATTCTCTTAACGTTTCCTTTATTTGCTTCTTAGAATACTTAGAACCAACAGTAAATAGAGAAAGTATTGGAATTGATTGAATTGTTTGATTAGATTGTACTTCTCTTTTTATATCTAATTCCTGATATTTTAAAGCCTTGATTCTCTCAAAACCAAGAAGATTAATGTAGTTTTGGTACTCTCGTGGGATAATGGTTTGTAATAATTTAGAATGATCAACAAAGAAATTATTATTAGAAAAATAACAATCACATAACATCTTCATTCTTCTTACAAAATTATTATCTCTATTAAACTCCTCTCTAAAATATTTAATGGACTTATTATTTTTCTCTTCCTGTTTATATTCTAGAGTTTTGTTAATAATTTCTTCTTTATATTCACTAAACTCTTCATCTATTACATTATCAATACCTTCACCAAACTTATACCACAAATACTTCTCTATTCTTTTTATTTTTTCAGTATCTCCTTCTCCTATAACCATTGAAGCTATTGTTATTTGTGACTGAAATTTATTCTTGAAGTTCTTTTTATTTATATTAGCTTTTCTGGATTGGTGATTATTTAATTTATATTCTTCTAACTCTTTTAATGATTCTTTAGTTTTATGATTAGTAAAGAATTCAATTATTTCATCAACATCCTTAAACCACTCTTGACCATAGACTAAGTAATCTTTAAAATGTCTATGTAAGTTCTTCTCATCTCTCTCCGTACCATCATTAATTAGAAAGAGGGTTTGTATAGTTGGATTCTCAGTTAAATAAAGAGAAAATCGATTTTTCTTTGATTTTTCTCCTGTATACCCTATTTTTATTATAGTCTCAAATCCTCCTTCTTCTTTAAATGCTGCACTTCTTAATACATAAATCATACATTCTCCTCCTTTAAACTTATTATTTCAAAACCATTCTCCCACTTATCATCTATTTTCACTTTACATGTCTTAAGATTAAAATATTGTTCAAGATCAGAAGCTTTAGGGGTTTTAGAAATATTGTTCTCTTCATAATATTCTTTTAACATTTCTTTTATTTGCTTTTTAGAATACTTGGAATCAACAAGGAAAAGGGAGGTTATAGAATCAGGAAGTAAATTGTTATTACTCCTTATTTCTCTTTTAAGTAAAGCCTCCTTAAATGTTAATGCTCTAATTCTCTCAAAACCAAGAAGATTAATATAATTGTAGTACTCTCTGGGAATAATAGTTTGTAAGGTTTTGTCATAGTCAGTGAAGAAGTTAGGATCAGCAAAATAACAATCACACAACATCTTCATCCTTCTTTCAAAATTATTATCACTGTTAAATTCTTCTTTGAAGTACTTTATGGCCTCTGTAATATTATCTTTCTCATTAACTACTACATTTGCACTACCTATACTTTCTATACCCCTTCTTATCGTTATTTCATCTATATACTCTCTTCTACTAACATCATAAGCTCTCTGATCAGCTACCTTTACAAGATAATTAAATGTGGCTTTTTTGGTCCTCTTTGAAACACCAACATAATCTTTTTCATACAACTTACTATCTCTCTTAGCCTTCTCTGCCCATAATTCCTTCTCTTCTTCAGACATCTTAGCATATCCTTCTAATAGTTTCTCAGAACGCAGTTCCTTCTCTTTTACCTTTTCATCATTTACAAGTCTATCTTCATTTATTATTGCCATCTTTTTTGTCTCTGCTTTGTATAATAGTAAAGCTTCATTTCTAAACACATTCTCCTTTAATCTTTGCCTTCCAAGGATTTGTGGAAGATCTAGAGAGATGTCTACTGTCATAGTTTGGATATTACAATCTGAACAAACAACAGTAAAAGCATTAGTAGAATAGAAATCGGCTCCGAGATAAGTTGTTCTTGTACATAGAGTAAACATCTTGTGATATTGTCCTTCCATAGGAATATTACCTATCCGATGTTTGACTTTTTTGAGTGCCTTAATATTTTTAGAATTATCAGCACAAATTATATTAGTCTCCTCTGGTTTAAGATCACACTTCTTTATTATGTCGGTAATAGATTTGATAGAGTTTACAAAGATAACAAGTTCTTTTGAATATCTAATAGATCCATCAGACAAAACCTTTTCTTTACCCTTACCATTTCTATAATCTTCTACTAACTCTTTTATCTCATTATTTATACTTCTAACAACTTTAAGCTCTGTTCTAACCTTTTCTATTCTATTTTCAGGCCAAATAAGCTTATACATGGGAAGGGATTTAAACTCATTAAGCTGTACTAAATACTCTTCTAACATTGGCGTAGCAGAAAGATAGAGAACATTTTTACATAACTTTAAATCCTCTACAAAATCTAATTCAACAGTAGCTTTAAATGACGCATCCATAAAGATTGACTGAAACTCGTCTACGATACAATAAAATTCCTCTGGAGAATAATAATTGGATAATACACTAAGAACATGGTAAAGGGAGTCATAAGTCACAATAATTTTAAAGGGAGTATTATTTTTCTTACAATCCTCTACATACAATCTTAAGCTATTCTTTATATTACTTATATACATCATCCTCTTATCTTTTTCTATCTCATCTAGGTTTTCTTGAGTTTGTATAGCAGAAAGGAAATTGGATGAGGATTTACCAAAGGGGGTGTTCATTTCATTATTACCATCAAATTCTATATTATTCTCATAGTCATTTCTAAAATAATATACCCACTTCAATCCCTTTTCCCTACCTCTTTCACTATTATGCTGCTCTTCTTTATTTTCTAATAACTTTTTACGAGGAGAGCAAAGGACAGTAGGAATATCATTATTTAAACAATATTCGGTAAAGCCACAACCGCATATTGTCTTATCTAAAATAGAATGTCCTAAGGGTAATGTATAATCTTTCCACTCACTTATATACTCTACATCCTCAGGAACATCAATATGGATAATATTCATTTTATCCTCATTCATTTCATCTATTTCATTCATAATTATTATTTTATTTACTGTAAACTATCACAAGTCTACGTTATATTTTCTTTTTGTACTTATTTTATCCCCATTCCAGACCTGTTTTGGAGTGGTCTGGAATGGATAACTTTAACTTTTCATTTATTAGGATTTAATGTCATTATGAGTGCGTTTTCTTAATTTTATCGAGAAATTCTTACGTCGCTTATTAAGTAAATCCCCTTTCTTATTTTCTTTTTTTTCAATAAATCAATATGGGTATCATTCTAAATTCTTTCCTTTCTCATCCGTTAAGAAAAATCCGTTAAGAACCGAGGGGCAGCCGAGGTTTAGGATTTTTTAGGATGAGGTGGAAAGGGGGAAAAGCAAGGGGTTCAATTCGTTAATGAAATGAAATGACGACTGAAAGGAGGAATGTAATGAAATAGAATTGTGGCTCCGGGAAGGCTTGCTTTTCCCTCATCACTAGCTCTGAATATTTAAGTTTAGCGAAGCGATCTAAACTTTGAACTTAGAGCTTTCCCATTCCACTCCCATTCCAAACCAAAAAATAGCCAAATCCGAATCAAAAATGAATCAAATCCTTATAAATAGACTCAATTGTCATATTGTTAGTTATTGGTTAGTGAGTAGGGCGTTGTGATAACGTCCTATTTTTTTTTTATTTCCTTATATGTATGATAATATTTGTAATTAATTTTATAGTCAAGTCTGATCGATATTGGATGGTATGTACTAAAGAAAAAATAAATAGTTATTACCGTTACAGTGTTTTTCCAGTTAATAATGGTAATTTAAAAAAAATATTAACTAAGAAGACGATATCAATTATTATCAAATCTACACTTGCTCAAATATCATTACAGTCCCGTTTATATAAATGTGATAAATTTAGTGATATTGGTATAAATTCTGTCATTACAAATTTCCTTGTTTTCTCCTTTGTTGAAGATTTATCTTTAAATTATAAATTTAATATAAAGGATATTATCATTAAATAATAAGAAGACTTATGATAAACTATTACATTATTAATATTGTAGGTCCAGTTATTGATTATAATATTCAAAGAAATCAACTCTTTATATTTTGTAAAGAAGATTTATTATCTGGTTATTGTTCGTATTTTGTTTTCCTTTATAGAAATATAAAGAAATTTATATCTAAGAGAAGTATAATAAAGACAGTTGGCAATAAAAAACCCGACTTTACATTTTCTATAAACGATTATTATTATTTAGGAGAGGTTGTAAAAAAAAATATATTGTCGATATTGTTTTTCTTCTATACCATATGATTTCTGGCATATTAAGTATTATATTAGAAAGATAGATGAATAATTTTTATGGATACTAATTATTACTTAGTAAATGTTTTTTCTATTGATCTAGGGTTCTATAGTATAATCTTCGAGGAAAAGATTAGATCAAGTGGTTTTGAGTATTCTTATGTATGTTGTAATACTCACTTTAAGAAAATAATTTCTAGATCTATCGCAAGATATGCATTTAGTGAACTGCCTGTACTAGGTGGATTTCACTCAAATAAGAGACGTTATTTTTCTAATCAGCTTCAAACTCCCTGGATTAATTATATGCTTGCAGAGGTTATGGGGGAGTTTACTACTAAATTCTATTATTCTTCTTGGGAAATAAAAAAAAATAAAAATCAGGGGTATACCTGATTTTTTTTATCTAAAGTTTTTAAGTGAATTCTGAGTTATAAAAAACCAACCCATCTACCAGTATTTCCTTTTCTATAAAGCGGACTAATGTTGATTTATATTCTGGTAATCTGTCATATATTACTCTGTCTTCTATTTTATCGAATTTAATCATATATTCTGATATACGTTCTCCCTCAAAATCATAAAATTTTAAACAGTGTGGATAGTCATGATAAGTTCTAAGATTTACTCCAGATCTTTTTTTTTCTACTAATTCCCAGAAATCCTTTATATTTATATTTGTACCATATTCATCGTAGAGTTGGTCTTTATGTAATTTTAAGAATCTATTTATCCCCAGCTTATTACTCTCATAATAATTAGTATTTGTTTGGAAGATGAATTGCCAACCAAAAGATGACCTTCCTATATGTACTGTATTATCTTCACAATTAATATAATAATTCGTTCCCACGGTTTAATTTCTCCATCTTAAGTTATCTATAATAATTTCGGTATCTAGGATTTGTTCTAGCTCTCTTTTTAATGTTGGGAGTCTATTGTATACCGATATCGATTCTTTGCTCGATAGCAGTTTACTATTTAAGAATTTCTCTTCTCCTACATAATATTTTAGACAATCCGGATAATCAAAAAAAGATCTTATATCTAAGCCAGTTTTATTATCTTCAATAACTTCCCAAAAGTCATCTACACTTACTTTAGTTCTTTCTCTGAACATATCTATTTCATCTAAATACGTTATTGGAGTTTTTGTTCCATTAAAAGAATTACTGATAAATTGTGATTTGTAGATATAGATATCATGTTTATGAAGTTTTAAGAATCTATTTATTCCCCGTTTATTAGAATCATAAATTCTTGGATTGGAGTAGAATAGAAATTGCCAATTGGGTATTAATACTCCAATCTGAATATCAATTATTTTTGACTCAATATAATACGTTATAATATCATCCATTAATTATGTTTTATTGGTATAAATAGATCATATCCATTATCATCTTCATAGTGATTAATCTTTTCTTCATAAACCTCTCCAAGTTTATATCGGGTGTAAGTAAATTGTTTTCCATCCCACGTAGCTTCCCTAGTATTTCTACAGATTCCAGAGTATGTTTCTCCGATAGTTAGTTCATCTTTGGGGATAGGTTTATAATTTTCCGGTTTTTCGTTTAATTCATTGGAGTATTGACAAACTAAGCTGTATATTTCGTCATTATTCATAGCTTTCGATTACGTCTTTATAGAATTCAAAGCTATTTCTTTTTTTAGCAGCCTCTAAGTCTATAGTATTATCTCCTTCCTTTATAAGATTTAAAAACTCCTCTCCGGTCATACTTCCAGTTTCAACTAATTTCTTAGTCATTTTTATTATTAGAGGTATATTAAGTTCTAATAATTGTTTAACTTCAAAGCACCATTTATCAAATAGTTTTTTACTTCTTTCTGATATTTCTACATCTGAGAAACCGCCAGGAATTTTACTTGTTGTACTAGTGTCATAGTTTGCCCAAGACATAGGACCAAAGAATCCAAGAGAATACACTGCCTTACTAAACTCATCCCACGTCTCTTCAATATCCTGTCCTGATCCAAGGAGAATTTTTTTATCATCCTTAAATACAACAAGTTCAGCATAATAACCCGCTAGACCTATTTTTACTGAATTTTCAAGGTCCTGTTTTGAAAGTATCTCTTCACTTGTTTCGTCATCTCGAACAATCGTCATACCACCTCTTTCGGAATCCACACCTATAATAGCTGTAGGTATTTTTCCGGTTAAAGCAGACATTACAATAGCATGTCCTGCTTCATGTACTGAGGATGCATATCGTAACTTTCTATTTTTTGGATCTCTAAGTCCTCCCAAGTTTAATCTTATTTCTTTTTCTATTCCCCCATAGGTTATAGTTTTCTTTTCTAAATTATAGCCAGTTTCAGGATTTTTAACATCTACTATAATATCCCCCTTTAGATTATTTATTAGAATATCAGAGAATATTGGAGTGAATAGAGTTCCTATAGTAGCAAATAGTGGTCTTACTCCCTGTGTTGGAAAAACGCCCTCTGAATAGATTAGGTCGAGGAAATTTTCACTTGGTTTTACTACTATACCGGTAGATTCTTTAAATTTTTCACAACTATAACCAACTTCTTTTTCTATAATCTTTTTAAAATCCGACTTTTTTAGTGATGGATAGGTTATTATATTGTTTCCTATTCTAGCTATTTGTTCCGGCCTAAATCTTTGGAGTAAGGCTTTTTTTATATCAGGAATAGAAACTTTACTAGTCTCATCATAAAAAATATCTGCATCTATATCCGGACTTAGATTATCTGATGAAATAAAAGCTTCATCTAAATTTCCGACTATAAAAATGAGTGATTTACTACAATTTATGTATCTAGGAGTTAAGAATACTGATTTCTCTTTACTAAGGAACTCAGCAACCTCCCCCACTGTAGTAAAGCTTCGAATTTCTTTAAGATACTCAATACTAGGTTTTGGATCAAATATTTTCAATCTTTCTAGTAGAGTTCTTAAAACACCCTTTTCTATGATATCTATTTCTCTATATGGATTACCCTCGTCTGTTGTACTATCCATATTCCACCTACTCTTTTTAGAATCCTCAAATCCCGGAACTCCTCTATCATAGTGAAAAAATCCAAGATATTCAAGTAATACTTTTACATCGTTTGGATCTTTTATTTTTCCACCTTCAACCCGAGTTAAAGAGTTTTTTTCAGCATAAGATAAAAAATCTTCTATGAAATTAATAACATAGGCGGATTCATAGTTTTCTTCATTTAAGTCTAATACACCATGATCCATTAAGTTCCAGATAGGTCTAACTCCAGGCTTATCTATTTCAGTATGATCTTCTGATATAGTTTTTGCATATTGAAATTCATCAAATACAAATACTAAGTCTTCAAGAAAATCGTCTCCCGTACTTTGAACTTCATCTAACTTAAAGAAATCCTCTATTTTAGTATTAACAGAAGATTTTTCTCCAGTTTCTTTCCCACAATCGAAAAATAAAGTTTTTTTATCAAGATCCAATAATTGTATCGTTCTTTTTATGATACTAGTTTTTCCGGTCCCTGTCATTCCCCATAAAGAAATAACAACAGGTCTTTGGATTATTTGTGGAGTGACATACCAAGGAGTTATTGAAGTAATAATTTGATCTATAATAGAGTCTAGACCAACAAACTCCTCTTTTAGTTTATTTTTCGTTTCTTCTAATTTTTGTATTTTTGATATCATACTTTTATAATTTAGCGTTATATATATATAAGGATTAAAGGTTCAATTACGAAAAAAAAGATAGGTAGAATTATTATCTATCTATCTTTAATCTTTTAGTTTAGTAAAACCTTAAGATATGATGCTAGACTTGGGTGATTCTGAATTTCTCTCCAGGTCTTTCTTAATCTTTCATCGAGGTCATTAATAATTTCATCTTTATTTTCTATATATTGAGGAGTAAAGAACTGGCCATAAAAGGAAGATAAAAGACTAGAGGTAAGGGAGTGTTCTATGGTTACTGGTTCATGCCCAACTAGTATATACTGTTTTTTTATTTCATCATTCCAAGTACTACTTTTATATGTTAGTTCGGGAGATTTTTTTCCTAATCTATACACTGATTCGACATAAGTTGCTAGTTCATTAAAGTTGTTCAACTCCATTTCCTGTTCATTCTCTTCCTCTTTAATCTCTTGTAGTTTTTCATCCTCATCAGCAAAATCCCAATCCAGATCAGCCAAAGTTTTATAAGTTTCTTTAGTGTCTGGGAGATCTACAATGACATCAGAGATAGTATTTATTCGTTTTAGTAATTCAGGTATACTATCTCTATTTATTTTAAATTTTCTTGTATTCATATTATGTTGTTTATTATTTTTCTAAGGTATCTACTATCCACTTTCATTCCTTTTCCAGTGTTCCAATTTACTTGTGTTGTAGCTACTTCTTTATCCCACAAATCATCGTAGTCTGGATTTAATTGACCACTGAGACATAAAGCGATATACTTAAGCTTTTGGATTAGTTCTTTAATATCATCATCTGTTAGTGTTGTTTGAAGAAGATCCCCATATTTAATGTTTTCGTCCTTATCTTTTTGTTTTTTAAGGCCTTCGAATAGGTCTATATATTTTTTCACTGGTTTATTATTTCTCAGCCCCTTTACACTCATTAAATTGCCTGGGGAGATCCTTATAATTATCTTCTATCCCCAAAAATACTTTAACCGGGTCCCCTAAAGAAGTCAGTGATTCTGCTAAGTGATTTAACCAATGACCAACACAAGTACTACAAGAATGTGAAAGAAGAATTAATTTAAGTACTTCCTGTATAGATGCTTTTGTTTGATTTAGTACTTGATCTCGTTCCTTAGTTAGTTGTGTACTAAAGTATTTTCTTTTTAGAATATAAGTTGCCATTTTTTCGTTGCTCCTTTTCGTAGTCCTTTACTTTATCCCAATCAATTCGATCTCCTTCAGGTTTAAGGAAATCCCGTAGTAATAATCCATCGTGCATCTCTAATTTTCTAGCCTTTCGTAAAAAATACCTCCTAGCAGTCTTATTTTCTATGTTTTTTACTATATCATCAAACAATTCAACACAATAACTAACTATCTTATCATCTTTAAATCCAGAATAGACCCCCCCATTTAAAACAATCCTTATTAAAATGATATACAGAAATATGGTAAATATCCCCTTCAGTTTCTCTACGATCACACCACTCTTCTATAGTATATCCAGCCAGCTCTATTATGAAATCTACTTATCAAAAAATAATTTTCACTTTTCTTTTTCATCGTATAATATTTATTTTTGTATTTGTTCCTTGTCTGATCATATAAATAATCTCTTTTTCATCTTTTGGATCTAAATTTATTACTCTGTTATACTTTTGAGGGTTATTATCTCCATATTTACAGTGAGCATGAATAGACCAAATATTACTTTTTTTAGTATAATCAGAAAATCTCTTATCTAACCTTTCCATTTCTCTTCCCCCATATATTACATTCCCGATATATTTTGGATCTAAAATTTGAGGAAAAGTCAATCCAGCGTGTGTACAAATAAACGCATTATTTTCATCCTCTAATACAGCAAACATCTTTAGGTTTTCATTCATTTTTTGAAGATAATCTAAAGCCTGTTCATTGTTCATATTAAATTCGGAGGCTGTAGTGTTTATAAATACCCCTGGAATAGATTTTAATAGGAGTTCATGTAAGTCCCCTTTAACTAATTGTAATCCAAGCCATTTTCTAACTCTAAGTTCATGATTTCCCTCTAAGAATATTATATTTTTATTTGTATTTTTTTTAGAGAGGTCGAGAAGTTGTCTAGATCCCCCTATTTCAGGACCATCAATATAATCCCCGTGAAATATAACAGCTTTAAATTCTTTTAGTTTTGGGAGTTGTTTATAAAGAGATTGATTAGAGTGAAGATCGGAAATATGAAGAATTTTATCTTTTTCACTTACTTTTAAATAAGTTCTATGTTCTTTCCAATAATCAATGACATCAGAATATTTAGTGATTATATTTTTTGTAGTAAATTGAAGGTTTAAATATTCACTAACCCTTTTTTCCAATTCAGATCTTTTTGGAATAATATAATAAGGATAGAAATATTTTTTTGGTTTTCCTAAATAATCTTGAGGAATATCCCAGACGACATAGAAGGTAGTATATCCATAAATAATAGATAATGTTTCTAATGTTGAGTCTGTAATTTCATCATCTGTGTCCACTACTACTAAACAACCCTTTCCAAGTCGTGTAAGTAGGACATCCAAGTACGTTTTTCTTACTACATTATTAAAAGATTTTCCTAAAATTTCCTTATCTGGGGAAAGAAGGTCTGGCGTAGAGTATAATTTTCTAATATCATCAAGATTTAAAAAATAATTATCTAGGTTTTCTTTCTTTACCCAATCTAGTTTCGCTTTTCTATCTAATCCCCGTAAAATAATTAAGGATTTCATTTATTCTGGGAGTTGTATTTGTTGATTTTGTTGTAGGGCTGGACAAATACTCATCAAAGCCCAAATAGCATCTTTTACATTTGAATTAACTGGTAGCAGAGGAATACCATGACGCTGACACATATAAGCGACAATTCCATAGTTTGCATACTCTTGACTACATCTAACTACCATTTTCTGGGAATTAACTAAGAGGCCAAAATTAAACATTACAAGAGGAGAGACTGATTTCTTTTGTATATTAAAGAAAATTCCATCTGCTACGTTTAACATACCGCATTCCCAATCTTTTTTAGCCAACCATTCAGGATTATCAGGATTTGGAATAGGTGATAATTGTGGGGCCATCATAGGATTAAAGAAGACCCAGTTTTTATTTTTAAATACTGATATTGCTCCTGGTCCTTCAGTAAGAGTTACCATACCTTGAACCATTTTATCTTGCCAGTGTTCATTAACTGGATTCATATCTTCAGTTCCTGCTAGATAAATTTTAACTATATCTCCAGTAACCTGAGGTAATGCATCCCCCGGATTTAATACTGTTATTTTTGAACTAAGTTGTATCATTCTTTTTTTTAATATTAAAGTTAAAGTAGAGTAAAGACTATCAAAATTATAATCCTTACCCTACTCTACTATATTGTTTTTTTAACTCCATTCAGTCAATTTTAGTTGTGGAGTCATTCGTTCTCTCAAACCATCGAGATTATCACCTAGAATATCAAGTACTACATCAGCCCAATCACTACTTCCATATTCAAGATAAGATTGTGTGAAGATAAATTTCTTCTCTGCCTCCATTCTTAGGTATTCTTCATAGTCTTCTAATACACAAAGATTTCTTTTCTTAGATACAGAAACCTTTATATCTTCTTTTAAGTTCTTTAAAGGATATCCATTAAGAGGTATAAACTCAGTATGTTCCAATTCATACTTTAGTGCAGAAGAAGTAAATCTATCAATCACTCCTATAATAGGTCCTATATTAAAGCCTACTGATTCTCTTTCCTTGTCTATAGCAGTGATAGGAATTAATATCTTTGCGACTCCAGGAGATACCAATGAGACGCTATATCCCTCTGGCATCGTTTCCTCTTTCTTTAATAATCCTACAAAGTTATTATAGTACTTCTTCAAAAGATTACTTTGTACTTCTACGACTAATCTAAAATTGTCTTTATCGAATTCGTTTGATATTTTCATAAACTCAATTATAAGGAATTGAACCTGAGAACCCTGGGAGAGTCTACTCTTCTCATTGATCTCATTAATATGGTAAGTTCTTTAAATTGCTTCTTTTGTACATCCGATTTTTCTAGATGTGAAATTCTAAAAACCCTTATCTTCAGTTCCTCCTCTAAATACTCATCTCTAATTTTATCTTTGTCTGGAGAATGATATTCAGAATCTAGTTCTATATCTAATCCCCAGAATACATCATCTTGTAAGTTAGGTATGAAATAGTCTAAAAGAAAATACCCACCATCAATATTTATATTTTTTGTATGATCTAATATTACAGGAAATTCTTTAACAACCACCAGTGGATCAAAATATCCTATGTTTATAATAGCATCGAATATCTTAGCTTGTAATGATCTCTTCGATAATTGTTTCTTTCTTGTATATTTTTTTATAGATCTTTGATTTGGATATATTATATTTTTTAGATTATATTTTCTACCACTTTTAGAGATAGAATAGATAGGATAAGGTTGCCAAGGTATATCGGGAAAGAAAAAATTATTCAATGACAGTGATTGTGATTGTGTCGCTGACATCTGGATCTGAATTCATTCCTCCTGGTGAACTCTTAGCGGTAACAGTAACTACACCTTTATCAACTCCAATAATTACACCATCAGGAGTAATTTTAGCAATCTCCTCATCATCACTAATCAAAGTTAGAGCAGGGAGATTTTTTATTGAAGGCGTATTATTTATTACAGGTTTATACTCTTCTCCAATTCTTATAGTTTTTGTTTTTTCAGCAAAAGAGATTGAATCTGTATCAAGATCGTAGGTTTCTCTGTCTTCAGTCTTCTCTAATGTAGGTTCTTTTGTGCAAATCCGACTACCTGTCCCATTATAGGATGTTGTGCTTGAAATAGGTTCCCGATAACCAAGATTCTCAACATAAACGGGGTCTAGGTTTTTCAGATCATCAATGTTAATAGGATCACTCATTTTTCTTTTTATTGTTTATTATAAGTTCGTTTTGTCCAATCTAAAAATCCAGGATCAAGAACCTCTATAATCTCTTTGGCAGAACATAACTGAATTATACAATCTAAACAAAGTATTATCCCAGTTTGTTCTGGATTTCCAAAAGCTAAATGTTCTTTTGTTGGATCTAAGGTTGGATCCCAAATATTTGCTTCTCTTACCTTTTTACCACAAATCGGACACTCTACTACATCAAGTCCTGAAATTGGGGATATTTGTGTAGGATCGGAAAAAGCGTGCATAATATGTTTTATAAATCGTTCATATTGGATCGTTTTTCCAGCCTCTATAATAAGGTCCGTTTCTATGGGATCTGGAACTAGGAACCCATTCCTTGCTTGAGGACCCCTATTTTTTCTGGACCTTATTACTCTGGCTGGTAACTCTCGATCCTTTAATGGACGCGGGTAACAATATGAAATAACTAAACGCTTGTCATCTTGAGTCAGTGCTACAACTTTTTCTTTTAATATCTCTATAGCCTCATCTCTAGTCAACGAGCTACTATTAAAATAATCTATATACCTTTTTATATATTCATTCACAATTATAAAGATTATAAGTCATATCAAGTGTGTTTTATCTATTTAAAAAATAGAATCTATACGGCTCTATTTTTTAACAATTAGATTTATGTTAAGATCTAATGTTTTTTTCCATAAAAACCAGAATAATTCTTTCTGTATTAATTTATAAAACTCACAATTTATGATTATAGAATTAACTCTAAAAGTATTATCAGATAGATAAAGAATATAATAGCATAGACTAAGATACAGTATTGAAAATCTATATTCCTCTGAGTCACATTTCTGGAATTCATAAACTTTGTGAAGATTTTCAATACTATAAAACTCACTATTTGATATCATTCTATATTCTTTAAATTGAGGGTATTCTTTTAGAATGTTATTTATAAACTCAAGTCTATTTATGTCTTCAGTATAGTCTTTTTCTGGTAGTCGAGAATTAAAGAAAAATTTATATTCTGGGTAATTAGAGTTAAAATAATTATCTTCTACATAAATAAGATTTATTCCAGGAGAAACATGTGATGTATCAGTAGTTATATAATGGGTTAATTCCAATGACTCATGATACCGACCTGGACTACTTTCTTTCTCTTCTAATATAATTCCCATATCTATAACAACCCCATTAGAGAGTGTCGATTTTATAAATAAGATCCCCTCGTTCTTATGGTCAAATTTTTGTAATAAATCAATATACTCGGATATAAGTACAATATGAGGGGAGTAATAAATAATTTCAAGTATTAATGATAAATAAACTAATTGTTCCTTTGAAAAAAATATTGTATGAATTAAATCAATCTTAGTATCACATATCTCTATTGATTCTATCATAATCTACTGTATATTAAGTTTATTCTATTTTCTTCCGTTATATCAAATAATACTCTTAATAATTTCCTATCGGTAATAAAAGTATCTAAATTAATAGAGGATAGTATAATCTTATATTTAGATGGAAGGTGTATTGTATCATAACACCAATTAAGATATGATATAGCATAGAAGAGATTATTATTATTTAAATAAGCATCTTTAATATATCCAAAGCGTTTAAGATACTTATATATAAATTTTCCAGCACCCCCAGACTCATTCATTACATTTGATACTAAATCATCTTTATACGTATGAATTTCTCTTCCATTTAAATAATAATAATCATTTAAATAGAATTGTCTAGAATTAATAAAGGATAGATTAATGGAAATATCCTCAATTAATTTTCCATCATGGATAAAGATAGAATAAATTTTCTCATAATTTTTATTAAATCCTGCATCTATGGTAATACCGTCTGTTGTTGTGATTTTTATAAAAGAAATATTACATACATTAAAAGGACGATTATAAGGAAACTGATAATCGAAGATTATTGAAATAAAACTTGCTATTGTTTCTATGCCTTCAAATGGTAGTGATTCAATGGGACTAAGGGTAATAACTTCATTGGTATTACCAATACATATTTGGATCATGTTTATTAAATTCATACCTTTCTTCTTCATTAAATATTAAATAAACCCCAAGTTTTTGAATCGCCTCAAACAACACATTAAAAATCGAGAAACGGATATTATCGAACGGAATAATATTATGCCAAAATACAATTATACATTGTTCGTATTTACTACTAAAAACATAACGTGATATATAGCAAGCCCTTAGCAGTTTTACTGATATTTGATATTCTAATTCAGTAGTATCTAGTGGACGCGTGACAAAATTGTCAGCATCGTCATGAAATATTAGGTTATATGAAATTAAGTTATATTTTGGGAAATATGGTTTTAGTAGGGTATTTATAATATTTAATAATTCGACATCACCTGAGTAATTGGAATAGTATTCGTTAATACACTCCGATTCTTCCCCATTAATAAGTATACGCTTAAGAAGAACATCAAAGCATATTAGTCTGATATTTGGACCTGGTGCTTGAATTTGAGTACCACTTTGCATTACTATTTTGTGAGTTCTAGTTCCATTGTCATCTATTCCAACATCTATCAAGAATTCATCCTGTGGTAATTCTAGTCTTATAAATGTTGGTTCTTCTCTGGTTCCAATCAAATACGTATAATAACCACCAGCAGGAAGTTTAGAATAATCTTTTATTAAAAATAAAAGAGTATAATATATCTCAAGTACTTCAGATCCAAAGAGACCCGTAAGATTATCTAATAAAAAAATTTTATTTCTCAATTCTAGTTTTAACATGTGTCTATATCTCTGTTTTGATTGTTTTATTATTAATCTATTAAAGGGATAGAACAATAATCTACCCCTTTTCTAATACTATTAATTTAAACTTAATAGTGCATTTCCACATGTAATTCTATCTTCATCCTCTTCTTTTGATGGAACGAATACTATAACATCCCAGTTCTCATCTAATAGTGGTTGTTCAAATTGCCGGTAAACATCATAATTATAATAACCGGAGTTTGTTTCTATTCCATTAGATTTTGCCTCATTAGTCTCATGAATAGGAGTTATTTTCACAATAAATTTGTTTTTATCAAATAAATTGGATAATATTTTTGGATCTAATATAGTTTTTTCAGTTACTGGGAAATTTAATGTATACTTTCTTCCTTTTGGATTAGGAAGTTTATCACACATTCTGGAAATTTCTTTGAGGTCCCAAGATCTTCCCCTGAATAGATTATTTCTTTGTTCTTCATCTGTTGAGTTTATGGAGAGTTGTAATCCTGCTTCACCATTATAAAGATCGTTTTTTATTTCATTACAAAAGTTTTGAAGTATAATCTCTAGTTTAGAGGTCTCTATACCTCTTGGAAGCATTGTTGTAAATACAGGATGAATTACATCGGCTTTCATAACAAAACCAACTATTTCTTCTAAATTCTGTAAAAGCCACTTTACATTCCCATAGTTGAAACTAGGTTCTCCCATTCGTGCAAGATGGAGATTAAACCGTTTAGTATATTTACATCCAGAAGAGTTTATGGCATGCAAGATCTCGAACATCATCTCTAGTCCAGAAGCATTACCATGATAACCAACCTTAGGACAATCACAGAACAGACAATTCATAGGACATCCTTTTTGAGTCGATATAGTAACTACCATTTTATTGGTAAGATCTACTTCTGTGTGTTTTACTCCATTAATTTCTTTAGTTAGTCCTAAGAAGTTTGCTTTGATATTGGCCGGTTTTCCATAATCACCAACATAAAGCCACTCTAACCTTTTTTCTATGTCACAATAAATGGCACCTGTTCTAGTTCTAACTTCTTTAATATGTTTTTCCATATTATATTTATATTAATTACATCTATAAGGCATATAAACCCTTATATATAATATGAAAAATAATAGACTTAAAAAAGATATAGAGTTATTAGAGACTATTGAAAAAAATGGAATGATTTGGTTAGTTCTCGGTTCATTGATTAGTGCTGATTCATTGATGACTGTTGATGATTGTGATAAAAACCTAGAAATATGTACTTCATTTTTAGATGCAGCAAAAGAAGCTAATCTAATGGAAAAAGAAAAAATAATCAATTATTTAAAGAATGGGATAGATATAATAAAACGAGAAAAAGAAGAACTCCTAAAAAACAAATAATACTATGTGCTTAATAACTAAAAAGGAAAAAGTTAGTATAGCTAAAAGAGATAAGACGGTTTTTAAATGGATTATAAGTAAGAATAACGATGATAAGACTTGGACTGGACCTATATATAGTTATGTAGACTTTCCATTTAATGAAATCGTAACTGCCAGAGATTTTTATGGCAAAGAAATAGATCACCTTCAACTTCACCAGAATTCTTTTCGACCTAATGATAGGTATATTGAAGAGGGAATGCACTCGTGTAGAAAATCCGCTCACTAGAATTCATATATAAACATCATAAGATATGTATAATCCCTAAGGGATCGGAATATTGTCGTGGTTTGAATGGTGAAGTAGTTTCAAAAGAGATTATAGTATTTAGTAGTTATATAAAATATTTTCAATACAAATGGAAAAAATTACTAGAAAAGATTTCCTAGAAAAAGCCCTTAATAGTTATAGTTATGAAAGGTTTGGGGGAATATGTCCTCTTTTAACTAAGGTAATGGATGATATAACTAATAATCAATGTCCAGATTTCGTTATACTTACGAATAGAGATCAACGAAGACTATTTCCAAAGTACAGAAGAATTTATGCTATTATCCTCTTTCGTGCATCAATGTCTTACGTGTATTGGTGGGATATGGGATCTTGGGAAGAAGATGGTCGTCTGGGATTCTTACGCTGGTTATATGATCAGTACAAAAATGATACTGAGGATATTAGTAAGTTAATAACTAAACTAAATATTAAATATCAATGTGGTAATAAGTAAGCCCTCAAATCCTTATACATGTAATAAATTGGTCCCATATCTCAGTTGGTTAGAGAAACTGACTCATAATCAGGGGGTCCTTGGTTCGAGCCCAAGTGGGACCACGAGTTGAGTTAAGATAAAATTGGTTAGAGAGTAGATTGGAGTTTTCCTTTCTACTTTCTTTTTTTTGTTAAACTAGATAAAAAAAGAAGAGATATTACTCTCTTCTAAATAATCTACTGCAGTTAAATTAACAGTAATAATATAACTAGACTTAAAATACCTATTCCACTACAAATTCCTAATAACCTAGTTTTTTCTGGGCTATAGACTCTGATTGATGTATCTGGGTATAATTCTTCAATATTTCTTATTGAGGAATTTCTATTGCACTCTTTTGGTTTTGATGAATTACACTCCTTAACTTCTAGATCTGTCACATAATATAGACCATCATGTTCTTCTATATCTAGTTTATAAAATAAAGTATACTCTATGGTATTACCTAAACTGTCAGAATAGAAGAATATATAATCATCTCCCTCCTGCCGAGAACTAGAATGTATATACCCCTTTTCTTCCAGTTCAATGTCTATATTATTTATTTCTCTGTCTAATGATTCTTTTGAAATCACTAAATACGTTGTTTTACATCCACTGAGTAAAAACGTCAATGCTAATATTAGTATTATAAATGATTTTTTCATAACAATTATAAGGAATTGAATTTATCATTTTTCCGTAAAATAAAGGTAGATAGGAATAAAATCCAATCTACCTATTTTCTTAATTTATCTAGTATTAAAGAATATACCTACAGTATATCCCTTTCTTCCACTTAATATCTTTAAGTGTACTCTATTATTAATATCTCTTTTTCCTACTTCATCTAATTCTAAAAATTCAGCTACATAGGAATCATTATAAGAATCAACTTCTATATATTTCGATGGATTACTTTTAAAAACATCATAATATATATTAATAAATAACATTTTAGCCTTGATTTCATCGGTCCAGTTATCAAATATTAGATCTAATTTATAAACTTGATCGTTCTCATCAGATACTAATATCAAGATAACTTTTCTTCCCTGATAAATACCTGATAACATTTTGTGGGAATTCTCTTCGAAACCAAGATTATTTAGTTTTTTTGTAAATTCAGTTCTGGTTCCTGTAATTGGAATTGAATTAAATGTAGTCTGTGCCGAAAGGTTATATTTACAAAAGATAAATATTAAGAGGGTTATTATAATAGCATTCCTCATAATCATGATTCTTTTTTGTTTTCTCTCTGTTCAATAACGCAACAATCTATTTGGAGAATTGTACCTGCTGTAGAGATTGCATTATTGAGAGCGGAGCGAACGGCTTTTGCACTATCTAGAATTCCATTATCTAAAAGGTTTCCTAGTTTTTTTGTTTTAGCATTATACCCGTAATTTTCTTTTTTCGATTTTTGAATAGAATTTAAGATTAAGTCAGAGGATTCTCCTGAGTTTTCTATTATAGTTTTCATAATACAGGGAAGAGCTTTTTCTACAATTTTAACCCCTTCAATTTCATCTCCAATTAATTCAGATAAGAATTTTTTATCCTTCATCATTTCTTTGGCTCCAATATAATAAGTATAGCCAGATCCAGGGAGACATCCTTCTTCTATGGCACTTTTCGAGGCTAGGATTGCATCTTCTATGGTTTCTTTTTTATTTCTACTTTCCACTTCGGTTGCTGCTCCCGCTCTTATGATTGCTATACCACCTCCGAGATTTGCTATTCGGGATTCAAGTTTAGTCTTTTCATAGTCAGTCATATCAGGAGAAGAAACTCTTTTTTTAAGGATATGAATTCTTTCTTGTACTTCCTTTTCATCACCATAGCCATTTATAATTATGGTATTATCTCGAGAAACTATAACTTTTTCTGCTGCTCCAAAGTCTTCTACGGTTATATTATTAAGAGTAGTACCGTTTTCTGGACATATGTAAGAACCACCACAAGCTATAGAGATATCAGCCATTGTATTCTTTCGGGAATCTCCAAAATCGATGCCTTTTATAACACAACATCTAATAGCCCCCTGTAAAGTATTCATAACTAGGGTGGCATTTACATTCTCATCCATATCATCGCAAATAATCAGAAAAGGTCTACGAGTTTTATCAATAACCTCAATAATAGGCATAATTTGATTCACAGAACTTATCTTTTCTCCACAAACAATGATGTAAGGATTAGAAAGAATACATTTTCCTTCTTCTGGATTCGTAACATAGTGAGGAGAAGACCAACCGCGACTAAGTTTCATTCCTTTAGTAATATCAACACTAGTCTCAAGTCCTTTTCCAAGCTCACTGGTAATAACACCCTCCTCACCTACTTCTTCCATACATTTTACAATTAAGTCTCCAATCTCAGGATCATTATTGGCAGAAATTGTGGCAACTTTTCTTATTTTTTCTAAATCACCCTCAATTTTTATGGCATGAGTTCTTATATATTCGTTCATCCATTTTCCAGCCTTTAGCATTCCTGACTTAATTTCATTTACATTAGATCCTGTTTGTACTGCTTTTTGACCACCAAGAACTAATTCCTTTGTTAAAATGGAACAGCTGGTGGTACTATCCCCAGACTCATTTTCTGTATTGGTAGAGGCTTTCTTTACGAGCTCAGCCCCCATATTAAGTTCAGGGTCATCGAAAGATATAGTTTTCAAAATATTAGCCCCATCTCGTGAAGTCGATACCTGAAAATCATCTGAAATAGCCACACAATGACCAGCAGGACCTAAAGTTACTTTTACTGTGTCGACTGCTTTTACTAGTCCCTCAATAATTTTTGATTGTCCTTGTTTAATTTCTTTTCCCATAGTTTACGTTCTTTAAATTACTACAATTACTTCATTAATACTAATTACACGATACTTCTGACCATCATACATGAATTCTTTGCCAGTTCCAGGATAAATAAGAGCGATATCTCCTTCTTGTAAACTCTTAATTTCCTCACCTACGCTAAGAATTTCTACTTTTTCATAGTCAGTTACTGGTACTTCAAAACTTCCAACCTTAAGTTTTTCTGTGGTTGTTGAAGTTTCTTTTACTAAAATTCTACTTCCAACTGCTTTCATGTTTTTTTTATTTTTTTATTAACAATTATAATACCCAAAGGCAATAATTCCTCTAAAGCGTTTCGTAAATGTATCATAACCTAAATTATCTTTAACATAATCAAAGTATTTTTCAGGAGAGAAAAAATATCTATGATCATCAATAGTTTCCTTCATCTTCTCTTCCGCCTGTTTCTTTGAAATAAATACTTCTAACCATTCATCATATACAATATTTCCCCTTTCCCAATTTAACCAATCAGCTTCTGTACACATAGTTAAGGAGTGAGTACTAGAACTATTAGTCTCAAATAAATTTCTTCTAATCTGTATCATATATATAAGATTTTTGGCTTAAGATGAGTGCAAAAAAAAGAAAAGGAGCCGAAACTCCTTTTTTTTTAGTAAAGGCTGGCTACTCCTCGATACCGAGCTCCTTTTTGGTTGTTCCAATGTCCTCGGGCGTAATTCCCAAGGCCTCTATGAGCTCTACCAACCCCTCCTTTACTTTTTTTATAAACATAAAATTGCTACGTAATACTAGCAGCAAATCAGCCAGCGCCCACCCTGCTTCTAGGGAGGCTACGATAGCTGTGGGGTCATTATCGGCCACCCCACTTTGCCTAAGTGTTAGGACCACCTGGCACTTACGTTGTGCCTGACAGAGGGTCCCATAGTTAGATTTCTTGATGGAATCTATTAAATTCCAAATCTGAAAGCCATAATTAATTATGGCTTGTCCAGCTATCCATTCAGGGGTCATCCAGAATGGTGTTTTTTTCTCTTGTTGCTGTTGTTGTTCCATAAATATAATTTTTTTTGTTATTATCCTGTTTAAATTAAAAATAAATAGATCTCATATACTATTCTCCCTTATAGTATAATTGATCTAGGTGATATACGAAAAAGTATTGCTACTCTTTCATCACATATATAAGGGTTTGAGGGGTTTTGAGACGGAAGAAAAAAGCGTCGTGATGACGCTCTCTTTTATTTTGTTTTCAGGATATATTTTTGTCCTTCATAGCTACCAATAATCCGAATTTCCAATCCGGATGGTAAATCCCATTTTCTTAAGATTCTAATTATTTTTCTCATGGTTAATTTACCTCGATATCTACTACATACATTTGTATTATGTTCCTTTCCCTCGAGATAGTGGACCCATTCATTGTTGTATTCATTATACCACCAATCCGAATTTCCGATTGATATCCACCACCAAGTTTTTTTATAATTTCCTTTATAATCGGGTTTTCTCAGAACTGTAATTTTTAGATTTTTTCCAAGTCCATTTCGTTTAAATGTATCATAAGGACTCCTATTTTCTATTACTGACTGTATGAAGTCTTTATTATATTGTTCTTCCAGTCTTTCTTGGATAAATTTTATAGGACATGATCTTATGAGAAATAGATCAAAGTAAGTTGGAGTATTCCACAAGATCATTCCAGGTTCGAATTCATCTTTTGTTAAATTACGTTCATATACAAAGTCTAGTGGATTGAACGTATTACCGTATTTATCTGTTACCGTACCTATTGAGTTACACCAATCTATAATCTCAGTGTATTCATCATATGAGTCTAAGTATGTTTTATCTATACCTGCCATAAAATAATTATTTTTTTCGTATATAAGGGTTTTATATTCATACAAGAAACCATTATTTCCTTATATATAATATGAAAAAAAGAATTTTTTATATAGTTGGTAGTGCTATATTAATTATACTAGTAGCTATCATGTTTTTTATAGGAAAAACCTATATAAATACATATAATAACTGGAATTACTTAAAAAATGAAGTATTTCCAGAAGAATTATTTGGAGAAAGCTATTTTAAAGACAATGAAGTATTTATAAAAACAAATTATAAAATAGAAAAAGGTAGTTTTAAATCACCGGATTTTTATATAGGAATTGTGGGGGAAGATTGTTCTAACCTGTTATCTATAAAGGATTTGAAAGAGGAGGATATAAGTATCTCTTATGTAAGAGATATAAAAAATGACACTGGTACTTTTTATATAACTGGAATAGCAAAATATAAGGTAAGATCTGGGAATATAAAAGAATGTCCAATCATAGAGCAGAGGTAGAGTGATTTTCTATCTCTGCTATTTTCTCAAACTGGACTCTCTATTAGGAGTTCCTTCACAATTAATTATTTTTATACTAATATTAATGAATAAAAAACTACCGGATGAAAAACTGGTAAAAACCTTATATATGTAATAAAAAGAAGTTCAACATTCAACAACAAAACCCTCCCCGATCCAAGGGATTGGCATCTCCGCTGGGCACTAAGGCCGGTGGCTGATTAAGTTTCAGACCGCCCGCTACAATCGCCGCGCTTGCCAAAAATAATGGGGAGGGTTTATTTAAAAAAACTACCGGATGAAAAACCGGTTAAAACCTTATATATGTAATAAAAAAAATTCGATAAAATAACAAAATTGTTTAACCGGCGGGTCACGCCCGCCAAAATACTTGTGGATCATGGACAACATGAACAACAACAAGCCCACCTACAACAACAATGGTGGCCAGCAGCAGAACGCTGCTGTTAGTAACAACAACAAGGGAATCACACTTTCCAAGGGTGCCGTAATTGGCGGTGCCGTGGGGTGCGTTGGCGTTGGCGTCGGTCTCGGCGTCGCTGGCTGTAAAATCTTCGGTGCGATCAAGATGAAGCGTGCCGAAAAAGCAGCCAAGAAAGCTGCCGACAAATCCGACAAGAAGGAATAGGACTTACAAAATAAAGTCCACGATTCCCGCCGACCGGTCCTCGCCGTATTATGGGGCCGGTCTTTATTTTTTTTCTGTTTAGAGGGCTTAAGTTCTTTATATATGTAATAAATAAAACTTAATACAGAGTCCGCTTATGAGTAATTCAAAAATTATAGCTGTAGATTTTGATGGAACCTGTGTGAAATTCGCTTACCCAAGAGTAGGAGAAGACATAGGAGCTGCACCTGTCCTTAAAAAATTAGTGGAAAAAGGACATAGAATTATCCTCCTAACAATGAGAGATGGAGGACAACTATTTCGTGATGCAATAGAGTGGTTTAATCGTAATGAAATACCACTCTTCGGAATTAATTCAAATCCAGAACAAAACTGGTCTAATAGTAGAAAAGTATATGCACATTTCTATATTGATGATCAGGCAGTAGGAGTCCCTCTTATTCAAGATATAGATGGATCTTTCTATGTTGATTGGAAAAAAATAGAGGACTTTTTTGTAAGTATCGGGATAATTTGAAAGAAAAAAACAACTAAGGAAATTAATCTTTAGTTGTTTTATTATTTTTTTTAGTCTCTCTTGACTTCGATTACTTCATCAATAATTCCATAGTTAAGAGCCTCCTGAGCTGTGAACCAATGATCTCGTTCACAATCTGCTTGAACTACCTCTAAGGGTTGATTAGTTCTTTGAGATATTAAGCTTTCGAGCTCATTCTTGAGTTTTTGAATTTCTTCGTATGTTATCTGAATTTCTGTAGCCTGTCCGTTTACACCACCACTCGGTTGATGTATCATAATTCGAGACATTGGCAAGGAAAATCTTTTTCCTCGAGTTCCACACATCAATATCATAGATCCCATACTTGCTGCTAATCCTGTACAAATGGTTTTTACATCTGACTTAATAAAAGCCATAGTATCAAGTATTCCATTTCCATCATAAACAGACCCTCCAGGAGAATTTACATACATAGTAATATCTCCATTACTCACTGAATCTAAATATAGTAATTGAGAAACGATGATATTGGCAGAATCTGAATTTACATCAGTACCAAAGAAGATTTGTCGATCTTGCATTAATCGGCTAAATACATCCATTTGGGCCACGTTTTGAACATGTTCCTCAATTATATATGGACTTATTATAGAATTAGCTTTAGTATAATCATCAAAATAGGTCATACTAAAAGGATACCTTGATCTAAAATATTTTTCAAACTCTGTCATACTAAATATGTATATTTATTATTATATAATGATATATTTTTTCTTTTCTTTAGAACTATTATTGGATATACCTCCTGATTACCATATTCTGGTTTAATAAGCATAAATTTTAATCCACCTTTAGTAGTTGTTATCTCTGAAATAACCTCACCTCTACTTGTCATACATCCAGCACATAATTCTGTTGAAGTTGAGAGAGTTGAGATATAACAGTATTTATCATTATTTTCAAATAGACTCATTATTTTAATTTCTTCTCCCTCATCATCTTCTTTTCCGTCTCTTTTAAACCATTCGTAAAGTGATATGTTTTCGGGCTTATTTGCTTTTATTATCTCTAGAATGGTTTCTAGATCATCTTCGGGATTATAATTTTCAAAAACCACTATATCATATGTATATGTATTTTTCGGGATACTTAGATTTGATTCTATGGTTCCGAAAATATTTACCTCTTCTATTATTGTTTTTAATATATCTATAGTTGAGATGCTAAGAGAATCAAGCGTTTTTATTACTAAATCCCTTTTAGATTTATCGTTTAGGTTTTCTTCTAGGAATTCATCAACTGTCTCTTTTGGAAGATTACCAAACTCTTGTATATAACGTATTCTTCCCGGTCTTCCCAACAAATTATCATTCAGTATTAATCTATTGGTTGTAAGGAGGTATATTTTTCTGGAGTTATTATAAACACCATCTATCAATTTTAAGAGAATATGAGAATCTTCTTCAGAAACAAATGTTTTTTCGGCTTCATCTATTAGGATTATTGCCTCGAATGATAAACTTGAAATGAAATCTAAAATAGCACCTTCATAGCTTTGATTAACTATTATAACAGGTAATCCTATTTCATTGCATACTTTTTTTGCACAAATTGTCTTACCTGATCCTTTTGTACCATTAAAAATAACTCCAAGGTTTTTATTTGTTTTCTTAAAAGTCTTGTGTTCCCATAAAAATTTTATTTTTTTTATTATTTCATCCCCACCAGTTTTATATAGTTTAAAATCAAATTTAAACTCATTTGAGAGTTTTTGTAATCCAAGTCTATTAAATCTTGGATCTGGGTCTTTTATCAACTCCCAAATACCATTACCTGGGGTTTCATGTAGTGTTGCCACTTCGGATATTGGATAAAAAATTCCATTATCTAATATCCATTTATTTTTTTCGTTCATATCATCTGTAGTAAGTTAAACAAGTCCACATAATCTACTCCACATACCTCAGATGCAAATTTATCGATATTAGATTGACCATTTACACCTGAATAAATTCCAATACTTAGAATATCTTTTTTATTTATTGGTTTTCTGGAATCATTAATTACCGATAACATAATGTCTTCTTTGGGCTGACCTATTACAGACTGAACTAAAACTTGACAGCCTGTATATGGTATTCTTAGGAAAGAACTTAAACTACAACAATAGTAAGTTAAAGTAGCTTCCCATCCTTGTGCACCATTAGTAGTCGGAAGGAGATTTCTTGGTATTAATATATAAACTTTCTCTGGATTTAATGCTGCTAACTTTTGCCAGACATTAAATTTTGGAGTTAAGTCATATATATCTCTTGGTAAATATCCAGGAATTCCCCCTGAATTAAAAGTTTCTACTATACAATCAAGAAAGTCTATAAATATAACCTTCTTTCCCCTAATTAATTGTTCTCTATTCGTGGAATTGTATGTAGAACCTCCAGTACCCCAACTATTAGATCTCCATGGGTTATTTGATTGGGGTTGTCCCCAGATGTTAGTACCTGTACCTGTTCTAACATTTTGCCATGGTGGAGTTGTTATCTTTTGTTGATCCTCACCCCACCTTGGAGTTGAAAACGGCAATCCTGTTTGTTGTTGTAACGGTGGTGTCATTGAAATTGATTTATCTAAAGCTTCTTCTTCTTTTCCTTCATCAAAATCTAATATCTCATCAATATCATCATCTTGATAATCAGGAGGAATTAATTCAGTCACTCTTTATTTTGTTGTTGTTTAATAAAAATTCTTTTAAGAATACAAAGACCATTAGAGGCTGTACATTCTGTATGTCGTTCGTTATATGAAGGACAAGTATATCCATCTGGTCCACACACACTATCTATTATGTCAGATAATTTAACATACGGATCCTTCTCTACTATCTTTTGGAAAATATCACTATTTACATATTTTGTAAATGATAGTGCATCAGAAAAATCTGGCACTAAATTTTCCAACTTATCTTCATTGAGAACCTCTTGATATTCTTTATCCCCCGTTTGAATACAGAAATCTTGAAATGTTGCCTCCTCATTATCCACATCACACGGATATGGAATGAGATCGCAGAAAGAATACAAAGGACATGATGTACAGAAAATTTGCTCTGGATTATCAACGTCATCAAATACAGGATAAAATCTAAAAGTAAATTTTTTTCCTTTTACATCTACATTTACAGTCTTTACTTTATTCGTCGGCATAATTTTATTTTTTTTCTTTATCTATTATAAGGATTTAAGATTTATAACCAAAAATTATAGTATTGGATTCTTTTTTTATTAATGAAGAGTATTTAAAATCTTTCGGGTTAAATGGCTTTACTATTATATGACATCCACTAAAACTGGGAACAATTAGTTTTACCTCTATTCCAGATTTAATACACTCTTCCAATATTATATCTTTTAAATTAGGATCATCCACATCAAACATCCACAACGAAGATTTAGAGCATATTGTTTGTTGAGATAAAGCTACTGAATCGGGGAGTCTTAATGTTGAAGTTATAAAGGCATTATGTGCTACCCTATCTATAACCTCTTTTGATAACTCTAGTGTAAATTTTCGTAAAGACCTTGGTATTACACTTATATAGGCTCTTGCTGTAAAGATCCGACATAAATATTTGATCTCATCTATATCAAGCTTCTTATCTCGAGATAATAGAGTTGAGTACCTTTGTCTATGCTTAAACTTTCCCTCTCGTTGAAGAATTTGAAGATAATAAAAAGTATCTTCATTAGGAAATTCTAGAAAATCTAAAATAAGATCAAAATTATCAAGAATCTTTGTCATTTATTTCTAATCTAGCAGAAATATTTCCAAAATGAAATGTTCCGGTTTTTATACTCTTTCCTAGTAGATAACGAAGTATTAAATCATTTCTTCTTTTTCTTGCTTTCTTTAGCTCCTTTTTTCTCACTTCATAATTAAGAGGAGTAGTACTATCCACCAAACTACTCAAATCCTTTGTTAATAGTCTGGTTTTCAACTCACAATATTTATACCCATGTTTAAGTGGTGTATTATCATATTTAGCTGTTGATTCTGAGGATTTTGGAGTCCTTTTCATATAATACTCTTCCAATCTTTCACTGGCTAAAGCAGACACTATATCTGACTCATTTACTCTTAAAAACCTTTTACCAATAACAGGAAGTCTACTTATGTCAAGGTATAATATATCTTTTGTTATAGCAAGGACAACAACTTTTGCCCCATAAAGCTTACTTCTCAAGTATCTATCCTCAACTTTAACCATGAATCTAACCAAATGTGATTTTCCATCTCGTATAAAGCATAAAGTTGAAAAATTATCTCCCTTCTTTATCAAAAGGCTTTGATTTGCCCTTGATTTGTTTCCTACGATATCACAAATATTTGAAAACACTAGACTGTTTTCTTTCTCACAGACTATCCTACGAGACTGTTTTGTGATAGTATTATACTCAAGTAGTGATTCATTAATACATATACCAGCTTTATATGTCTTTAGGTCTTTTAAAAGCTGATAAACACTGTATTTATGTCTATCAAACCTAATTGGGTAGTTATTGGGATCAACTCTTTTTATTTTATCTGGATTATCAATTAGTTCCCTAATTCTATCATACCATTTTCTCCACTCATATTGAAAATCATCATAAAAGTACGAAAGTAATTTTTCATCCTTTATTCCTCTTACTAATATTTCTACAAATTTTGGGGAAGTAGGTTGCTGAAGAGTCAGGGCCGCATTCAATAAATACAATAATGGTATCTCAGTTTCAATGTCCTCATATTTTCCAAGAATCTTATTGGTTTTCATTAGGACATAAACATCATTATCTACTGAAATTCTACCACGAAGATCAACTGGTGTTCCTTGTTCTCTATAAAATCCAATTTGATAAGCGATTTGTTTTTTATAAGATCTAATATTTCCTTTAGATAATAATTGAATCTTATAACGCTGTTCATATAAATAAAATTCTTTCATATACTTATAAGGAAATAAGATTAATTCCTTATAATTGATATGTTAAATTTAAATAATTTATCGAAACAGTTAGCTTTTTTATTAAGACACGATAAAGAAGGCTATAAAGAAGGGAAAATAGATAAAGAGGGATGGAGAGATGTGAATGAATTAATATCAGACCATGGATTTAATAGATCGGAAATAGTAGAAATTGTAAAAACCGATAAAAAAGGAAGATATGAATTTAATACTGATCAAAATAAAATAAGAGCCGTTCAAGGACATTCTATCCCAGTATCAGTAGATCTTATAGAATCTAAGCCACCTGATATACTTTATCATGGAACTTCTACAAAATTCATAGATTCCATATTTAAGAATGGAATAGAGAGTAGAACTAGATTATATGTACATCTCTCTCAAAACAAGGAAGTAGCTATGGAAGTAGGGAAAAGACATGGAAACCCGGTAATATTAGAAATAAATGCAAAGAAAATGTATGAAGATGGAGTTAAATTTTTCCAAAGTAAGAATAAAGTGTGGTTAGTAGAGTATGTTCCAACTAAGTACATAAAAAAAATAGAAGGAAATTAATCCTTCTATTATATTTTTATTTCCCCCTCAGTCACTTGATTAATTAAGTTTTGTAACCGATGAAGAGATGTAACTCTTCCTGATCCCAAGGTTTCTATTCCATTAAACTTTATAGTTAAAAAAGATTCAGTTAGTTCTAGTAAATACCAACCCCCATCTTTAGTTTCTATGCTCTTCACTAAATCATTTCGTGTTTCTAGAGCCGTATTAAGAGATCGTTGGCTAAAACCAAGATTAATAAGCTCGGAGATATGCAGTGGAATCGGATAAATCTTACTTTGATAACAAAACAATTCCATAATTTCTCCATCTATGGTTACTTCTACTAGGACCGTATCTTTTTTTATTTCTATGATAGTCCCCCTAAAGATCGCTTCCGTATTTGTTATTTTTTCATCAACAAATACTGTATTATTTAATTTCAATTCACTTGTTTTTATCATATTTTTTTTTATTAATATGGCATATCATATCTTCTAAGACAAGCATATGCATCTATGTTAGAATACCTATCTTGATACATTGGAATACTGAGTTCAGAGTCTTGTCGTATTTTATACACCCCCTCCATTAAAATTAATTTAGCTGTAGAATAAGAATTAATTTCTCTGATATCAGTGATTTTCATTGGATAATCAATAAGATCATGGTCATAATCATAATGAGGTATATAATAGCAGATACATTTTGTTCCATATACAATATCCCCAACATGAAAATAACCGCCTGGATGAAATCTCCTACACAACCTATTAAGTATTTCGTTTAATTCTGGGGTTTGTGTTAAGAATGGAAGTATATGCTCTTCTATAGAAGAATAATTTGGTTTATCTACTATAAAATGACTACAAAAATATTTTTTTTTGTAAGTTTTTTCTATCCCATTATTTGTATAACCACTAATAACCTCACCATCATCCCAACAACTAAATTTAGATACAAAAAACGTATTTTCAGGATTTTTTTTCTCTCTATAAAGTGTTCCTGGTATTATATTATTTTTCATGCTGTTTCTAAAGTGACTACTAATTTTACTAATCTTGGACTAAATTTCCTTATTTCTGGTGATAAAACCGTTTTCTTAATCATCTCATAATTATTCCAAAAGTAATCATCCAACGGAGAATCTACTGATGGTGGATTTTTGGGATTAATTACAACTATATATAAATCTCTAAAATTATTATTATTCAGTACTAGATTAGAATCTACTATTTTACTTAAATACTGATGTAGTACAGGGTCATTTTTATTAGCGATGATAGTTAATAATTGGCTCAAAACCTGTTCATCTGGAAATAAATTTCTCTGTTTATGTAATTTATAGTATTTAATTACCGAATCCACATCACTTAGATCACCTCCAGTAAATCTATCATACTTATTTTTAAGACTAAACTTGGTTATTTGAGAATCGAAGGAAAACCTATCATCAGACAGCAGCATATCTCTGTGGAGAAGTGAACGACTGGGAGTAGTATAAATTGTGTAGATGGGTGGTTCTTTAAGTCTTCCTTTCTTTGATCTAATTTTAAAATTGATACTTGGATTTTCAAGTTTCATTATCCTAATATATTCCCATGTTCTTCTGATTGCGTTATTAAAAAATGTATTTATAAAAATAAGAAAATCGAACGAGGTAGTTACACTACTTGGAATATATTTTTGTGTTTCAGTTATTAGATTATCTCTTTCATCAATAAGTTTGAGCAACCCACACTCTAATTCTTCCGGAGTAAATTGATCTATAATTGGTATATCAGACTTATATAAATTATTTGTTAGAAACTTATTTTCTTTATGTATTTGAACTAATTGTGTAAAATAAGTTTCTGGAAAATCTCCAATAACTGATGGACTATTTAAATAGTAGAATGATTCATATAGTGTTGTAAAATAGGAATATGAAGTTTTTAAACCTGGAATTCCTGAAATTAATTCTACTAATAAGTCTTTTAATACTTTTACTTGTTCTGAACAATTTTCCATAACATATATAAGGAAATAACCCTAAATCCTTATATACGATATGAAAATACATCAAGAGTCAAGTTTTGTTGTAGTAAAAAGAAGTAGAAAGATAATTTGCACAATTAATTGTCGTTTAGTATTATTTCTTTATGGTAATCATGAACCTAGTTTAGAAATAGCCTTTAAGGAAATTGGAGTGGCTTTATGTAATCCTGATGATGCATTTGATGAAACTTTTGGAAGACAACTAGCAGAAAGAAGAGCTAGCATTAAAGTTTATAAGAGAGCTTTACGGGAATTGAATAAAAGAAAAAAATACTATAGTGGAATGTTAGATGAGGTAACTAGTGGAATATATAAAGGAAGAAAACTTAGGGATCATTTAGAAAAGAAAGAATATAGAGAAAACAAATAGGCTGTATTATATTATACAAAAGAAAATAGTAAGGAAAGAACCTTACTATTTTTTCTTTAATATCAATGCATTACTTTTTTTTTCAAAATCACTTGGTATCCAATTAAAATCAGCAAATGACTTTAATAACTTCTTAAGTATAGTTACTCTTTTAGCGTAATAATTTCCATCAAATACTATACCGATTTTACATATTTCCAATTCATTTAAGATACTATCTAATTCTAAAATAGATGTAGCAATTGATCCACTAAAGTAAAGACATCTAATAGAATAGTAGCTTAATGGAAGATAATCAATTTCGCAATCTTTAAGCTCTTTAAATCTATCTTTATATCCAGTTATATCATTTATAATAGAACTAATTAATGATATAAGTGGGTTTTTAGAATAAATATCATAAGAAGCACCAATTGTATTAATTAGTCTATTTCTTAATTCAAATAAATTAATCATATGTATATAAGATCTAATTGTTTGTTAGTTAATACAAAAAACTTCCCATCACCAAAACAAATTAAGTCAGAATCATTTTTTGTTTTAATTAGTATTTGATTTTCGGGCCCGATGATTTCGAATCCACCGTTAGTATGTTTTCTAATATCAATAACTACAGACCCATCTTCTTTAATTTCTTTTACTCTTGCAACGTCACTTATCCATTGTGGAACAGGCTGTCCTAGTTTCCACGTTTTTATTTCAAATGGATACTTTTCATTTCTACCACGTTGTTTCATAATTCTTGTATATCTTTTTCTATATATTCAAGTCCCAACCACTTTATTGTTGATGGTATGAATTCTCTACTAAAATTAGCAAAACTGTCTATAAATTCTGGACTAAGCTTCCTAAAAATATCAACAGTTTGAACCCCTAATCTAATTATGGGAGAGTTTGTATAATAAGCCGCATAAGCCCCACTTTCTTCCGGAGTATTATATATTTCAAAGAAAACATTGGAATTATATCGGCAAATATCTAAAACTGGATTCTGCAACTGAAGTGTTTTTAAGTCTTTCAGCTTATTAGGGGTTTTAAAATTCCCTAGGTTATCTGCAAAGGAGATGTTAAATTGTACATGACTTTCAAAAACTTCTCTTGCATAATCAAAAACCCTAATTAGTGTTTTTGGACTATTATCTCCAACTACTATCCACGCACAAGCTTTATAAAGTTTTGAAAATTTATCTTTATTTAGTCTAGTGGATGTTGTTTTTGGAAAAATAAAAACTAAATCAGAAAAACCCTCTAAGACATCTAACATCTCATGTATATCATCTGGGAGTGGATGTCTTGTATCTATTCCTTCGAAATTGATTATTGAAACCGACACATATTTAGGTTGTTTAATCAAGTACATTTCATCTGTGTTAACTGTTTTCATTGTTATCTATTTTTTTTGATTCATTGACTATAGATCCGTTCCAGGTATGGTATCATTATATCTATTTTCATATACAATACGTATATTATAACCTGCAAATTCTGTAATTTTAATATGTACAGGTTTCATTTTATCACCACCCTGATAAAAAGTAGCTATAAAATTAGAAGGTATTTCATCCGTTTCATCATCTAATTCTAATTTCTTGTTTTCGGGGGATGGAGTATATTTCTCACAATTACTAAACTGTTCATACAAATCATTAAATACTGGTATAATCTCTGAAGCACTTCTTTGATCATTACTATATCCAATAACTATAATTCTTCCTACCTTTTTCTTAATCGTATGAACATATATATAAGCATTCGAAAATATATTAAATTCTCCTCGCAGTACTCCCTTTTCTACTCTTTTGAATCCCTTGAACATTAATTTTAAAACCATAAGTGTTCTTAATCCATCTACATCAATTCCTAAAAATTTTATTACATCTTTTTTAGCTCTTATTTTCATCGTCTTCTATTTTATCTATTAATCCTATAATTTCTTCGTAAGCAACATATTTTCCTAGATTAAATGCGTCGTCTGTTGATATAAGATTATTCTCAACATCTCTAGCATCAGGAATAATCTCCCAAAGCTCATCCATCCAATCTTCTATCTGTTTTCTAATATTAAAACTGTTCATAATTTTATTTAAAGTATCCCCTCGGTATTTTTTACTTTAGGGATACTCTTTTATTTTCATTAATTACATCTAGACCATCCACAAGAATCACAATGTTCACAGCCATTTTCTCTTATGATATGACCGGTACCACATTGAGGACATAATTCTTCAGTATCTTCGGAAGGTACATACTTAGATAAAACCTTCCATATGGCCTTATTGAAAGAAGTGATTATTCCATTACACTTATCCTCAATTTTCATGATGCTTTGGATTGGCATACCGTGACGTAACATTGCTGAAACATGTAGGGTAGTTGCTCTCCATTCTTTATAATCCTCCGGGTCAAGTGAAATATTGTCCCAGTATAAAGAACCATCATCAGAAAGGAAGGTGTATTGGCGTTTTTTCTTTCTTGTTATTTTTCCATGAGCTGTTTGAGGAATATCTGTAATATCTGAGGCAGGCATAGCAAATACTTCATAGGGTCTGCCATCCATTAATCCCACAAATATTAAGAAATTATCTCCCCCCGCTTTAACTCGATAAAAATCAGCTTCCAAGTCTTTCGGGCGTTTTGGAGCAGTAGTAGTCTTAAATTCCTCTACCTCTTTATTTGGATTTGAACCAGTATTTAAAATAGCAATTCTAGCACAATTACTCCTGAAAATCGTCACCCCTTTCAGACCAGCCTTCCAAGCCTCCATATAAATGTCATAAACCTCCTGGACAGTCGTTTCTTTAGGAAGATTTATGGTAGAACTAATAGAAGCATCAATGTGTTTCTGCCAAGTCGCCTGCATTTTAATTCTTTGGTGCCAATCTATATCCTCAGCCCCAACGAAATAATCAGGGAGTTTAGAAATATCATGGTCAAGTTCTGGATGTTCATTAAAATAATCCTCTACAATCTTCGGATATACTTTATAAGTCACATCTTTACCATGCAAAGACTTAGTTGTTCTGGTATATTCAAGGGCAAACAAGGGCTCCACTCCACCAGATATATTTAACATAGTAGATATACTGCCGCAAGGGGCTATGGTTTGTATCTGTGAGTTATGTGGGGCTTTTTCAGGAACTATCCCATCAAAGTTATATTTAGTAATGTCTGAAGTTCTAGCATTCTCAAAAACATCATCATACTTTTCCCCAAGTTCACAAGAGGTATTATACGATTCTTGAAATAGTATCTTACCTATCTTATCACAAAACTCAATCCCCTCATCACTATCATATTTTAGACCAAGTTTTATAAGCATGTCTCCACCACCCATAATACCTAGTCCTATTTGTCTGAGATTTTTGGCTGTTTCTCTTTGTATAGCCAAGGGATTCAGATCACGTCCCTCTTTTTGAATATCATCTAGAGCTTTTGTTGCTATTCTGACCGTCTTTCTAAAATCTTGTTCGTCAAATTTACCATCTTTCACAAACTCCGACAAGTTAAGAGATCCAAGCAAACAGGCACCTCCGAGTGGGCATCAGTTAGTATAATTTCTACACTAACATAGACTATATAATCCATAAATATAATATTACGGTTCTCAGTTATAGTCGTTGAAGGTAAAATTATATTACCCTGCTGATTTACATAAGTGTGTATTCCAGCATTTTGTGAGATTTTCTAAAGATTTAAAATCTCTAGCCCCCAAGTTAAATCTCAAGGGGTTCCTCGGCCTTAGTATAATAAAATACTAATAGACTATATCTTTCCTTCAGCATTATCTGTTAAGGCTGTAGTATTTTGTTTTAGTCGTTGAACTTATTTCTAAGCTGCTGATTCTAGTATTATCCTAGTTCCAGCAATTAACTACATATTATTTTCATTGAATTTCTTCAAAGCCCTGCACAATTATTGGCTTACAGGGATTTACTCCAGCATATTCAAAATTAGGATCATTAGCCATCATATTCCAATTACTGATTCTATCCCAGTAAAGTATTCCAGGTTCGGCATAATCCCAGTTATTTTCGGCTAGTCTCATAAATAGATTTTTAGCCTTTATTTTCTTAAGATAAACCGGTCCACATTCAGTTTCTACGTGAACAAGCTTACCATATTCAGGAACAGCATCAAGTTCTTTTTCGCTAATATTCATATTACAGGGCCAATGAAGAAGATAATCACGATCCTCCTCGACGGCCTTCATAAATTCATCATTTACTCTGACTGATATATTAGCATGAGTAATTTGATCTGTATTCCGTTTTATATCTACAAATTCTTCAACATCCGGATGTCGTATATCAATAGAGAGCATCAAGGCTCCTCTACGCCCAGATTGTCCTATCGTTTCTGTTACGACATCAAATGTTTTCATAAAGCTCACCGCTCCAGTTGTTTCCTTTGCAGAATTATGAACAATAGCACCTCTTGGACGGAGGGGACTGATATCTACACCAACACCACCCCCCAGAGAGTATGTTCTTGCCATATCTGAACAGGTTTTATAAATTTCCTCTATAGAATCACCCGTTCCCAAAACATAGCAATTATGAACAATAACGTTTTCTACTATATAATTATGTTCATCCTCTACTGAGATATTATATACTTTTAATTTTTGGTTTTCAAGTTTTATAATCTCAGTAATAGGTTGATTATATTCAGCAAAATACGTTTTAGTGTCAGAAGAGGATTCAGGATGTCCAAGCACAAAAGCTCCGCAAGAAAGAATATCCCCAATTTCTAGATCTTTGGCTTCTTTCCAGATTCTTTCTCTGTTATTCATCCAACCATAGCCTATTAAGAATTTATGATTAGGAGTACAAATGATATCTCCACCAGCCTTACTTATTATCTGGTACATATCTCCTTCATACTCTCTCTCCATAACTTCATTTACGACATGTTCTTCTCCGTTAATGGTTCTAACAGTCTCCCCAATTTTTATCTCTTCGATGGGTTTCTTACTGCCATCTCCCATTAAAACTTGAACACCCGCCTTAAAACAATTACTATAGGTTGCTCTCATTTCATCTTGTGGAATCCCCCTGTGAGCGAGTATTCTACCACCCGGAAGAAACTTTTTTTCTACAATGATTCTTTTAAATTCTGGATCACCGCCAGAAATTCTATCAAACCAGTGATCTAAAGTTTCTTTCCCTTGATAGAAATATTTTTTTTCTAAAATGTCTTTTCCTAGCTGGTTATCTTCACCCAGCCATTCTTCTACAATCATAAATTAATTCCTTTCTATTGTTAAGTTTATTCTTTTCGTAGTTGAAGTTTCTGTATATATAAGATTCAAAAGTTATTTCGAGTGTGTTTTATTGATTTAAAATCCTTATAAATGTATGAAAACATTAAGTGATTTAATCATAGAACAGTGTGATTATATTGAGTTTTTAAGAAATTTATTAGAAAACAGAGGGGTTACAATAATCGAAATTAAGGACGATACTATTATTGTAGAGAAATCGTCATTTATTGGGATTAATACGGTAATTAAGATGCATAACGACAAAGTAGATGGTCTCATATCATTAATTTCGAAATTACCACAATTTGCTCAAGATAAAATATTAAAACCACAAAAAATTGTATATGGAAAAGAATAAAACTGATGTAAAAGTATTAGAGGAAGAAGAAATTCATTCTGGAAACATTCATGATATGATTTGTTTAATTGGGAGTGATTATGGGATTTAAAGACTTTTTGTTTTTATTTAGTTGTATATTATTTTCTGAGCTATTTCTTTATTATATATTGTTTGTATTTGTTAGCGTTGCCTTCCTAATAAATACAAAGAAGAATAAGATCATGCTTGGTAAAAACACTCTATTAATTACATTAATGTCTCTTTTGTTTGGATATATAATGTTATACATCTTCGTATTAAAATGAGAAGAATAGTAATTCATGTAGTCTCAACAGAAGATACTATGGATATGAAACCTATCTATAAAGATCTCAAAGACACAAAGATTCTCGTAAATCCAAAAAAAGATGTAATAAATCGAGTTCTGGAAGATAATCCTGATATAGATGTTATTTTAATTGGACATGGGGACCCTAGAGGATTGTACGATAAAGACCTAAAAGATTATTGTATAGACTCTGATACAGTTCAATACCTAAGAGATCGATTTGTCATTGGTGTTTGGTGTTTTGCTTCAGAGTTTGCTGACTTCTATGGACTACATGGATTCTTTACTTCTGATTTTATATCAAATGAGAAAGAGTTTAGTATGCATTTTCCTGGAGGAGATATAGCAATAGATTACTTAAAGCAACTAAATTTAAATTTTTCACAACGACTAAATAATTTAATAAAACGAGAAGTAGATCCTAAAACTTGGGTAAAAGAACTACAAAAGAAAGTTATTAATTCTCCAGTAGAAAACTATAATTACGAAGCATTATCTTATTATGAGTAAAACACCGGTTATAGCTAAGTATAGATCCTATAGATTTGATAAAGTAGTACGATTAGTTACCCCAATTATTTTAGATGTAGAGGTATTAGAAGAAAATTCAGATAAATATAAAATAAAAATCTGTAATACCTCAGACAGTATAGAAGGAAGTATTTTTTGGACAGAAAAAGACAATATAATATTTCCTGAAAAGATTGTAAAAGTTCTATAAAGTCCTAATTATTTAGGGCTTTTATTTTATATTCCTTATATATAATATGAAAATAAAAAAATACTCATTTATTTTTTATAACAAAGAAAAGAATAAACAAAACTTAAAATGTATTAACTTCCTAAACTATGACCAAGCTAAAAAAGAACTTGACTTAAGTTTGAATTCCCTTAATCTAAAGGAAGATAATGCGGAAATAAAAGAGGTAGGTGAAGATAATATTAAGCTAGTATTTAATAGTGGATCTATTATTTTAAAAATATGTCCCTTTGTTATATAGATTTAAGTAAGGTTGATTTTTTAACTGGAGAAAAGACTAAACAAAACACTGCCAACTGCTATATTATAAAAAAACCTGGAAAATATAAATTCCCCATTGTTTACGGAAATTCTATAAAAAATGGAGAAGATAATAAAGGTTCATATGAAAATATAAACTTCTATGATAAAGATAGATCAATTAAATGCCCTTTTATTTTTAGAGACTTAGGCATAGATGAAGATAACTCAGTATTATCCCTTAAAATATTATGGCATAATACTAAAGTAAATATTACTAATCTTAAGTTTGATTTTATGAAACAATACATAAAATTCAAAATAAAAGTAGGTAAAGATTTTAATTTTGGAGGTAATGTTATCATAGGGTTAGTTATAAATTATAAACTCATTTGGACTTGGCACATTTGGTACTATCCTTTTGAAATAGAGCCTTATGATATAGGATTTCATAATAAGAAAAAATTTATTCCAAAAAAATATAATGATCTAATATCCATTTTACCAATTCCTTTAGGGTTTTGTGGATTAGATTATAAGGAAGAAAAAATAAGACCCATTAAGTGCTTTTATACTTATGGTGATTTAATACCGAAAGCTACTTCTTATCCATTTGATACAGATGTTAAGCTAAAGATTTATTTTACTGATTGGGCTAGAGAAAAACAAGGATCTATTCAATGGTCAGAAAAAATAATAACAGATCCATGCCCTCCTGGTTGGAAAGTTCCTGGAATAATAGTATTTAAAGAATTAGGGACAGTATTATGTAAAAACGTAGAAAAATCTAATCCCCAAAATCAATCACTGATCTTAAATTGTTTTCGTAGGAATCTAAATCAGCTTGAACTAATATGTTGGTCTTGCTCTGAGATGATTGAATGTAGACTTTCTGATAGCTCTTGTATTATGCTTAAAGTGGATTCTAAAATTAGAAATCGTATTATAATACCCAGCAGAGATTGTACTAGATAATAAAGAGTTGGTAGTAAAAAAAATAATAAAAAGGTGAATAATATCACCTTTATTTTTTTTAATTCCACAGACTTCTTTCTCCATGATATTCCTCTGCTGCCCATGTTTTAAAGTCTTTTCCACCAGTCTTTCTTCTAAACTCATCTATAATAGAGGGAAGGGAATGTATAAATGTTCCACGGCTCTTTGAAAACTGTGAAGAAAACCCTATATCTAACATGAGATTTGGAATATTATCTACAAACTTATCAAGATGCCCATGTGTATGCCCAAACAAAGCTAAACCACCATGATACATATAGGGAAAATCTAAAATCGGATAATGTGAGAGTGTTATTTTATAATCCTCACCAATCATCAAACTTAGAATATCATAAAATCCCTTAAAGTTATCATAGTGCTTTAAGAAAAAATCTTGCTTATCGTGATTTCCAAAGATTTTATATATTGGACAGGGAATGCTAGATAATAATTTTTGAAACCTATTTTCTCTAGTTCCAAAAAACATATCTCCCAGGTCAAAGAGAATACAATCTGAATCTAACTTAGTAGATAATTCAGCATCTATATACTCCTCCATAGCTTGTAAATCCTCAAAAGGTCTTGAATCTAAGGATATTACATTCTTATGTTGATAATGTAAATCCCCCATAAAATAAATCTTTTCAGGATTGTGATTAATATTCGTCTTTGTCATTTTTCCAGTTCTCCTTTCTACTATAATATTTCTTTGACTTATGAGTTTTTCCAGGGCGTAAAGATATAAGTTTTCCATGCTTCTTTATTTCCTCTTCCCGTATCAAAGCCCATTCTGTTTTATGTCTGTTAAATTTCTTTTTATTTTTCATACGTATATAAAGGTTTCAGTAGCCTTATAATTGTAATTATGAAAAATAAAAGTATTATGGATAATAATGAATATGAAATTTTTAAAAGGGAATGTGTAAATATAAAAGAACTCCCTGAAAATGAAGAGCTGGATTTCTGGCCCGTAAAAAAAGGTCATAAATGTAAGGTCCTTAAAGATAACACTGGGACCTGGAGAATAATTGACCTTGGAATTGCGGACCTGATTCAAGCTCTATGGGATAAGGGATATGAGACTTTATTTTGCTGTGAAGGACATGAAGATGAAAATCACTGCAAATTTGGTGGATATATCTCATTTGAACATAATCCTAAAAATCTGGAACTAATAAGAAAAATTAAAGGAAATAATATCGTTAGAATAAGAAAAGAAAATGTAAATTATAAGGCTGGAAGATATGTTATTAGGTTCTATCCAATACTACCTAATGATACAACCAAATTTAAACAAGAATTTATCAAACAAATAATGAAACAATTGATGAAATGAATCTTATAAAGCTTAAATTTCCAGATCTAATACTTGATAAACAAGATAGGTCCACAAGATATCCGGATTTTCATTGGGAAGAAACAAATCAATCAAAGAAGAGAAGAGCGAATACTTTTGATTGTTTTTATCTGACAAAAGATAATAATTACAATTATTACATGTCAATAGAACAGCCATATACTATTACTCGTAAATATAATTATCCATCAGAACACAATGGGAGTTGTTATATAACGACAAGTAATGAGCTTGATTTTTATACTATCGCGAGCTTTCTACCTAATGATATTATTATGCCAACAATTGATCTAGTAAACTCTATTACTCCTGATCGTTGGCTTGATATTTATTGTGAGATAATTAAAGATCATCCTGAAGAAATAAATTACCTTAATCAATACTCATTCTATGTTTTTATAGACAATGACCACAAAAAACGAAAACCATTTAACGAATACTGTGCAGTTTGTTTTCCATTTATTGGATTAAGCTTTAATAAGAAAAGAGTATTACGATATAAAGAAAAAGGTTGTTGGATTAATGGATCATATTATCAGCGATTAGAAAATAATACCAGAAATATATTGTTATTCAATCGAGATGGTGATGGTACACTAGGAGAAATACAACCAATAATTAAAATAAAATGATTAATATTTTAAATTTAAGTTTAGATTTTAATAAAAGTCTATCAGAAACTTACTTAAATTATAAAAAGGAGACAGGAAAAAGATATCCTATGAGAAATTTATAAAAAGTCTCCAAAAAGCAATATTTCTATGGTTAAGAGATATACTAGAAATAAAACTTGATCTCCCGAGTAAGTTTTTTACTTTTAAGGATGACGTAATTAATCCTGGAAGCGACTACTATATAGCGGGACGATTTTATTCTAGGATAGATCAGAAAAAGCTTTTTTTAATAAAAAGATTTAAACTGATAAAAATCCGTCAATTTAAAATCGGAGCTGTAGTAGATAGGGATATTCCTATTATAGACTTCATTGGAGTAGTAGGTCATGAGATGGCACATTACTATAATTTAGCTAATTTTAAACTAAAGGAAAATAATATTCATGGAAGTAGATTTCAATTTATTGTCAAGCATTGGAATCATGTATTAAAGAAAAAAGGATACAATATTAATATACTGGTCAAAGCAAATCCACCACTAGCAATAATAAATCCTGAAGAACTAAGTAACTGTTATCTTGACTAATATAAAATTTTTCTCCATATTAGAAACCCCTCAAATCCTTATATATGACACAAAATTCAAATTGACATATACATCATAGGCAGTCTTATATTACGTAATGTAGTATAAGACCTTGGAACCAGAGGACGTAAGTTACCGCGTGTTTGGTCTATGAGGTGAAACTTTTAAATTATTCAACAAAAGACATAACGAGAAGTCCTTTGAACTTTGCACCGATGGAGAACCCACAGATAGTTATGTAGGTTCTCCTATTTTTTTTTCTCCAGGTTAAAAACAAGCAATTCCCTTACTAGTTTAACTAGGGAAGAGTTAACTATTAGGGAAAAAATCATTGAATGGAATGAATTTGCGGCAGCCATATGTTTAGAAGACTTAGAAGAAATAGACACATTACCTGATCTTCATCTTCGTGGCAGGTTAACCCAACATCTAATCAGATTAATGCTTGCTCGGAGATTAACAAAAGATATATTAGGAGTTGATTTGCCAAGAGTAGAAAATCTTTGGAAAATTGAACCTTAGATTTTTTAACTCCCCTCCAAATCCTTATAAATGTTAAAAACTTTAAAGCTTAAAAATATATGGAATATTCAATTACTAGAGCATTGTCAGAACTAAAAGTTCTAGAGAAGAGATTTTATAGTGGAATTGACGACCTTCATTTGATTGCCGTTAAACATGGTCTGATTCTTCGCCGTCCCTATTCGTCCATTAAATCGGATGACTTTAAAACAAAGGCGGAGGCAGGAGATCAGAGCATTAGGGCTATTGAGGAGAGAATTGCTCTAATCAAGAAGAAGATCGCTGAGGTTAACTCGAAAACCACGGTAACAATTGGGTCTAGGGAGATGACCATTCAAGAGGCTCTCATCGAGAAATCTACAATCATCCCCCTCAAGGAGGCCCGTCTTGAAAAATACAAGAGGCTGCTGACCGAGGCAAGAAATCAATTCGACACTGCCGTGATGGAGAATGAAGAAAAAATTCAGCGAAACATCCAAGACAGAAAGGATGTATTAACTGAAATACAGGCGAGAGAGGAAATCGAAAGTACTCGCAAGGTTGAGATGGTTGATCCCCTTAATCTGGCAGAGAAGATTAAGGAGTTAGAAGATGAAATAACGGATTTTAAAGGCAATGTGGATTTTGCGTTGTCTGAAAAAAATTCAACAACATACATCCAGATTGAGGATTAATATAACCACTAAATATTATATCGAAAACTGCTAAGAATCTCCGCCGTCCGATATCTACGTTAATGATATTTATGTAACCTGTCTAAAAGGTTAAATGGACTATGAAAGTATAACCTCAAAGATTAAAGGTCGAAAGATTAAAGTTTAAAGATATAAAGTTCAATGAAATTTAAAGTTCAGAGCTTAAGTCTAAAAGCTTGTAAAAATCCTAGAGAAAGTTTATCTCCTTCGGGAGTAGATGTGAGCAGGAATAACATCGGTAGTTTGTACTAGGCTGATATGATATTTAGGACCCAGAAGGAGGAGTAAAATCCAAATTCTGGGTTCTTTTTTTTTTTCACCACACCAAACAACAATTAAACCCTTATAAATATAATAACAATAAAAGATGGAAACAAATAAAAAAGATAACTTGAAGATAAAAAAAAGATTATCGCCTAAAAGAGAAGAAGATGAAAATCACAGATGAAGAAGATGAGGCAAGGATACAAGAAAGGGTTAAATTATATGATTTTTATAAAAAGGCTGTTCAAGAAGAAGCTATGAATAGTCGTCATATAGAATTATTGAACACCGAAAAGAAGGAAATAGATGATTTCCTAGATAAAAAAGGACATCATCTAATAGTTCCTCCAGAAGAGTTAAGAAAAATATTTGAAAAACTACTAAAAAAACAATTTAATGGGGTATATTTTATATCCCTCTTTATGCAAGATGATAATGTTATATCGAAGAGAACAACTGTATTTGCAGTTATGCATATGTATCTACGATGTAGTGTCGGACGCTTTAATAATTGGGGAGTTCATGTAGAATTTAATAGAGATACCTACAAGTTTGAAGTAGTCGGTGTTTGGCCAACTGACTAACAGTTGAAACAACAATCAAACCAAACCCTTATAAGTATAATAACAATAAAAAAATAAAAAAAATGACAAAAAAAAGTTCAGAAGAAATCATAGAACGGAAAATAAACTACTCCGTACTTGAATTGGAATCGATGGGAATAAGGATTTTCTTATCCAATGTGAATCGCCTCCAAGATGAGAGGCTGATATCCACGTTTAAGACCCACCTATTGAGTGGTGGAAAATATCAAACACCCGGTAAATTAGTGAATGCAAAAGAATGCATCAAAGCCGGGCGTGTACTCTACAGATCCTACAAGGTAAGTGGGAAGAAAACACTAAGGGTTGCCGAGATTAAAGATTTTACTCCGGCAGAATTAAATGATTATAACAATGGTCGATGTCTTGTTGTCTTTGATGGCAACCACAGATACAATGCCATGCTCAGGGCTATTGAACTTGCTACAAGCCCTGAGCAAGTAAAACTAATAAAAGGGAGTGTCTTCTTTAACTATGAGAACATTCCTGAATCTCAGTTATCTGAGGTGTTTTTAGAGATAAATACTCAGATTAATACAATAGATAATCAGGATTACGTCCCGTATATCCTGAAAAACCATGGAGGGAAAAGTGATCTTTATGAGTTTGAGTATGCTCTGGATGCTTGTCAGAGAGCAAAATACACTGGCGAAAAAGATCGTGGAGGTCTCTTTAATTATACAGGATCACTTTTGATATGCACTGGGGGAATTAGACCTCGGGCGTACAATGATAAAACCTCATTGTTTAACCTAGCCAAAAGGGGTAAGGAAGGTATGGAATTACCCTCGGAATGTAAAAGTGCTGATGCATTCAAAAAATATATCTTGGTACCATACCTATTCGAAAAGAACCTTGGCCCTCTGAATAGAATAGACCACGATTTAATCTTTAAGAATAATTTGAGGTTTATGTACCGACTCCTGGTAATCGACTCAACCTCACCAGAAACGACGGTAGTATTCACAAAATTCCTCACCGAAAATAGTGAGGAAGGACGAAAATTCCTCAGAGACTATCGTCTATGTAGGACAATCCGAGGTAAGGATGGTAGGGAGGTATATTCCTCCAATATCCAGCGTAATGTAATGTTCAATAATAAGTGGAATGAATTCAACTCGGAAAGTCATTCTGTTCCAATTAAGGACATTTTTAGAGATATTGAGGATTCTTTTATGTCAGAAGTACAATCCCTCAGAGAAAAAGAAGAGTCCTATAAGAGAGGAAACAAGGGATCTTACACCGCAAATCATAATAAATTGATCGCAGCCAGTAAGTTGTCCGTCGTAGCAATGTATACCTATTTGTATGAACGCGAATAGGTGATAAAAAAAAATAATAAACTTTATGCTTATTACCTTATATGTGTAATAGGTATGAGGTTTATTATTTTTACTAGGGATGATAACATAAGCGTTATTGTCAAAATTAATTACCTGAAATATAATAAAACAGAAATAACTTTTATATAATGACTAAAGAGGAGTTTATTTCGGAGATAAAAAGAAAATCCGAAGAGTTAAGAAAATTACATCCCGAATATAGGGAAGGTCAAGCAATATTTAATACTATTGACTGTGATGATAAATATTTGGGGGTTGCTAGACATGTACAATTTCAATTTCATCTTGACTGCTTCTTCTTTGATGAAAAAATAGATGAATTTTTAGATAAATGCTATGAAGAATATCAAAAATTATATTATACCAACAAATACTAAACCATTTAGTAAATACTCTCCGAGTAATTGTAATTCTAACTGTGAATTCTGTCTTACTAAAACTGTGGTAAAAGAAGAGCTTGTATTGGAATAACACAAAGTCTTACATGGAAGGAAGTATTGGATGTCTTGTAATAGAAATAACCTAAGATGACATATAGATATAAAAACAGTAGAATTCAATGAAAAAAATTAAATATTTATTATTCCTTTTAGCGATAATATATTGCAGTTGTACCGTTCATTTGACTGAGGATTTTGGAATTGTTACTAGAGTTGAAGAATGTGTTGATAATAACAATTATATCCTAAATCCTCCTAGTTATGATATGTATAAACGAAACTAGTCTGTGCTATAATTCCTTTGGTCTTGAAACGTCCTTTTATTTTAGAACAAAAAAACTCAAATTATCATGTTGGTGATACTGTAAGATTGACAATAAAATTATAGTATTCACCAAAATTAGTTATGGGTGTAATTTAGGACTCTATCGTAGTAGAGCCTTTGTTGACGGAGCTAAACAATTTAAAGAAATCATATTAAAAATAATCTCAAATACTATAAAAAAATGAATGAAACACTGTATGTTTTAGTTCAGTGGCCAGAAAGCCAGTTATTAATGGAACACCCTAGATTCGCTGAGTGTTTATTCGTTGATAATATTAATGGACATATAGACGTAGGATCTAGTGCCTATATGTGTCCTGTGGATCTATATGAGGAAATATTTAGAACACGAACAAACATATAAAACATGAAACCATTTAATTGCGATCATACTTGTGAATATTGTGTTGTTGAAAGATGTCCCGAAAGAAAACAATCTATTTATACAACACAGACTAGTTGTACACAAGAATCATGGGTTTCATCTTTTTCTAATAATATAGAAAACCATAATCACCTTGCATCAATTAAAGGATATGTTGCAAGAGATAAGGATGGAACTTTAAGATTTTGTTACCATAAACCTAAGAGAGAAAATCAAGTAGAACAAACTTGGTGGGGTTCTTGTGATGCAGACTTCGATATATGGAATGAAGCCTTAGAAAAACCATTCGAAGATCTAACTTGGGATGATGAACCAGTTGAAGTCACCCTAGTTATCAAAAGAATAGACTAAAATCATAAAAAAGGAATACATTACAGATTAAAAACCCTGAATTCCTTATATATGAAAGCCGATGTAACTCAGTTGGTAGAGTAGCTGATTTGTAATCAGCCTGTCGGGGGTTCGAGTCCCTTCATCGGCTCAAGAGAAAAAAAAACAATACTAATATTCCAAATTTTATAATTATTATTAATCTAATTAATTATATTGGAATTTTAATTAATATCATTGGGGAAGTCGCATAGTGGCAATTGCAACAGACTGTAAATCTGTCCTCTTCGGAGTTCGGTGGTTCGAGTCCGCCCTTCCCCACAAAAAAAAATTAAGTGCTAATAAAAGCATTTATTTTTTTTTTCTCAACAAAACCCTTATAAATATGTATACAAAGACTATTTACTATTTAGGAAGATATCATGATTGTGATCATGTATTTCTAGAATTTATACCAGAATATGAAAAAGGTGAGGATAAAAACTACTTACTAAAAATTCTCCCAGACACAATAGAGTTAACAGATAATTGTTTTAATGTTGATGGAAAAATAGTGGTAGTAGAGGGTAATAAAAAAATATCTAGATTAATAAAATATCAGGAGTATATTTCAGTTCATAAGAAGCTAAAATTAGGACCCAAACTTATTTATATAATTGAATATACACCACTCCCAGACATGATTGGAAAAACAATTAACGGAGAAGTGATCATAAAACAAGGGGAAATAGATAAATATGGTATAACACTTTTAAATGATCATATAGCACTCCCCAACACCCCTTAAAATCCTTATATATGAATAAAAATGCGGACGTAGCTCAATTGGTAGAGCGATAGCCTTCCAAGCTATAGGTTGTGGGTTCGATTCACCATCGTCCGCTCTTTTTTTTTCTTTCAAAAATACGTTAAATCCTTATATACGGAGAAAACTTCTCTAATAAATAGGTTTATGTTTTTTAACGAAAAAGCGTCGTGATGACGCTTTTTTTTATTTCAGAAATAAAAAAAAACAATTAATTCCTTATAAATATATATGAATGACTACGATAAGAACTTTTTAAATGTTTTTAATGAATACTACCCATTTGAAAGATACATACTTAAAGAACCTAAGTCTATAGGGAATTTATTTGATGATCTTTTATTAACTGAGATTTTCGTACCACAAACAGAAATAGATCCGATATTTAGCGAAAACGGACACCTCATTACTTTTACAGATTTTAATAAAAATGATATTTACGTAAAGGTAAGGGGTAATGCAGGGGAGATGAGATTAGGATATTTTGACTTTTCTGAACATATTAGGGAGCAGATTAGAGAACTATTTGTGGAAGATATTGGCTCCTATGAATATGAATGTCTATACATGGATTATGATAATATGGATGGGTTAGTCAATGAACTAAAACACCAAAAAGAATTAATTATTGCTAAATATGGGGGTTGTAATATAAAAGAATCGTCCCCTAGAGCTAATTTAGTAATGTAATATAATAAGAGTAGAGTTATTTCTATTCTTATTTTTTTTTTTTTATGCAGAGTCTGGTTTATTTTTGGTCTGGAATGGGAAAGGTGAGAGAAGGCCTTCCCGTGGCCACAATTCTAACGAATTGAACCCCTTCTCTCACACCCTCTTTAAATCCTCCTAAAAAATCCTAAACCTCGGATGTCCCTCGGTTCTTAACGGATTTTTCTTAACGGAGGATAAAGAGGGAACCTATAATAGAAAGAATATCCCTAAGGTAATTGGGAAAATTAAAAGTACTAAAATTTTTATTTATTTTTAGTAGGAATTGTTATATTAAAGGAGAACAATTTTTCCGGAATAAAATTAGTATTTTGCAGTTATAATGACATAAAAACCTAATAAATGAAAGTAATAATTATCCATTCCAGACCTAGTTTGGGTTGGTCTGGAATGGGGATAAGATAAGTAAATAAAAAAAAATTAAAAGATATGAATGATAATGAATTAAATGAAATGGATAATAAAATGAATGTTATCCCAATTAATGTTCCTAAGGAGATTGAATATATAAGTGAGTGGAAAGAATATGTTTTACCCTTAGGACATTCTATTCTTGATAAGACAATATGCGGTTGTGGATTTACTGAGTATTGTCTTAACAATGATATCCCTACTGTTTTATGTTCCCCAAGAAAGAAATTGTTAGAAAATAAAGAAGAGCAGCATAATAGTGAAAAAGGAAAAGAGAAGGGGTTGAAGTGGGTATATTATTTTAGAAATGACTACGAAAATAATGTTGAATTCGATAAGGAGATTGAAACCCCATTTGGCAAATCTTCATCTAATTATCTTTCCGAAATACAAACACAGGAGAAGATAGATGAAATAGAGAAAGATGATAGGATAATGTATATAAGTAAGATAAAAAATGAATTAAGAGAGTATGTAAAATATTGTAAAGAAAATAATACTCCCTTTAAAATTATCGTTACTTATGATTCTCTTTACCATGTTCTTAGCGTTCTTTCTTCTTTCTATTCTCCGGAAGATTACTATTGTATTGTTGATGAATTTCAATCAATTTTCATGGATGCCTCATTCAAAGCTACCGTAGAATTAGATTTTGTAGAGGATTTAAAATTATGCAAAAATGTTCTCTATCTTTCAGCTACTCCTATGTTAGAAATGTATTTAGTACAGCTAGATACTTTTAGAAGCTTGCCCATGTATAAGTTGATATGGGATGAAAGTAGGATAGAAAAGGTTAGGGCAGAATTTAGAGTAGTTAGAAGTATAAATAATGAAGTAAATAAGCTAGTAGAAGATTATAGAAATGGTAAAGGAAAAGAAAAAGTACTAGCAGATGGATCTATCAGGTACTCAAAAGAACTTGTTATTTTTGTTAACTCTATCAAATCCATTACCGACATGATAAAGAGATGTGATCTTCAACCCGATGAAACAAATATTATCTGTGCTGATACAGGAAAAAATATTAAAGCCCTCCGGAGGGTTAAACATCAGATAGGTAATATTCCGACGGAAGGAGAGTACCACAAAATGTTTACCCTTTGTACTAGAACTACTTATCTTGGTGCAGACTTTTATTCTACCAATGCTTTTACTGTTGTCTGTTCGGATTGTAATATTCAAACTATGACTGTCGATATTTCTCTAGATCTCCCACAAATTATAGGACGACAAAGATTAAAGGAGAATGTATTTAGAAATGAGGCACTAATTCTTTATAAAGCTGAATCCAAGAAAATGGCCGTTATTAATGAAAAAAAGTTAGTTAATGATGAAAAGGTAAAGGCAAAAGAAGCAAAAACACTGGAGTTGCTTAGTGGATACTCTAAAATGTCTGATAAAGAAAAAGAGTCTTGTGCTGAAAAATGGGCTAGAGATAATAAATTGTATGAGAAGGATTATATTGGAGTATCAAAGAGGACAGGAAAAGCTACTTTTAATTATCTGGTTAAAATAGCTGACCAAAGGGCTTATGATGTGAGTAGAAGAGAATATATAGATGAAATAACAATAAGAAGGGGTATTGAAAGTATAGGAAGTGCAAATGTAGTGGTTAATGAAAGAGATAATGTTACAGAAGTCATTAAATATTTCAGAGAGGAATTTAACTCTGATAATAATTTTGAGAGGAGGATGAAGATGTTGTGTGATTGTTATTTTGCTAATCCTGAATTCTTTATTAACCATGAAAAGACCCTTCAAACAATTATACCCAGAGAATACTATAACTACATTAATCTTCTTGGTTTTGAGAGAATTAGAGCTTTAGGTTATGAGGAAATAGAGCTGAAGAGAGAAATATCTTCTAATAACTCTATCCAATCATCCTCTATTATATCTCTTTTTACTATTGGTTCTAAATACTCTACTCAAACAATAAAAAAGATGTTGAGGAAGTATTATGAAGAGAATAATATAACCAAAACTCCGAAGGCATCTGACTTGGAGAAATACTTTAATATGCGTCCTTGTCAATTCATAGATAAAGAGTTAGGAAAGAAAGTTAATGGATTTGAGATTATTGGTTTAAAGGAGGAAAATTGACAGAGAAATTTAGAGCTGGAATATTCAAAACCCAGCTCTTTATTTTTTCCTCCCTCTAAAAAATATATCAAACCCTTATATATGTAAAAGAAAAACCTAAAGAAGAAATTAATCGGTAAGGCCGAGTTAATTCTTCTATTAATTTTTGTCAGGCCTTTAAATTATTACAACATGAAAAACTACATATTTGTAATTGTGTTGGGCATCATTGCCATGGCAATGCTGGTTGTACTAACCCCTTACATCTTAGTAAAGGGTGCGATAATTAACCTTGCTTCCGTACTAAAGCAGGTAACGGAGGCATATTTGAAAGGAGTAGAAGAACTTCTTGCAGAAAAGGGAAATAGGACAACACTATAAGGGATCTTAAACGGTCCCTTTTATTTTTTACCGTTTCAAAAACATATTAAACCCTTATATATGTAGAACGGAGTCGCCCGGTTATTAAGATTCCGTCCAAAAAAAGAAATTAAGATATTTAAGATATAGCCGGGTACTTAGGAAAATCTGTATGCTGATCAGAGATTTTCCTATTTTATTTTTTTTTGCTCTTGGTATCCTTTTTAGTCCTTATAATCGGATAGAGAGATGGTGTTTATATCTCTCTGGTCCATGTATAGTAATATTAAATTAAACAAAAGAAATTATGCAAAGAAGATTAGTTTTATTTGATCAGAATGAAATTAACCCAGCATTACTTTACGGACGAGGATTAGGTAGTGATTTTCTTCCCTTAAGTGCTTTTTCCGGATTAAGCGACGAACAGATAAAAGAGTCGTTAGGATTAGCTTTAGGGGATGGAGATGCTGTAATGTTAGTCGGAGGTAATGCTTTTAAATGGTTGAGGGAGTATATTCATTTCGGTGTAAGAGGTGAAAATTATGGAGATTGTGCGAAGTTATATCGTCTTTCTTTAGAGGGTGGTATTTTCGCTAAGTGTTGTCCGGAGATACCAGGGAAGAAAGAGATTGAAGAGTTTATGGACCCTGAATTTACGAAAAAAGTAGAATTTTCATGGTTTAAACACAAAGTAATTCATACAATAGAAGAAGCCTGGAAATTTTTAGATTGGTTAGAGTCATTACCGGAGGATGAGGATTTAGCTGCTGACTTTGAAGCTAGTGGTATGCCGCATGATAAGTGGTTTGAAGTTAGTGGTCTTTCAATCTGTAATAAATATTTCGGAGGTTTTATTAGTTTTACTGACCTAAGGCATAATACAACTGAAGATAATTATAATGCCTTGTTTCAGAGAATAGGTAGGATAGTAGTGAGTAGAATGAAGCACATTTGGGTTTATAATATGGGTTATGAATATCAAGTGTTTCATAGAATGTTTGGTATAGATGCTTATGATCTTTGTGATGCTAGTGTATTTAATTATCTTCGTGGGGATCATCTAAAACCTTATTCTCTTAAGTGGACTGCTCAAAAAGTCCTACATGTTAGTGTTTGGGATACTGAGTTTGATAGAATTTCTGATCTCATTGACTCTATGTTTTTTATTGAGGTAGGAAAGTTAAAAGCAGAAAAACATAAAGAGTTGAAAATAAATCCCATGAACTATAAAAGTACGCCAGAGTGGTTAGAGATTTGTAAGAGATATCCTGATTATGTCCCAGAATTTGAACAACTTATTTCAGAATATTGGGATAAATCTGCTTTTATGGTTATTCCTAGTTCTATTTTAGGATATTATTGTAATCTCGATAGTATGCACACTTTATATATTGTCGAGGCGGAAAAAGATAAATATACAGAAACTGCTATAGAGACTTTTTTAGATAATATAAGAATAACCTGTCAGCTTCATTCTTGTGGTATAAATAAAGATGAGGAGTTTAGGGCTGAATATGAAGATTATTGTAAAACTCAGATGGCTTGGGGAATTACTTATTGTGCTACAGCCAGATGTTATATAAAGATGGATAAGCATAAACAAAAAATGGCAAGTCTGAAGAGATATAATCCAATAGCCCAAAAACTTCTTTATAATAATACCTTCTTCAATGGGGATACTGTAGAGATTGCTAAGTACCTTCTTTCAAATAATATAGATACCATCGACGTAAATGATTTTGGATTAAATACTGGATCATTAATGTTGACTTATGGAGAAGATTTTGCCGTATCCTTAGAGAATATACTTAGAGAGAGTATGTTTGAGGTTGGGATGATAAAAACCGACAGAAAAGGAAATACGGTAATTAAGGAGAAAATTGGAGAGAAGGATATTAGTCGAAAGAAAAAACTTCTAGAATTAGTAGGAGAGAAAATAAAACCTCTCTTAGGATTAGATAAAATCAAACTAGGGGAAAAACATTTAGAACTAGAAAAATATCTATTTTATGAAAGAGCATATAATGAGCTGACTAAAGTAAGTCAAAGTCAACTTAATGATATAAATAATATTCCTGATCATATATATGCTTTTGGTCAGAATAGAGATTTACTAGATTATTCGACTTATATTTCTAAGAATCTTTTCTTTTGTACAAGCCCTGAAGAAAATGATGAGCTTTGTTATGAGTTTGCTCAGTTATATCCCACAGAGTCCGCATATTTAGCTGCTATCCTAGAGAGTGTACAACAATTAGATGGTGGTGATAAGTTCTACACAAATAGAGGAATAACGACGATAGATGATGGTTATATGGACTTTATGACAAACTGGGAGAAAGTTTGTAATGGAACTCCAGTAGATCAAACTCCATATCCTGAAAAAATGTATGAATTAGCCACCGAGTTCTATAATGATCTAAAGTGCTATCAAGTGAAGGAAATTTGGTCTAATTTCAATGGATATGTAGCTCAAGAACAGTTTTTTAGTGATGTTACGGACCAATACTTAGAATATTGTAAGCCCTTTGATCCAAGCGACCTAAATAATAGGCTGTTCTTTATGAGAAAGCTAGTTTTGGATTATTTGATGTATAAAAAGTATGCCAAAACGCTAAGTACCTATATATCAGGGCTTTTTGTACAGGAGAAAACAGTCATAGAAGACCCAAAAGATCATGTTGTTTTACGAGAAGCAGATCCAGGAGAACCGGGGGCAATGCAGAGAGTTTTTGCTTACTTCCAATGTATGCAGAAAAGTTCTAAGCGCTTTTCAAGCCCTCTTCACACTATTATTGCCCACAGTGACATTAAAAGTGTTATACATTCTTATCCAGGTTGTTTACTTAGTTACTTTGACATAAGTTCAGCCGAGATTAGAACAGCCGCAGCCCAATCAAAAGATCCAACTTTACAAGGAAAATTTGATAGTGGAGAGGATGTATATATTGCGTGTGGAAAGATTTATATGGGAGAAGATGGTTGGAATTCTTTAAGTGATAAAGATAAGAAGAAGTGGAGAAAGGCTATGAAAAGTACAATGTTAGGTATTTTGTATGGTCTTGGAAAAAATAGTTTAGCAGAGAGAATAAATACCTCGCCAACGGAAGCAGAAAGAATTATTGAAACTGTTTTTAAGACTTATCCACTCCTAAAACCATATATTGAGAGCCAACAAAAGTATCCGTTTTCACATAACGGAAGAGTTAATACTTTATTTGGGGATATACTTGTGCCACCCGAATGGAGATATTATCAAGAGGCACCAACACAAAAAGAAAAGAAAAATTTAGAAGCCAGATTAAAGAGACTTGCTGTAAACCTGCCCATAAGAAATTGTGGCCTACTAGAGTGATTTAGTAGTGAATAAGGACGTGAACTCAAAAGAGGTGTGTCAAAAAAAATTGATGCTAACGGTGAATGGTGAGAATCCAAATACCGTGCCAAGCTAGAAATGGAAGGTGTAACGACTATCCAGAAGGAGTAGGGGATATTTGAAACAGTATCTTCGAAGTGCGTCCCATGTTTTAATACATGATGATATAGTCTGATCTTTAGGGAATATGAACTTAAAGTTAACATAAATGACAGGGAGGAACGAGTCTAGCCATAAAGAAAGATTGTGGCATAATAGGGTAACTTATTATGAAACAGACTGTGAACTCATATCAATGAGGTGTCCTAGATAATAGGGCTAACGGGGAAACCTAAAAGATAAAACTCATGGTAATCCCGTGCCAAGCTAGAAATAGAAGGTGTAACGACTAGTTTTATAACGTAATGATACTTGAGATAGTATTATGAAGCGCAGTCTATCCTAAAATAAAAATAGGATAATGATATAGTCTAGTCTACCCGAAAGGAGTAGTATTAACGGACCTCTGGTTTCTTCAATGACCTTAGAGTAGCAAAACAAGAAGGTTGGAATTTAACAAGTTTTATAACTGTCCATAAAGAAAGATTGTGGCTCATAGGAGAAATTCTATGATGAAAAGAGTGTTAACCTATAAGATGTAGGGTGTGGATGTAAAATCTGCTAACAGGAAAAGCCTAAAAGATAAAACTCATGGTAATCCTGTGCCAAGCTAGAAATAGAAGGTGCAACGACTATCTCGAAAGAGAGTAATTGTGTTGGTGAAAGCCCAAACAATGAAAAGCACTCCACCTAGAATAAAAGGTGATGATATAGTCTAGTCCCCTTTCGAAAGATTGAGGGTAATAACGGATTCTAATACTTGTAATTTTCCAGCTGATAAAGTATGGTCATTACATGAATTCTATGATAAAAACTTTACTAAATTTGTGTATGATAAGTGTGGTCTCAACCTATTATTTGATCTTGAAGTAGGGTCAACTTATCAGGATTCTTGTAATATGAAACAAATTACTGATGATATTGTAGAATTCAAAGGTAATGCTAGATCAATTTTAATGATAATGGATAGAATGGATGAATGTCCTGGTCTAATATATGAGACTAATATACCAAGAGACCAAATTATTCCGAATTACATGACGAACCCAATGCTTAGATTTATAGATGAAAAAGGAGCATCTATGGTTAAAGACACAAGTAAGTATGTAATTCAGTTCAGAAAATTAAGCTAATTAAATTACCATCTAAAAAGGTATTAATGACCTTATAGATGAAATAAAAAACAAAGACACTGTTTCAGTTTTATACTTTTAGTGAGTATTGGCTAATTCAGTGTTTTATTTCCTATATTATAAATCCCTTGAAATTATTGGGATTCATAGAGGATTAAGACTTATGATATAGTAAGAGAATCCTAATTAAACTTTAATGTTTTTAAATTATGAAAAGTAAGAGAGGGAAATATCAATATGATGTAAGTGAATTTAATAATTATCAAGATTTTATAGACTTTTTAGATAAATACCCAGAGGTAAAAGAGTTCTCTATCAGACATTTTAATCAAATGTTTCCTGTAATTAACGCAAAGTATGATTTACTAGTGGAGTTGGGTGTCATAGATCCAATAACACAACCACTAACTGACCTTTTAGGTGAAGAGACTAGAAACTATACTTATGGAAATACTATTTATAAAACATTACTAGATTTTGATACATTTATTATACAAAACAATGTAACAGATAAATCTGATTTAAGAAATAGATTTCCAGCAATGTTTTATAGAGCTCAGCGACTAGGATATACTAATAAACTACATTTTCCAGGAAAACTAACTTACAACGATTTCGACAGTATGCAAGTTATTCAAGAGTTTGTAGATGAATTTAATATTCAGACTAGAGCAGAATTACGCAGAGACTATATTACTATTTATAGAAAATACTCAAAAATAAAAAAGAGTGTTGGAGGAGAATTAGTTTTTAAATCAGGTATTTTCGAATCTTCACATGAAAAAAGACTTTTTGATTGGGTAAACGAAAATAGTGATATTCAATTAGTCCCTCAAGTCTACATCGAAAACTATAGATATGATTTCGTTGTTTACGGAACAAAGCTAATCATTGAAGTACATGGCCCACAGCATTTTGATCCAATACGTGCAAAAGAAGCTTATGGAATAGAAAATCAGATTGAGAAAGACCTGAATAAATATCAGGTTGCAGTAAACAATGGATATAATATTATCTACTTTAGTTATGTTAAAGAGAGTATTATAAATAATAGTAATTATTTTTCATTTGTTCTAAGAAATGAGACTGATTTATTAGAGATAATACAAAAAGAAAATTATATACCTAGGAGCATGAAAAAGATAAACAATAATCCAAATAGAAGGTATAATTTTTATAATTATGAAAAAGAGCCAGTGGAAAAGAGTGAAAAAACGATTAGTTGGGAATTAGAAAGTTTATCAAACTTTAATAAATTCTTACAACAAGAAAAGATTTCATCTCCAGCAATCCTAAAGAAGAATTTTAAATATCATCATGGATATGCTGAAAGGAAACTTTGGATTCCTTACTTAATTTATTATACAGAACCCGGCTCTATTGGTGTTTCTAAAAATTATAAATCAATTGAAGATATACAAAAGGTCATAGATGAAAGAAAAATTAAATCACAAGCTGACTTAATGAGGGTTTCGTCTTCACTTGTTTCTGTAGCTAGAAAGAATAAGTGGTTAGATAAACTCAAATATTACAAAGGTCAATGAATCATATTTAGATAATCGGTTCAATTTAAAAAATTGAGCTAAGAAAAAAAAAGAGTAGAAAGGAAATTAATCCAATCTACTCTTTTCTTCTGTCGGTTTTAGATTAAACAGAGGACTCTTTTTACCTCTGCCTCACTATTACATGCTTCCAGTTCAAAATCAAAATGTATTTCTAATTCTGAGTACAGAGATAATAAAGCTTCTCTGTATTTTAAATAAGGATGATGTTGTGTGGAAAATTCGAACTCTATTTCTCCGAAACCTTCCTCTTCATCGAATCCAATAGTTATAATTATTTCTATGTCCTTGATTACCTCTTGATCATTCTCAGAACCACATATACTGTTTGAAGAAGGGCATATAATTATTTGATCTCTTTTACCATCTTTTTCGTTTATGATGGCCCTAAACCTGTACGCATAGTTGGGAATCATCTCCCATTTAATTTTCTTTTCTTTTGTTTTTTCAATGAGTCTATTAATAAACCCATCAAGGTCTTCAGTATAATTCATAATAATAAAAAATTTGTGAGAAACCTTTTATTGTTTAGTTTCTATAGTTAATAAATTAAAGTTATTACATATATAAGGGTTTTATTATCTTTTTAAATGTATTAAAAACTGATCTAAGAAAATACTACCAGAGTATACTTATTTCCTTATAATTGAATAACTATATAACAACAATAAAGATGAAATTAAAAAGCAGTATCGTTAGTCTAAGAATTCAAGATCCTAATAATATCTCACTAAGAGAAGCATTAATTAAACACTTTGCTTACTCTATTGAAGATATTAATTCTTATGATGAATTAACTCCCAAAGAAAAAGAGATAATTAGTGAGGAGCTGTTTAAGGAGATAACCTACAATGAATAATGATGTTATTACGTATAGATAATTATGCTAGTCTTCGTGAATGGAAAGATAGAATATTAGATTTTTTATGTAGTATTGATTATCCGAATTTTAAAGTTTGGTTATCGTATGTGTTTATAGGGGTTGGAGTAGATCAGGTAATTCTTTTATGTACTGATGGGGATAATATTTCTGGTTTGTCTATAGTAAAAAATTCCCCCACCGAAAAGAAAATATGTACCCTTTATGTTAGTCCTCTTTATAGACGGCGGGGTATAGGGACGGAGTTATTGTTGGAGTCTTATAAAATTCTTGGTACGAAAACCCCAGGAATAACTGTATCTGAAAAACAACTCCCTGGATATGAACCATTCCTACTTAAAAATGGAGCTAAGTTAACCGGAAGTGTAATGTCGTTATATTATCCGGGGGTAAGAGAGTATTTTTTCAATTATCGGACAGTACTAATATCGATAAAGCCAAAGTACGTAAAGCAGATTATAGCCGGGAATAAGAGGGTAGAATTTAGAAAGCGGGGATTTTCTAGTTCTGTTCTTAGGGCTTATGTTTATGAATCTTCTCCGGTTAAAAAGATAGTAGGATTTTTTTATGTAGATCAAATAGTACCTGGAACTGCTAAAGAATTATGGGAAACATTTAGTGATAGTGGCGGGATTACAAAAGAAGAGTTAGTGGAGTATTTAGGAGGAAGCGAAGGATGTGCTATTTGTTTTTCAGATTTTCATATCTTTAAAACTCCTATAGATCCGAATACAGTGATAGATAATTTTACAGCTCCACAATCATTTTGCTATATAGATGACAAAGAAATAAAAGAATAGATTGGATTTAATTCCTTTCTATTCTTTTTTTTAATTCTAAAACTTGAGCTTGGCATGATACCCCTTTTCAGGTGGATACTTCTGTTTTGTATCCTCAACAGTCTTGCTTAAACTCGTAGGTGACGTTTGTATTGAATCTATCACCTTTCCATCATTGTCTGTTACTATTATTATCATATATATTAGGAATTGAACTTTATTTTTTTCTTCCGTCTCAAAACCCCTCAAACCTTTATATATGTAATATTAATTTTAAAGTATAATATAATGAAAATCACAGAAGAACAGGTCGAGGGTCTTATCAATGACCTTCGCGAAAAAACCGAAGATGGTGTACTTATTTGGACACCCTTCAAGAAGGTAAAAGAAAAGGATGGCCAAATAAAAACGGCCGTAGGGTACAACACCGCCCTAAAAAGAGGTGGAAAGTGGTTCACTGTTAAGGTGAAACAAACTTTAGAGGACAACAATTTAGTCCTCATTGTCAGATACATTGATCACGAAAATGGTGATCGAGGTAAACTAAAGTTAGCGTCGAGAAAGAAGACGCCCACACTAATGAAACCATTAATGGATCTTTGTACCGCCATTACCTTAGTCGTTGAGAATAAGAATGTACCGGATTGGGTAGGAGATACTCTATTCAGTGAATCTGAGATCTCTTACACGACTGAGGTTGGGGAGTATGAATAAGAAGATCAACCAAAAAACCATGACTCTCGGGTTGTGGTTTTATTTTTTTTTCTTTTAAAGTCAAGTCCTTATATATGAAATTGAGATAACTTAAATCTTTTTTAGTAAAATGATATGTTAGAATATGTATTATTTAAATGTACAGATGGTAAAAATTGTAAATATCTCCCAGTATTAAAAAGAAGTTGGGAAAATCGCTATCTATATTATAGAATTAGTTTTATCCCTAAGAAAAAGTTAACCAAGTACACTATAAGACGCTTATCTAATCTGACATCATATATATTTAATATAGCCAAGGATGATGATGAGTATCTTAATATGTATTTTTGTTGTGATCATGCTACTATCGTATATAAATATACGATATAATATTTTTTTAATCCACTTTCCTTATATATAGTGTTAGAATACATACTATTTAAGTGTAGAGAAAGGATAGATAGTAAAAATTATAAGTATCTCCCAGTATTAAAGAGAAGCTTGGAAGAAGATACAATGTATAACTACTATGTGATAGATGATTATTATATCCATCTTAAAAAGAGAATAACCAAGAATACTATAAGATACTTGACAGAGTTGTCTTTAATTTCTTATATTGGATATTTTATTAGTGATACCCTTTTTTTAGATTTTTATCAAGACTGTTATTTTTATGATATCGTATTTAAATATACGATATAATATTTTTTGATCTACTTTCCTTATATATAATAAAACATTTTAAATATTAGATATAATGAACGACTCTAAGATTTTATATCGTAAAGTTAGTAAGACTTCACATAATGGTTTTGGATATGCTACTTTTGAGAAGAACGAGCGTAGTTCCTGGAGTAGACACACTAAAAAAGGAATAAAAAGAGGAAGTGGGTTAATTGATAAAAATTTAGCAAAAAAAGATAATATGAAAAAATTAATCATAGTTTTAGTAGCTTCTCTTTTTATCGGATGTAGTGGTGAATATGAAAACCCAGGCCTAGAAAAACCAGGAGTAAAGAAAGAGATACTGATTTATGCCGATTCTGATAGTAAGATTGAGATTATAAGAATAGGGAATCATCAGTACCTTAAGAGCTATGTTTGGAATGGGGGAAGTATTTGTCATTATGAAGACTGTGATTATTGCAAAGAACATAGATGGAAAGAAGAATAATTACTGACGAAGAGATGAATTTAGGTAGGGACTTAATAGGAAAATTCTTAGCAATCCCGAGAAATAGGATTTAGGTCCTATTTTTTCTTATTTCCTTATATATGTTATGAATTATAATGATAATTTTTTGAAGAATGCAGCTAACATATATTTGTTAGGCGATCTTATGTATGGATTAAAGTCTGGGGAGTATAAGGTGAAGGAGGATGGTGTTTTAAATAAATTCGGACTTTATGTAAATATTCTTAAGTTCGAATGTGGTGATGAAGTTAAGTTTGTGATTTCAGTATATAAGAAGGGAGATGAACTGCCCTATAGTATCTTTCCTTGGGAGATCTTTGAAAATGATACATTCGCCCCAGAGTTTATTATTAATCGGATAAAGGGGACGTTGGGATTACAGGAGGAAGATCAAACCAAAGGAACAGCCATGGAGTTATTAATCAAATCTTTATACACGGAAATACAGAAAAAGTTTACGGAGAGCGGAGTGAAAGATAAGTGGGGAGAGTATTACCGAGAGAAGCTTGATGAATTTATTAAACAACAGGAGGAGGAGAAATGAATTATTTTAACGAAAAATCTTTTTTTATTTGGACATTTAATGAGGCTCTATCAGGTCTTAAGACTGGAAAATATACTGTAGACGAAAATGGGGTTTTTCTTGATGATACCCACCTAAATGTCATTAAGTTCGATTTAATAGATGAGAATAAGGAGGATACGGTTAAATACATCGTGACATCTTATGCTGAAAATTTAGGCATGGAGGAACCGAAAGTAAGTTTATCTGATGAATTATTAGGGCCAGGAACAGATAATTTAGTGGAAGATCTTTATCAGGAACTTCAAAAAAAGTTTAAAGAGGCCAATATAAAGGATAGGTGGGGGGACTTTTATCATAATAAATTAGAAAATTATATAAAAAATAAAGAAAGGAATTAAGTATGTCTGATTTTGAAATTGAAAACATTATTAGTAGATTAATTAGTGGGGATCTTAAGAAAAAAGAGGAATTATTAGATTCTATAAAACGAGCCTTATCACGAGAGGAGGAGGTTAAAATGGAAGATGGGACAGTTATTATTCCGGATGATGAAAACTCTGTGATCATAAAACTGGCTAATGAAAATTATGTAAAGGCTATATTAACGGAGGATAAGTCTAATGTTAATCTCAAGGACAGCAATGAAAGGGAATTTAAGAGAGCAATATTAGAGTTAGGGTTATATAATATTCTAACCAGGACTAAGTTTTATTCTAGTCATGAAAATCCCCAGTACATATTAGAAGAGAATAGAAAAGAGGGTGATCTTCTTTATTCTCCAGAAGACTTATACATGGCGAAATTCTTTGGAGTGAAGGACGTAATAAAACCTGGGGAAGAAGATGATGCCCTAGTGTATATCATTAAGTTTTATGAGTCGTTATGTAGTGGGTTATTTCAGGAGATTGTAGATATAGCTGCTTATTTGTTAGGGAAGGAATTTAATGCTGACTCGTTAAAGGATTGCTTTACGGTGACGGATAATATAACAACCCTAATAAAAAAGAGATATAAGGGTGTGCCAGATACTTTAACTCGATACCTTAGCGAAAATGAGCTTAATAAGGAGAAGGATAGTTTTGAAAAGGCAGTCACTAAGGTTATGTTCGATTCTCTCCCTTATCTTGTTGGAAAACTAAGAAAGGAGTTGGGAGTATGAGTAACCAGTCTTATGAGACACTGTGTAATCATTTATTTCAAGATATTGTAGATATCGCCAGTTATTTATTAGGAAAGGATTATAATGTTAAATCATTAGGGGACCGTTCTAATGTGGCTGACGAAATAGTGGCTCAGATAAAAAAAACATTATGAAGGTGTGCCGGATACTTTAGAGGGAGGAATTGATGAGTATAATTCTTTACGAAAAATAGTTAATAAGGTTGTATCGGATCAACTTCCTGATATTGTTAGAAAACTAAGAAAGGAGCTAGGAATATGAGTTATAGTTTAAATGTAGTCTCGTATGATATGGCTCATGAACTTAATAGTGTTGGATTTAATGAGCAATGTGATTTATGTTACCTCAGAGATATTAAAGATCATGCGTTCTCAACAGCATGTCGTAATGTCTCAGAAATCGAAGGAGCCGTTTATGCACCTAGATTAGCACGTGTTTTAGATTGGTTTTTAGACTATAAAGATTTATATATAACTACAGCTCCATGTAAGGATCTTAACGGAAACATTGGACATGCTACTATTGTCTATGATCTAAAAACATTAGAAGAGGATGATGATAGAAGTGTTATTCCTGTTTGGACTTCTATAGATCTTTGTCCTACTAAGCCACTATCTGCTACAAAAGATGAAGCAATAGAAGAAGGAATTAAGTTTTGTATAGATAAAATAAAAAACAATGTGCCTGATAATTAATCCAAGGAAACACCAAAATAATAAACCAAGAGTAGCTAAGAAAGACATCAGGTGTTATAAGATTTTATATTTCGATAAAGATATTAATAAATATTATACTCCTGCGATGCATTTTGAGGTTACATCAAATATATTGGAGTGTGAGTCCTTCTGTAAGAAGCCTACCAATAATGAAGTCCATCACGGGATACATACTTTTAGTAATATCTTTGGGTGTTTTATGGGTTTTTTGACTATCCGGTTTTTTGATAAGATTCATATATGTATTAAAAGATCTATAATCCCGAAAGGAACTAAGTACTGGGTTGGAAAAGGTGGATGTTATTGTTCAGAAAGGATTATAATAAAAGAACTGAATATTTAAAACATGGGAAAGTCAAGAATAAGAAAGTGGTTTAACGAAACTTATGATGAAAATACCATTAAATTTGAGCATAGAGGTTGATGAGTCCTTATATGATACAGTTAATGATAATATAGAGGAGATAATTGAAGTAGCCCAACTCAAACTAGAGGCCTATATCTTACAAGAGATTGTGGGTTGGTCTAAAGAGGGTCTAGTTAAGATTACTAAGGACTGAATATTTAAAACTGGGAATAAGAAGCAAAACCATAACCCGCTTCTTGTTTCTAGTTTTTTTCTCAAGTCCTTATATATGTTATGAGAACTAGATCTGATTTTATAAATTGGTATGAAAAGAAGTGGCCAGGATTAGTGGAGTATATGGAAAGGGATAGTTCGACTTACTATGGTGGCCCTTTCCTTATTGATGTTTGGGAGTTAACTGAAGATACAATTAAATTCCTAGACGATAAAAAGACGTTTAGGTTTGAGGAGGATTGGGATGAATTAAAAGAGTATACAAATGAATGGATTAAAAATTATTTTTCCGAAGAGATAATATATTCTATTAATAGATTCCTAGAACCCATGAAGAGATATCCTAGTGTGTTTGGTGATCGTCCAGAAATTGATTATAAGTGGTTTGAGAAAAACTATAAGATCCGGGAAGAAGACTTTTACACGTTTTATAATCTTTGGGAATGGGTGAGTAAGACTAGGGTAGAAATAAAAATAGATAACTTAGATTTTATTGACAAAGTTGATGATATTAAAAGTATCCTAGAATGCTTTAAATCTAGAAATGAATTATTATGTCAATATAAGATAGGTGAACTAAACCTAACTATTTAAAAATGAATAATGAGACTTTTTATCAAGAATGTGCAATATCAGCCATGCAAGGATTTCAAGAGGCTGGGGGAAAAGTTGGTATTTTAGCTGATCTTTTACCTGATGAAGTAGCTAAAAAGTCATTTGATTTTGCTGATGCTATGTTAAAAGAATATAAAACTAGGAAAAAGAAAAAGAGTTTAAAATGAAACAAGTAAGAATAGGTGTTTTTGAGACAAATAGTAGCTCTTCACATTCATTTACAGTATCAGTTTGTGGCTATAAATTACTAAAAGAGGAGGATTGTGAACCACATAGTAATCTATACTTAAATGAGAATGATATTGATCAGCTTCTAGATCAAGTCCCTAAAAATACATTAAGGGAGATAATAAACAAACTAGATTCAAAAAAGGAGTCTCAAAAGGTAAGAGACCCGAAGCATGTGAATATAGGTTTACCTCCGGGAGATAAATCTTTCACTGTTTGGATTGATGATCAAGATTATTCTATTGAGAAAAGCTATGATAGTAATATTAGTGAGTGGGAGGAAGATGTATACCTAGAGGAGAGCTTAGAACAAATTCTATCATGTCTTCCCTTAGATATGTTAAAAAGTAAATTAAAGGACTAAATATCAAAGCTAGGAATTAGAAGCAAAACCATAACCAGCTTCTTGTTCTTAGCTTTTATTTCAAGTCCTTATATATAGTATGAAAAAATATAAAGTGCAGAGATTATCAGAAGAAGTGCTTAGGAATTTGTGTAGGGGTAGAGTTAATAGTTGGAATCCTCTCGAAGAATCTGAATTTACGGAAGGTTATTGGATAGGTGAGGGGGTTTATGTAGTAGCTTATGGTAAGACTTCAAAACAGGCTGATATATTGTATGTAGGTCCAAAAACGGAGAATACTCGTTTTGATGGCATGTTTGGTCCTAATATATTCCCCTTTGAATTTGCAGATCACGAGAGAGAACTTATAGAACGTGGGAAAGAGAATACGATGGAATGCAGACTAGAGGAATTATTAGTACGTTTAGGGATATATTATAAAGACAAAAAGATACGCCGAGAAGTAAAAAAGTTATGTCTGGGTTTAATAGAAAAATATGGAATGATGAACTATGAAAATAATAGATAATAAGAAAGATTATTATGATTACCTCGTCGGAATATATGGACTAGATTCTGATACTGTATATGATAGAAGGGGTAGTGTATCCTTAAAGAATAGCGGTTGGTTTAATGGGGTTTATCCTAAGTTGGGTATAAATTTTAATACAATTAAGGATAAACTTTATAGAGACCTTAAAACTAAAAATAAAAAGCCAATAATAAATAAGTATAATTTATCACTTCCTCCGGCTTATGGGGATCAAAATGATTTTTATTTAGTTATTGGAAATACAGTCTATCATATTGTTGCTGATAGGTATCTTGAGGGTAACAAAGATAATAGGATAGTTGGTGGATATAATATTATACATGAAAGCTTTGATAGAGCTGACGATGGAGTATTTTGTCCTGTTGGTTTAATTCATTATCAAAAATATCTTTTTTTGGATGATGATCTACATATACTCAAATTAACTGAGGGACCTTTTAATAAGAAATACATAACGAGTGTAATTTTAGAAGGAACTTGGTTATCAAAGCTATTTCCCGCAGAAATGGTATGGGAAAAGATATACAATTATATTAGATCGAAAAAAGAAAAGAAGATTGTAGATAATAGAACAGATAAAGAAAAAATACTTTCGGCTGGTTTTGATGTAAAGACTAGTTTTCGAAATATTAAGGACTAAATATTTAAAACTGGGAATAAGAAGCAAAATATAACCTGCTTCTTGTTTCTAGTTTTTTCTTCAAGTCCTTATATATGTTATGAAAGAAAAATTACAGGTATTGAATTTAGCAGATATAAAAGGAGGTAAAAGGGAAAGTCAACTATTTATATCTTTCATTGCACTTAAGAGAGAAGAAAAAAAATTATTTTATGATAAAACCGGTAATATTATCAGCCAGTAGAAGCACAGATATTCCAGCTTTTTATTCTCATTGGTTTTTTAAGAGACTAGAATTGGGATGGTGTTCTTGGATTAACCCCTTCAATAATATAAAAAGTGAGGTTAGCTTTGAGGATACTAAGTTTATTGTGTTCTGGTCTAAAAATCCTAAACCCCTAATTCCCTATCTCCCCATACTGAAAGAAAAAGGTATAGGTTGTTATATTCAGTATACCCTAAATTTCTATGATGGATTGGATTTAGAGAGGGTATCAGACGTAAATAGTCGGATAGAAACATTTAAGGAGCTATGTAATGTTCTAGGTAAGGGGAGTGTGATTTGGAGATTTGACCCTCTTATACTAACTGACACCATAGATCAAAATTTACTACTGGATCGAATTAAATATGTTGGTTATGCTTTATCAGGGTGGACAGAAAAATTAGTCTTCTCTTTCGCTGATATCTCGTCCTATTTCAGAGTCAAAAGAAACCTAGACAGAGAGGGATTGAAATATATAGAATGGACTCCGGAGATGATGCTAGAGATGGGAGAGGCAATAAAAGGTCTAAGATTGCCTATGGAATTAGCGACTTGTGGAGAAAAAATAGAGATACCTGGGATAATACATAATAAGTGTGTTGATCCGGTATTGATAAAGAGAATAAGTCCGGAATTAAGTGAGTATATAGATAGAGGAGCAGGTAAAAAAGATAAAGGACAGAGATTAGAATGTGGATGTATGAAAAGTAAAGATATAGGACAATATAATACCTGTCCTCATCTTTGTAAATACTGCTACGCTAATACAGACGATGAAACAGTCCTGAGAAATTGGGAGAAACACTTGAAAAATCCTTATGGAGATCTCTTATTTAACTAGATACTTACAAAATTATGAAAAATATAAAGCAAGTCAAACCAAAAGAATATACCTTTAAGTCACTCCCACGTTTGCTTGATATGATTGAGCCGACAAGCAAGGCAAAGGCATATTGTCAGAAATTGATAGATACCCTTGTAAAAGAAGGATATACCACCGATGCTAAAATAGTTGGAGAATGCTTAAAGAAAATGAATGGCGAGGATATACCAATGGCTATAATGGTAAATAAAACTGAACCAAAGTTTATGGTGGGTGATTGGGTTGTACTAGAGGATAGTTTAAGTATATACAAAATTGTAGAAGTATGCAAATCTTGGTATGAAGTAATTTCGAATAATGATGGAATGCAATATTCCATTGGTTTTGATGAGGAAGATGACTGTCGTCTTTGGACTATCTATGATGCAAAGAATGGTGATATACTTATAAATAAAGATGGATGTATTTTTATTTATAATCCTAACACATCTAATTATATTACACTTAGGCCATATTGTTACTGTTACCCATCTATTCAAGGTAATTTTTTATTAGAAAGTTATAACACAGGAAGTTGGATTTATTTTAATGAAGTTACTCCAGCCACCAAAGAACAGTGTGATATTCTCTTTGCCAAAATGAAAGAGGCAGGATATATATGGGACAATAATAAAAAAGAATTGATAAAGAAGGACTAAATATTTAAAACTGGGAATGAGAAGCAAAATATAACCTGCTTCTTATTTCTAGTTTTTGCCTCAAGTCCTTATATATGTTATGGAAGAAAATAAAACAGAATTAACACCAAGTCAGTATTTTGATTATCTTAAAGGATCTAAAAATACTATTACATTAGAGGCCATTAAAGATTCTTTTGAGGTTTTTATTAAGTTAGCCGAGAAGTATAAGAAATTAGGTCAGATAGAATCCTTAAAAAAATTATGTTTTTTAGCCGATTCGTTGAAAAAAGAGGAAAAGTTAATAGAGATCGGAATAACTACCTTTATTTACAAAGATGTAATAGAAGACTATATTGAAAATGTGGCTGACAACACAGTAAAGATCATAGAACTTTCACGATATATGAGAGAGATTCCCGATGATCTCGTAGACATTGTTAAAGCAGCTAGAGAGATTTTTGATGAAATTTATGTAGTTTTTACGGATTATACTGGTAAAGTTGAGCGGAAAGTAGAAAAAGAAAGAAGAGATAAAGATCCTATATTATTTGGGGTTTTTAAGAATAGCAGTGGAGGATTTGTATCTGATCGCTTTTACTTCTTAGGAGACTGGGTTGATGAATATTGTGATCTTACTTTAGATAAAATGGTAGCTCAATACAAAAAAGAGAAAAATGAGTCTCCAACCACTACAATTAGCATTCCGAATACTATAGATGAACTTTTAGATCTGATGAAAAGTTATGAGGAGGATAGTAATAAAGAACGACACCATTTATCGAATATAGATGGTTCGCTAAACCAACTTGAAACCCCAATATATATACATAAACCCGTTGAAAAGAAAAAGAGTTTCTTTGATAAAGTCAGATGTGTTATCTCAAGTATGAAAATAAGAAAGGGTAATGATTCCAAAAGTTGATTTAACTGAAAGTGGGGATTTTAGAAAACCTAGCCATATAACTAGTCTAGATATTCCAACAAATTACGGAAATATATCACTCACCCAATATAATTCAATAAAACGATTCGAATCTATATTTGGAAAAAGATATCATGATGACGAGAGATTTTATATATTTGGGATTAGTGGTTATATAATAAAATATGAATCCCACTGTAGTCGTTGCGGTAAGGAGTTGGTTATTCCTTGGAAACGATTAAATAGTGGTCTTTGTCCTAAATGTGAGAGTGACCTTGACAGATCTTTTAGCTTATTTCCCTGGAAAAATAAGTTGACTAAGACTAACACTAACTCATCTAATCCAAAGGACATTTTTAATATGAAATAAGCTAAGGAAATTAATCCTAGCTTATTTTTTTTATCCCGTTTAAAATAATAGATTATATATTATTTTCTTATTTCCTTATATATAAAAAACTTGAAATTAAAAATAAAAGAATTAAAATCAAGTAATGTAGTAAAAAAAAGAAATGAAACAAATAAGAAAGTGTATTTTTGAGACAAATAGTAGCGCTACCAATTCTCTTAGCATTGATTTTGGTGGGCAAGCATATTATTCTGAAAAACTTGAATGTCTCGATGAAGACTTTGACTTTTACTTAGATGAGGATGACGTTAAGGGAATATTAGACGATCTTCCAGAAGAGTGGCTAATAGAATCATTAAGAAAACGAGGTAGTAATCATGTTGTCAATACGAAGGGGACTATTTGAGACTAATTCTAGTTCAGTTCATGCTCTATCTGTTCCTTATACGCCAAATACAATAGAAGGTGTATTAAATAACATGAATCCAGAAGTAGATGAATATTTACTGAAGAATGGATTAATTTTCGGAAAAAGTAATAAAGACAATGAAGGTGTAATTTATCGTTTTCAACAAAGATTAAACTCTATTTGGAATTATCTCATGTCCCTTAAAACTCCAGTATTTTTACGTAAATGGGAAAAATTAAAGAAAATGCTGGAAGATCAACCGTATAAAGTAAGTTATGATGTGGTTGAAAGTGAGATAAATCTTTCTTTAGATATGAGAAAGAAGCTTATCTATTTTTCAGGGATATTGGACGATAGATTAAAATTATTTAAGTTCATATTTTTAGATAGTTCCGGATTTATTGCTTTTGATCATCTATATTGGGATTCAAACCAAGAAAAGGAAAGAGAAAAATCAGATATGTATGTTCTATCAGATTAAGATTATGAAAAAAGAGCAAGGAAGATAAGTTTTAAATACTTACTTTAGAAGAAAAGGAGTAAATTGCGTGTTTACTCCCTTTAGTTTCCTTATATTAAAAAAAAGGAGAGAAAAAATATGGAAGAAACAAATTTAATAGATATAATGCTTAGTGAGGGTGATTCTACGAGCAAATTAAAAAAACTTAGTGCCCTTGAGAAATCCGGTTTCCCAGTATTAAAATTACTTCTTGACAACTATATTGATTTATTTAATAAATTATCTGAAATAGGTAATTTATTAGATATAGATATAAAGACACCAGAAGACATTGAAGAGGTAGTTAATAAGGTGAAAAAAATAAAATCACCAGTCCCAAGTAGTCCTGATGAGATGACTAGAAAATTAAATGAATTACAGGAGACACTACGAAGAATTAATAGCTCATTATGATTATTTATGAAAAATTATAGAGTAAGATTAACAGTTCATCCGAATGGGCACAAAATATATGTGGTATTCTAAATTGATAAAAAAATTGTCCAAATCACATAAAAAAGAACTAGTTAGGAAAACTTCTTATGATTATATGAGAAATGAGTGGGAAAAAGTCTGCCCCTCTTATTTAAAGTATTTTGATCAGTGATTTTCAAATATTACTGAGTATCAACTCTCTTGTATATTTGTTTGGATGAATAATAAATTAAGACCAATGCCATGATGAAAACATTATTTTTAATTACCCTTAGTTATTTTTTTATAGGTTATTTAATAAATCTATTGATTTATATAATCTATGTAATAAAGAAGAAAAGAGGTTTATCTACCTTTTTTGCTTCTAAAGATGAATTAAAGTATTGGAGAATTGTAATAATTATATTTTATCCAGTATTTATTATAATCTTCATTGCCGCTCTTATATGTTTGTTTCTATTCCTTTTAATTGGGTGGGCCTCAAACATAATAGATCACATTATAACGAAAATAAAAAAGAATAGTTAAAGGATTTTTCCTTACTATTCTTCTTTTTTTTTAATATTCATTATGAACTATCCAATTACTAATTAAAGTAACATAAATTAATGTTATTATAAAAATAATTAGATAACCCCATATAGGAATTTCGGTAGTAATATAATTGAAATCACTAAATTTCTTTCTTACCCAATATTTTTTTATTAGGGGTTCAAGATAATCACAAAATGAAACTAGATCAAATTTTGGATTTTCTATATACCAACCTTTTATCCTAGTTTCAATCTCCGGACTATCGCACCAAGAAAAGGGATTACACCAAACCACACTATCACCACTCATTCCAAGACAGACTACTAATTCATTTTTATTTCCACCTTCCCAATATCTTTTTTGATCCTCTGAAATACTAACACCATATTCTCCAGGAAAAATTATTACAAATACTCTAATTTGGTATTCCTTTCCTAATCTAGCATTTAAAATCCTCAATCTTTGATCTATTATATTGTTCCTTCCAATTAAGACTCTTTGGTCTTTATCTTTTATTTTTGGATACTCATATAATTTTTCTCTATCTTTTCTTGTTAGTTTAAAGATTGAGTTAGATCCTTTCATAGGGTTTTTGTATATATGTTTTTCTGTAATAGTTCTCATCGTTAGATTTGATCCACTCCAGAAATAATCATACGCATCTCCATCTTTATCGTAAGAACGTCTATTCAATTCCCTAAATTTTGGATAAGTGGAAAATAAGTGTTTCAGTTCTTCATGTTCTTTTCTAGTACATGTTTTTTCTTTTTTAGAAATATTTGTTTGATATGTATATTTTTCAGAGTGATATTCTTTTTCCTCTACTGTATACGTTTCTCCCTTTTCATTAGTTTTTGTTACCGTAACTAACTCAGTCCAGGGTTCATAGTAGGTGGTTTTTGTTATATACCCACCCAAGTATTCTGTATCTGCCGTTATTATTCCGATAATAGCCATTTTTGTGATGAGACATATTATAATACTGCCCAATATAAGTATTAGATATTCCCACCACACAACTTTTTTGTTATGTTCCCTAAAGACATGAATAGCAGCTATTATTGGTATTAATATTAAGATTATTTCCATACTTCTATATTATCCTCTAATCCGGTTGTCATTATTGTTTTTGTTTGAGTAGAGGAGATTATGTTATACTCAATTTTCTCTCTCTTTCCAACAAATAGTGATCCGGGGAATTTTTGTCGAAGATTCTCATGTTCTCTAATTATATCCAATTCTCTTTCTTGTGCATGTTGAAATTCCGTTCTCAAAATTTCAATACTTTGCATAAGATCTTTGTATAAAGAAGCATCGAAGTCCGGATTATCTTCTTGTATCCATTTCATTAGCTCTTCACCTTCAGAATAACGACCAGAAATAAGTTCAGGATAGATTTCTTTAAAAGCTTCTTTATATTCAGAAGTTACTTTTGCCTTCTGTTGTATTACTTTCCACATTTTATCATACACACCCTCTATTTTTCCTATTTGGGCATCTGATTGGTTTCTGAGACTAATCTCTTTGTTGGAATACGAAAAATACATAACTAAACCTAATAATGCTATAATTCCAACAATAATTAATATTAAATTTATCTTTTTCATAACATATATAAGGTATATAAGGGTATGAAAAAAAAAGAATGATTATAATTAATCATCCTTCATTTACAGAGTCTTCATATCCACGAGCGTAATCAGTTTCTATAAAGAAATACTGTTTTTTCTTTTTTTCCTTGAGGATTTTTCTTCTCCTCTTGTTTACTATTGGACTTAAAATTAAATCAGCGATTAAAACAGAAAATAATATAATATTATTTATTATATCTATTGTTTTTTCATCGAGTATTATATAAAACGAGGAAAATAAAACTATAATCAATAATAATTTAAGGAGAATAACAAACCAAAATTTTCCTTTATGATAATAGTCTACAATCAAACGACAAAGAGCTATACTACAAACTATAATAAAAAATAAATGTTCCATATTATATGCCTTTTTTATTCATATCATCTATAGCATCTTTATATCCATTAAGATATTCAGAGCTATAATTATTTTTGATTTTATATCTATCAAATCTTATCTGTCTGAGCAGTATTTTTACTCCATCTTTAATTAAATCACATCCAATAATTACTATTAGAGAAATTGTTTGGAGATTCAATTTTATAGTAGATCTAGTAAGAAGAATTATAAAACAACCCATACAGATTATTAGCATCAAAAATGCCAATAATTTACTATGATAAGGGTCTTCTCTAAGAACAAAATCCCAACAAATAATACCAATCAGAGGAGCTACTAATATTAATATAGAATCCATGTTGTCTGTTGTTTAGTCATAGAATTGGTTATCTCTCATTAGTGCGGCTTTAAAACCCTTCTTATATTGAGGTGTTAGGTCTTGGTCTTTTTCAACTTCTTCTAACCACATCTTTTTTATTTTTTTATTTTTCTTTTTTATTTTTAGGAGTTTTATGTACACTAAGATTAAAAGTATTACATCAATTATACAAACTATTGCAATTATATTTATCATACTCATACATCAAACTCCCTTATTTTTACTATGGCATCTATAAAACCTTCTTTATAGTCCATATCTATATCTGAAGTGCCTATATCTTTTAGCCACTCTTTTCTTATTAATTCTCTCTTTTTTTTATTATATTTAAAAAATATATAACAAGAAAAAACTGGAATAGATAATAAAGCAATTATAATTAATATTGTCCAAACTATAAGAAATACATTTATCATACATATAAGGAAAATAACCGAGAGTTTTTTCACCTCGTTTTTTTTATTTTTTTTGGTCTGGAATGGGAGTGGAATGGGAACATGGATTTGAAATAATAAGTAAGAAAGGAGATTAATTAATGATTTATGTGATGAGAAGTGCAGGATTTTTTGATAGTAGGTCTAGTTTAGATGGTATTACGAAAAATATTAAGTTTTTTACTACATGTGTATGGGGTTTGAAGTATTTTTGAAAAGAAAAAAAAAACCACCGTCTCACGACGGTGGAAGCATAAAAAGAAAAAACGTTACATATATAAGGATTTGAGGGAGTATTGAAATGGTAGGTTTTTAGATTAACGAAACACAAAACTACTAAACTCTGTAGAGGAATATTCTACTATAAGAGAGAAGGTACAAAAAATTAAACATATGCAACCTACTATCCTCCAACTAGGATATTTTTTAATAATATTATCCCAACAAATAACACCTAGTATATAACCTACTAATAAAATATATTTCATGACTTAGCTAAAATCATTTTCTTATTACTTTTCCAGAACAAGAGAAAATACCCCCTGTTGTATAAATAATAGTACTTCCCTTGTTCACTATTAATTTTCTATTTCCATTTTCTACGCACCAGAATCCCTTATCTGTTACATACTTAGATACCGGAAATTCATAATATTCGTTATAAGTTAATAGTTCAGAATCATAGAGAAATTGATTATCCCCTCTATCATCATAAACATTAATTTCGAATAATTCATCGTGTTCAAGGACCACAGGAAAAGCCCGACCCTCTTCTAATATTTGAAGTGGGTTTGGACTATTTTTTCCCTGCCGATACACTCTTAGGATTTCTTCAGTATCTTTTTTTACCCCTAATTCTGGACATTTACAAAACGTACAGATATTTGGGAATTGTTTTTTGTGATCATTATTTGGTACTAGGATTCTAGATATAGTATGGGTATCTGGATTAGAAACGATTGCCCATATTTCTTTATTATAATCAGGAAATCTCGGATCTTCTCTATTTTTATCTAATGCGCAAGAAGAACAATCTCCTTTCCCGAACTTAAATACACTCCCTCCACAAATAATATACTTGTATTCTTCAAGTCTTCTCTCAATCTCAACCCTAACTTTATAGTCTTCTCTAAATTTACGTACAGACTCTGAGGTGGGGATGTATTGAGCTATAATAATCCTATCGTATTTTTGGATAGGAGTTCCAATGTGTGAAGAAGGATTTATACAAAATGTGGAGAATCTTGAGTTTTTATTGTATATGTCTCTAGGATCAGGTAAATTATCATCACATAGATGTGTACGTTTTAAAGGACAGTTGGTACACTTAGTTTCATCTTCCTTTAGACTTACTCCTTCATAAAAATCAAAATCATATCCTCCAATATTTATTGTATTGTGTAATTTTGATTTTTCACAAATAACTAATATTCCTATTGAAACTAATAACAAAATACAACTAAAAATAAATAATGATGTCATATTATTTTAATTTTTTTTTCATATATAAGGAAAATAAACGAGGATTTTCACCCCCCCCCCCGGTTTTTTATTTGTTCTGGAATAGGAGTGGAATGGGAAAGGTGAGAGAAGGCCTTCCCGTGGCCACAATCCTATTTCGCTCAGTCTGACGACTTTCGCTACATTAAACGGATTGAACCCCTTCTCTCACTTTTTCTCTTAATCACCCTAAA
>Ga0247611_10000294_pt1 | contig 102428 bp, 77 predicted proteins | sample 177DNAGHGhighgp2_FD_192422 | JGI IMG/M metagenome (GOLD analysis project Ga0247611, IMG submission 192422) | Sheep rumen microbial communities from Palmerston North, Manawatu-Wanganui, New Zealand - 1770 DNA GHGhigh gp2 | ecosystem: Host-associated > Mammals > Digestive system > Stomach >... | reverse complement strand
GGAGGTGGGTGGGTGGGGTCAGGGGAGGGTCAGGGGAGGAGTTGGACGGCCTCTTGGAGGAAATGGCGGTCGGCGTGGTCGAAATGGGCGAGGTGCTGGCTGTCGATGTCGAGGACTGCCACGATGTCGGTGCCGCGGCGGAGGGGGACTACAATCTCGCTGCGGGAAGCGGCGCTACAGGCTATATGGCCGGGGAACTGCTCCACGTCAGGCACGAGGAGTGTGCGGGCCTCTTTCCAAGCCGAGCCGCAGACCCCTTTGCCGAAAGCGATGTGCATGCAAGCCACGGGGCCTTGGAAGGGGCCGAGCAGCAGCTCGCCTTCCACGACGCGGTAGAAGCCCGTCCACCAGAAGCGGAAGGTGTCGTGGAGCAGGGCGGCGGCGTTGGCCATGCAGGCGGTGGGGTCGGTCTCGCCCTCGAGGAGGGCACGGAGCTGGTTGAGTAGGAGGCGGTATTTCTCGGCTTTCTGGAGAGTTTCGAGGTCGCGGGCCTCGCGGGCATATTCGAAGAGAGCCACGGGCAGATGGCAGTGGCCGTCGGGGTTGACGTCGAGGTAGTTCTGGTGGTAGTCCTCGGCGCGGTAGAAGACGGCGAGGGGTTCAACCTCCACTTGGAGGGGTTTGGAGTGGCGGGCGGCCTCCAGGGCCATGGCGTGGCTGATGAAGGGGAGGTCGTCGGGGTGGGTGTAGTAGATGCCGGTGCGGTAGCGGGTGCCGCGGTCCTCGCCTTGCTGGTTGAGGCTGGTGGGGTCGATGGCCTTGAAGTACATCTGCAGCAGGAAGAGGAGGCTGATGCGGAGCGGGTCGAAGCATATATGGACCGTCTCGGCATAGCCGGTGGTGTCGGTATAGACCTGTTGGTAGGTGGGGTTGTCGGTGTGGCCGTTGGCGAAGCCCACCTCGGTGCTCAGCACGCCGTCCATCTGTTTGAAGAAGTGTTCGGCGCCCCAGAAGCAGCCTGCTGCCAAGTAGATGTGTTGTTCCATGATGGTTTTAACTTATTGATATGTTTTTATTTTCGTGCAGTGGGGAGGGGTGTGGCCCGTCCCGCTTAGGTTTTGCAAAGGTACGCAAAATAATCCAATCGGCGCGATGGATGTTCGGGTAGTTGCGGGGAGGGGGCAAAGCCGGTGGCGTCCAGTCCGGAAGGGGGCTGGCCTACCGAGGGGGTTCAGTGGTTGGGGAGAGAGGGGTCGGGCTGTGGGAAGAAGTGGTTACATTTGGCCTCGGCTTTGGCTTTGATTTCGGGGGTGATGCAGTCGTGCAGCACTTTGACGACGTAGAGGAGAGCCAGGAGGTCGTCGACGAAGCCGGTGCCGGGCAGGATGTCGGGGATGAGGTCGATGGGGAGGATGAAGTAGCCCAGCACGCCGACGATGAGGCGTTTGTGTTTGAGGGGGATGTGGGCGTCGGTGAGCATGTAGTAAAGCAGCAGTACGTGGTAGATGACTTTGCGGCCGGCTTTGGCGGCCACGGCTTTGATTTTGGAGAAGAGGGAGTGGTCGTCGTAGTGGCGGCCATAGCTCTCTATATCAGTGGGGACGAGTGCGTTTTGCGACATGGGGTTTGCATGTTTTGGAGGTCGGTGACGGGAGGGAGGGGCAGGGGTAGGCAGCGGAGGGAGGGAGTGGGGTAATTATGAACAGGTGTAATAACTGAAAAAAGGATGTTTTAGTATGTGGGGGTGGTGGAGGTGTTGAGAAAAAAGGGGTGGGCGGCGGAATGGAGGGGGCAGAAATCGGGGAAAAAGTCGTATCTTTGCAGCCGTTTTCGGTCGCCGAAACAGGCGCCAAGAGGGAACCGGGTGCGAGTCCCGGACAGTCCCGCTGCTGTGAGTTCCGCAACTGAGCCTCAGACGGATGCCCACTGTTTGCCGCGACAGGCAAATGGGAAGGGCGAGGACGAGGGGAACAAGTCAGAAGACCTGCCGAAAAACGATATTGCATGGTAACTTTCGAGGAAAAGGCGACCGGCAAACCATCAGTTTACCGCTGCAAGGCGGCAATCTTGTCGGTTGTCTGTTTCCCCATATTATTAACTAACAAAAACTGACAATCGATGAGAAAGATTCTCAAGACACTAATTTTCCTGTCGCTGACGGCGATAGGGAGTATGGCCCAAGGGCAGCGTACAGTAGGATTAGACGTGTATGGCCTGGGCAGCGACATCAACACCTATTCGGCATTGAGCAGCCGAGGGGGAACGGCATGGGACACCGCCGAGCAGCACACGGGCATGGCGGCCATAGCCATGCCGTTCGACATGGCCTTCGGCGCGGACACCATAGCGCAGGGCACTACACTTTATGTGTGGGCCGCCAAGGGCATGGCCCTGACGGCGAGCGGCTGCATTTTTGCCCCGCTGTCGCAGCTGTCGGGCGGCGACGACTACAGCGGCATAGACTCGGCCACGGTGGTGTGGCGCGTGGTGGCGGACACGGTGGAGATAGAGTGGAACAACCTGCACCACGGCGCCAACCGCTATACGTTCCAGCTGATGCTGGCTTCGAGCGGCGACATAGAGTTCCGCTACGGAGCGCTGACGGTGACGGACTATAAGTCCGTGGCAGTGGGGTTAGCCAATACGGGCACCGGCGAGAGCTCGTCGCTGGGAGGGTACACCTGGACCAACCCGTCGGTGTATCACAACGGGCTCAGCACCCGCAACATAAGCTCGTACAGCAAACCGGAGACGGGACGGACCTACCATTTCACACGCCCTGTGTGCAACACCATAACGGTGAGCGGCAGCCAGCCCTACGAAGAGGGGTTTGAGGATATATGGTGCGACGGGGGACTGCCTACGGCCTGCTGGCAGACTGCCCACCTGAACGAGGGGGGCAGCCAGCAGTGGAGCAAGGGCTACAGCCACCACGGAGGCCTGGGTTGCGCCAAGCTGGCCTACACTTATGGGCGCACCACACCCAACCGCGTGACGCTGGTGAGCCCACTGATTGACATACCCGCAGCCAACGCCTATGCGGTGAGCCTGTGGGTGAGACGAGTGAACAGCAGCAGTGTGCGCACTGAGGCCGGAGTGAGGGTGTTTGCCAACACGACGCCCGACACGGTGGGCGGCACACTGCTGTTCTTCGCACCGCAGCATGTGTCGGTGGCTCCCGCTGTGGGAGCCGAGGACTGGTACCTGTTTGAAGGGACATTGCCCACGGCCGGAGCACAATATATAGTGATTTGCGGAGTGGATGAGGGCATGAGCGATGTGATGGTGGATGATTTGAAGGTGAGCGCGATACCCAACTGTTCGCATCCCACGGGACTGGCGTGGACGGGGAGCGCGGTGACCTGGGCCGCCGGTACGGCCACGCAATGGCAGGTGCAGGACGGCGAATACAGCGAGGTGGTGTATACCAACAGCTACACGAACAGCAGCTGGCAGCCGGCATCGAGCCACACGGTATACGTGCGCTCGATATGCGGAGCGGGCGACACACTGGAGTGGCGAGGCCCCATCAGCTTCACCCTGCCGTGCGACGCGGTGGTGCTGGACGGCACCACGGCTTTTGCCGAGACCTTCGACGGCCTGACCACTTCGGGCACGATACCTACCTGCTGGAGCACCGCGCACGTAAGCGGCCCCGGCACCAGCCTGTGGGGCAGCTACAGCGGCACGGCCCACAGCGGCAACCGGATGATGCGGCTGCCCGACATGCAGAGCACCACGAAGACGGACCTGGTGTCGCCCCAGTTCTTTATCAACCAGGCCGACAGCTACCAGGTGAGCCTGTGGGTGAAACGCGACGGGAACGGGACCGGCAAACCCAACGAGGGAGTGAAGGTGTGGGCCAACAACAGCCCGGACACCACGGGAGGGACCATGCTGTTCCATGCCCACCGATATACGGGCTATGAGCCTGTGGTGAGCAGCACAGGATGGTATGAATACACGGCCACTATCCCCCTGAGCGGGACGGTGTACATCATCATGCAGGGGATAAGTGAGTACGGCAACGCGACATACATTGACGATTTCGGCGTGAGCCGCGCCCCATCGTGCAGCAACCCGACGGGTTTTGCCTTCGACGACAGCACGCTGGCAGTGACCTGGCAGGGCGGCAACGCCTATATGTGGGAAGTGGAGGAGGACAGCACCCGGACGGTGGTGTACGACAGCGCCTACAGCAATGCCGCCTGGCTGCCCAACAGCGAGTATGCCATCCGCGTGCGCTCCATCTGCGGCGCGGGCGACACCAACGAGTGGCAGCCGATGTTCGGTTTCCGCACTCCCCGCGCGGCATGCGGCAGCTATCAGACACTGCCCTACATGATAGACTTTGGAGGATATGACTATACGGGGAGTCCGAATAACGCCGAAGCCCCCCTACCCGACTGCTGGCAGATCATGAGCAACGGACGCTACAGCCGCGACACAACCCCCTCGGCGGCGATATACTACAGCGGCATCGGGCAGGCCTCGAGCACGAACAACTACGGCTGTGTGACGGCTAACAATCCTTATCTGGCCCTGATAGCTTACGGCCACTATGACGGCACCTACGAAAGTTATACCAACAACATGCTGAACTTCGGGACACGGAAGTATGCCGTGCTGCCGGCGTTCGACTACCCGCTGGACCAGGTGGTGCTGAGCATGGACTACCGCATGTCGGCCCGCAGCGGTGCCGCCCTGCTGATAGGTTATATCGTGAATGACACGGCGGACTTTACGGCGCTGGACAGCATCGCCACCGACTACCGGGTGCTGCACCATTTGGATAGTCTGGACTTTGCCACATTGGCCGACAATATCCCGGCCAACGCACGGCTGACGCTGTGCTGGAAAAGCACGGACACGACGCATACGGGCAACGCCCCGGCCAACTATTTCTGCGGCATCGACAACGTGGTGGTGGAGGTGGCACCCAGCTGCAAGTACCCGCGCGAGGTGGAGGCCCTAAGGATTGGCTACCACGAGGTGACGCTGGGATGGCGCGAGGTGTCCACCACTCCGGCCACGGAATGGGAAGTGATGTATGGCACCACCGGTTTCGACCCGGAAACGGAGGGTCTGTCGGTGACCAGCCAGAGCGACTCGCTGACGATAACAGGGTTAGCGATGGATGTGGACTATGACTTCTATGTGCGTTCCCTTTGCGGAGCTGGTCAGTACAGCCGGTGGAGCGAGGTGCTGACGGTGCGCACGGATTGCCCTTCGGGCGGCAACGTGGTGCTGGGCAACATGCACGGCTTGAACCAATACACGGTTGCGGTGAGTAATTACGGCAACACGTTGGCTCAGAGCATCTATACCGTCGAGGAGCTGGCAACACGTATGCAGCCGGGCGACACGATAGACAATGTGGTGTATGAATGGATTGCCGGAAGCAACCCGATGGCCAAGCAGTTCACTATCTATATGGGACATACGGCGGTGAGGGCATACCCCGAGAGCGCGACGGCATCGGACTGGATTGCCATCGCCGGACAGACAAAGGTGTACGATTCGGCTTTCGCCAACACGACGACGGGCGTGACACGATATGAGCTGGACAGTGTGTTTGTGTGGAACGGTACGGACGGAATCGTGGTCACTACATTTTTGAACCAGCCCGATGGGGCAGACCATACGGGAACAGGGTTTATGGCGGAATGCAGCTCGGTGGGCGAACGGAGATGTCTCTTTGCCCGCAAGGACCACTCGGCATACAGCGTGGCAGACCTCGGCACGGTGGCGCCCACATCGAATCTTTATCGCGCCAATATCGTGATTGAACGCGCTTGTGTGGAGATGGAGGTGCCAGCAGAGCCGGACACGGTGGTGGTGGACACCGCGCTGTGCGACGGCATGAGCCTTTCTTTCTTCGACACGTTGCTCTCTACGGCTGGTATTTACAGCCATTGGATGGGTGAGGACACGCTGGTGGTGTGGAACGTGAGGGTGAACCCCACGTATGATGACACCCTAGACGTTACGGCCATGGGCAGCTATTTGTGGCAGGACAGCCTGCTGACAGAAAGCGGAAACTATACGGTGGTGCTCAGCACTGTGGCGGGATGCGACAGCGTGGTGACGCTGAACCTGACTATCGAGGTGCCGGTGCAACCCGACACGGTGGTAGTGGACACCGCATTGTGCGACGGCATGAGCCTTTCTTTCTTCGACACGTTGCTCTCTACGGCTGGAACTTACAGCCATTGGATGGGTGACGACACGCTGGTGGTGTGGAACGTGAGGGTGAACCCTACGTATCATGACACCGTGGCCGTTACGGCTACGGGCAGCTACTTGTGGCAGGACAGCCTGCTGACTGAAAGCGGGAGTTATACGGTGGTGCTCAGCACTGTGGCCGGATGCGACAGCGTGGTGACGCTGAACCTGACCATCGAGCGGGTGGGCATCCAGACGCCCGAATATGAAGGGGTTTGCACGCTCTTCCCAAACCCGACCGCAGACTGGTTTGAGGTGAGGGGGATAGCAGGTGTGGTCACGGCCCAGCTGTTCAACATCGTGGGCAAGCCCGTGGGAGAGCCTTTCCGAATCAAATCGGGTGAGCGCATAAAGGTGAGCCACCTGCGGCCCGGTCAGTACTTCCTGCGTCTGGTCTCCGCCGACGGCGTCACCACTCTGAAACTGGAAAAGGCTATCACAAAATAGCATAGGATATACTCTAATTGAAATCAAGCGGAGACCCACTCTTGCCACTCCGCACTTGATGAGAAACGGCGTACAACATTGTGCGCCGTTTTCTTTAAACCTCTATGAATCACCCCTTCGGGGTGAGATTTCCATAACACCGTACAAGCCGTAGGCGCGATGCGGTGATTGTAAAGTATAACGGGATGCGTCCCGACAGGGACGCGACAAAAGAGCCCATCTTCTCTTGGGCGACACCCTGCGGCTTGACGGCCCCGTGGGGGCTTCTTCTTAGTTGACGCTGGTCGATAGGCCTTCGCCCATACCCGTAGGGGGCGGAGCCTGATGAGACAGACTGCGCGGCGAGACGGTCCTGTAGGAGTTTCCTCTATTGTCGCGTCCCTTCGGGACGCAGTGGTCGTGTTGGCTTGCGGCACCGCACTGCGCCTTCGGCTTGTACGGTGTTATTAATGGTCTCACCTCTTCGAGGTGAATGCCAACAGCTGGCACTGGTCAAAGCGGTCACCTCTATACCACTCTGGAACTCACTTTAGCGTAACACTCTGTGGCATGACTGCTCGTAGGGGGGGCTTTTAATCTCTTCTCACCACAAGCGTCATCCCCTACGGGGAATCTTTCTTCTTTCTCGCTCTTATCTATTGAGAGACATCCCCTCCGGGGAATCCAGTCGCTACACGATAGCCCGTAGGGCTTTGCTCGTAATAGCAACTCCTTATTCCACCCTCTCAATACCCCGTAAGGGTTTTCTCTTTTGTCGCGTCCCTCCGGGACGCTGGTAGCATGTTGCCGTATGGCACCGCACTGCGCCTTCGGCTTGTACGGTGTTATTGATGGTCTCACCTCTCCGAGGTGAATGCCAGCAGCTGGCACTGGTCAAAGCGGTCACCTCTATACCACTCTGGAACTCACTTTAGCGTAACACGCTGTGGCATGACTGCTCGTAGGGGTTCTCTCTCAATCTTCACCTTCATCTCTCTGCAAAATCGTCATCCCCTACGGGGAATCTTTCTCCTTTTTCGCTCGCTTATCTATTGAGAGACATCCCCTCCGGGGAATCCGGTCGCTACAAGATAGCCCGTAGGGCTTTGCTCTTAATAGCAACTCCCCTCACTACCCTCTGAATACCCTGTAGGGGTTCTCTCTCAATCTTTACCTTCATCTCTTTGCAAAATCGTCATCCCCTACGGGGAATCTTTCTCCTTTCTCGCTCATATCTATTGAGAGACATCCCCTCCGGGGAATCCTGTCGCTACAAGATAGCCCGTAGGGATTTGCTCTTAATAGCAACTCCTTATTCCACCCTCTCAATACTCCGTAGGAGTTTTCTCTTTTGTCGCGTCCCCTCTGGACGCAGGTAGCATGTTGTCGTGTGGCACCGCACTGCGCCTGAGGCTTGTACGGTGTTATTAATAGTTTCACCTCTCCGAGGTGAATACCAGCAGCTGACCTATTGAGAGACATCCCCTCCGGGGAATCCAGTTGCTATAAGATAGCCCGTAGGGCTTTGCTCTTAATGGCAACTCCTTATTCCATCCTCTCAATACCCCGTAGGGGTTTTCTCTTTTGTCGCGTCCCTTCGGGACGCAGGTAGCATGTTGTCGTGTGGCACCGCACTGCGCCTTCGGCTTGTACGGTGTTATTAATAGTCTCACCTCTCCGAGGTGAATACCAGCAGCTGACCTATTGAGAGCCATCCCCTCCGGGGAATCCTGTCGCTACAAGATAGCCCGTAGGGCTTTGCTCTTAATAGCATCCCCTTATTCCATCCTCTCAATACTCCGTAGGAGTTTCCTCTGTTGTCGCGTCCCTCCGGGACGCAGGTAGCATATTGCCGTGTGGCACCGCACTGCGCCTTCGGCTTGTACGGTGTTATTAATAGTCTCACCTCTTCGAGGTGAATGCCAGCAGCTGACCTATTGAGAGCTATCCCCTCCGGGGAATCCTGTCGCTACATGATAGCCCGTAGGGCTTTGCTCATAATAGCATCCCCTTATTACATCTCTCAGTCGCGTCCCTCCGGGACGCAGTGGTCGTGTTGTTGCGCGGCACCACACTGCGCCTTTGGCTTGTACGGTGTTATTAATAGTCTCACCTCTCCGAGGTGAAAAATGAGGGGTGATTGCTGTGCGGCACCGCACTGCGCCTTCGGCTTGTACGGTGTTATTGATGATCTCACCTCTCCGAGGTGAAAATTGATGGGTGGTTGTTGTGCGGCACCGCACTGCGCCTTTGGCTTGTACGGTGTTATTAATAGTCTCACCTCTCCGAGGTGAAAATTGATGGGTGGTTGTTGCACCGCACTGCGCCTTCGGCTTGTACGGTGTTATTGATGGTCTCACCTCTCCGAGGTGAAAATTGATGGGTGGTTGTTGTGCGGCACCGCACTGCGCCTTCGGCTTGTACGGTGTTATTGATGGTCTCACCTCTTCGAGGTGAAAATTGATGGGTGGTTGTTATGCGCACCGCACTGCGCCTTTGGCTTGTACGGTGTTATTAATAGTCTCACCTCTTCGAGGTGAAAATTGATGGGTGGTTGTTTTGCGGCACCGCACTGCGCCTTTGGCTTGTACGGTGTTATTGATGGTCTCACCTCTCCGAGGTGAATACCAGTAGCTGACCTATTGAGAGCCATCCCCTCCGGGGAATCCTGTCGCTACAAGATAGCCCGTAGGGCTTTGCTCTTAATAGCTACTCACCCTTATTCCATCCTCTCAATACCCCGTAGGGGTTTTCTCTTGTGTCGCGTCCCCTCTGGACGCAGGTAGCATGTTGTCGTGTGGCACCGCACTGCGCCTTTGGCTTGGATGGGGTTATTGATGGTCTTACCTCTCTGGGGTGAACAATAATACTCTATTCTAAAGAGCCTTAGATGGTTACAGATTGGTCTGAACTACTTAACAAAAAAAGTGCCATTGTATCGGTTTTTCTTCGTATCTTTGCAGTCGCTTACGAGAGAAAAGTAAGCAGTTGCAAGAAAAGCATTGCGATATTGTCCTTTGATAGAAATTCGCCAAGTTTCAAGAGGAGGGACGAGCATTTATGCTTTCGCTTGTTGTGTATGCTATAGGGTCATACCTTCGGCATATACTCAGGCGTGAGAATATGTTCTATAGACCCCGTTTCCTCAAAGGTGTTTGGCGATACCTCTATCAAGACGGACATGAGCACATAAGTCTCATGCCTTTCTTTATTGTATGAATTGCCTGTTGGGGACTTGGGGTGAACAAAATCATCAAATATGAAGAAAACCGTCTACAATGCTCCCGTCGTGGAGACCCTCGCCGTAAAGGTTGAGGCTGGTATGCAAACCTCTGGCTCCGGGACACCCACGAACACCACTCGGTACGAGTCCGACAGCTGGGACACTCCTTCACCTAATAATGGTGCGCCCCAGTATACTTGATGCCCTCAACGCTGTTTCATACTCCCCGGCTGCGCCGTGCCCCTTTGGGAAAGGGGATGTCGCGGTGGCGGGTTGGTCTTCCCCTCTTGAGAGGGGTTAGGGGTATGAGAACAAAAAAAGTCATTAGTAACAACAAACAAAACCCTTATTCATTATGAAGAAACAGTATCTCCTTGCGGTGGCTGCGGCCTCGCTGCTGTTGGCCACGAGCTGCCAGAAAGAACATGAATTAGTTACCTTGGGGGCTGAAATCAGCCAGCCCGCAAAGACCTATATCGACAACCGTTACCCCTGCTGGAACGAGGGGGACGAGGTGTATGTCAACAGCGCTGTCTATCCCGTCTCGGCCATCTCCGGCTCCTCGGCACAGATTGTGGACGTGGTGGGTGCCGACGCCTATCGCGCCGTCTTCCCTGCCTCGTTGGTTGCGCCGGGCAGCAATATTGAGACGGGTACTACTATCCCTGTCACCCTACCCGCCACGCAGAAGTACCAGGTGGTGGACGGCCACCAGCGGGTGGATGTCCCTATGGGTGCCTACACCGACGGCGGCACGTTGCAGTTCTATAACCTCTGCTCCATCGTGCATGTGGTGGTCAACAACAACACGGGCAGCGACATGACGCTTCGCAGCCTGAAGATGGAGACCGCCAGCGCCATGCTGAGCGGCACTGGCGCCGCCACCGTCAACGGCACTTCGGACGACGGCATCACCCTTACGTCGGATGCCTCCCACTCGGTATCCCTCCGCCTGTCGGGAGCCACCAACGTGACGTTGGCTGCCGGAGCGCAATCCGCCTTCGACATCTACGTTCCCTCCTTCGCCACGGACAATGTCACCCTCACCCTCTACACCACTGATGGCTACTACTACGAGCTGACCAAGAGCAACGTAGCCCTGCGCCACAACACCTACACCACCGTCACCCTCAACGTAGACCAACTGACCCAAATCCTCGCCGCCGAACTGGTAGACGGTCCGACATTCAATGCCGCTATCCCGGACAACGCCACGGCGGTAGAGTTTGAATACAACAGCTCTGTCTCTTCCGGCACAGTGCTTTCCACTGCAAATTCTCCCGTCCCCATATATGGCAATTTAGACGGCACTACATGGCGGGTATCCACCAGTGCCAGTATGATGAATGCCAACCCTGATTGCTCTTGGATGTTTCAAGGAAGATGGGATGATGTCAGCGGTTACCTTTCAGTGTTGAGAACGATAGACTTTGGCGAAGGTTTCAACACCGCAAATGTGACGGATATGAGATGGATGTTTGAGGGTTGCAGCAGCCTGACGAGCCTGAACCTTTCCAACTTCAACACCGCCAATGTGACGGATATGACCAGTATGTTTGGCTATTGTAGCAGTCTGACGAGCCTTGACCTCTCCAACTTCAACACCGAGAATGTGACGTATATGGGCAGCATGTTTGATGATTGCATGAGCCTGACGAGCTTAGACCTCTCCAACTTCAACACCGCCAATGTGACGGATATGAACGGTATGTTTTTCCATTGTATCAGCCTGACGAGCCTGAACCTCTCCAACTTCAACACCGCCAATGTGACGGATATGGGCTTGATGTTTGAGAGTTGCAGCAGCCTGACGAGCTTAGACCTCTCCAACTTTAACACCGCCAATGTGACGGATATGTACGGTATGTTTTTCTATTGTAGCAGCCTGACGAGCCTGAACCTCTCCAACTTCTACACCGCCAATGTGACGGATATGGGCTTGATGTTTGAGAGTTGCAGCAGCCTGACGAGCTTAGACCTCTCCAACTTTAACACCGCCAATGTGACGTATATGAGCGGTATGTTTTTCTATTGTAGCAGCCTGACGAGCCTGAACCTCTCACACTTTGACATGAGCAGTATTACTGATAAGACAGAGATGTGCGGTGGACTCGCCACCACTTCTCGTGCTTGCACCATTACCTGCCCGGTGGCGGTGCAGACGGAATTAGAGAATGGGACAGGACTGCCTACAAGCGGAGTTGCTTTCACTTGGTTGAGACCTACATCTAAGTAAGGCAATCTCCGGCTGTTGTTAGTTGCCTGTCCGTGTTAGAAGCACGGCATTCTATTAACCCCACACTGCTGTCGTTCAGTGTGGGGTTTGTCTGTCGGTCGGTCCTTTGTGTTGGAGGCAGGGTACTTACACTATGCCGTAGTTTGGCAGAGACGGAGTACATGCCGTAGGCTTGGGAGCGGTTGGCTTTAGTGTTTCCTGTAGTGGGGGTGGTAGGTGCTGATGGTGTCGCGGAGGTATTGCTTGGAGAGGTGGGTGTAGATTTCGGTGGTGGCGAGGTTTTCGTGGCCGAGCATTTCCTGCACGGCGCGGAGGTCGGCACCGTTCTGCACGAGTTCGGTGGCGAAGCTGTGGCGCAGGCTGTGGGGCGAGACGTTCTTGGTGATGCCTGCCTTGGCGGCGGCCTCTTTGATGAACTGGAAAACGGCTATGCGCGAAAGCTGGTGACCCCGGAGGTTGAGGAACACATAAAGCTCCTGCCCGCGCTGGATGGGGAGCTGGCTGCGGTGGTAGGTGATGTATTGCATGAGGAGGTCGAGGGCACGGGGATTGATGGGGACCCAGCGCTCTTTGTCGCCCTTGCCTATGACTTGCAGCATCTGCTCGTCGGCATAGATGTTGGAGAGTTTGAGGTTTACCAGTTCGGAGACACGGAGGCCGCAGCCGTATAGCACCTCGACAATTACATTGTTGCGCGCGGGGCCGGGGAGGCTGAGGTCGAAGGTGGCTTGCATGGCTTGGATGTCGCTGTCGGACAGCACGTCGGGGAGGTGCTTGGGGCGGGACGGCATTTCGAGATAGTCGGCGGGGTTGTCAGCGATAATATTGTCGGCCACCAGCATGTGGAAAAACGAGCGCCAGCCGGAGATGACGCGGCACTGTGTAGACTGCGCCACATGGATGTCGGCCAGTTGGGCCAGGATATGGCGCAAGTGGGAGGGGGTGACAGCGGTGGGCTGGACCCCGAGGGGCTCGGCCCAACGGCGCAGGTGGGAGAGGTCGCTGAGATAGGCCTGGACAGTATTGTCGGACAGGTTGCGCTCCAGCCTGAGATGGGTTTCGAAATCGGTTATATAATCCTGCCAAGACATGCTGCCGGAATTGGAATCTGAATGGGGCGAGTCGGGTGTGAATCAATGAGCGAATGACTGATGGTGACTTGTCAATTCACTGGTCAGATATTTCATTTCATCTTTTGCTCCAACAGCCAGAGGGCGAAATCGAACAGGTTCTCCTTCTCGACCATGTTGATATACTTCTTGTTCTTGCCCTCGACCATGACGATTTTCCCCTCCTGGAGTTTGGCCACCGAGCCATAGGTGGACATGCGACTCTGGATGGTGGAGCCCCGGCGGGAGAGATAGCCTGAGGGACGGGCAGGATTGGAGCGCAAGGGATGGGGCAGGCAGGCGGCCAGCAGGGAGGCCTCGCGACGGGTGAGTTCCTTGGCGGAGTGGTGGAAATAGTGTTGTGCGGCGGCTTCACAGCCGTAGATGCCGTCGCCGAACTCGATGATGTTGAGGTAGCACTCCATGATGCGGCGTTTGCCCCAGATTTTCTCGATAAGGACGGTATAGTAGGCCTCGACGGCCTTGCGCCACATGTGGCGGGAATGGGGGAGGAAACAGTTCTTGGCAGTCTGCTGGCTGATGGTGCTGGCCCCGGCCTGTTTGCCGCCACGGAGGTTTTTGAGATACACCTCCTTCATCCGATGGATGAAGAAACCGTGGTGATACATGTAGAGGCCTCCATCCTCGGAGACGGCCACAGCGTTGATAAGATGGGGGGAGATATTGTCGAGCGAGACATAATGGCGCTCGAAATGGACGGGGCGGTCGGGGTCTTTCACCTGCTCGACGAAACGTTTGGCCATGAGGGGTGTGAGCGGGGGATTGAAAACGGAGCAGAACAGGACTTGGAAGAGGGAGAAACCGACGAGCGCAAGCACCGTCACCCAGCAAAAACGCCACACTTTGCCGAGGAAAGAGAGCTGGCGCCACCGTTTCAGACCTTTGTGGCGTTTGGTTTTATTCTTTTTTTTGGCCATAAGCAGAAACCATTGTTTTTTAGAAGTGTATTATTGTTTATTATCAGTGATTGATGAAAGGCCTTGGGGAGGGGCTTGGACACCTTGGGAAGGGGTTGCCCACCCGCAGGTAGCCCACCCGGCAGGGCATTTCATTTCTTAAAAAATGGCTGCAAAAGTACTATTTTTTTGTGGATTAGAGAAAAAAATGTATATTTGTAAAAAGAAAATTGAAACAATATATCACACAAACACCTAAAACACAAAACAATATGGTAAAAGTAGCAATCAACGGTTTCGGCCGTATCGGAAGAATGTCATTCCGCGCCATGCTTGACCATCCCGAATTGGACATCGTGGCAGTAAATGATTTGACAAGTGCAGACACCCTCGCTTACCTGTTCAAATACGACTCAGTGCACGACAACTTTGAAGGCGAAGTACACGCTGAAGGAGACTGCATCGTGGTGAACGGCAAAAAGGTGAAGATCTATGCCGAGCGCGACCCCCAGAACCTCCCCTGGAAAGAGCTGGGCGTGGACATCGTTGTCGAGTCGACCGGACTGTTCAAGAAACGCGAGCAGATGATGAAACATATCATTGCCGGCGCCAAGAAGGTGATTTTGACCGTTCCCGCCAGCAAGGCTGAGGATGTGGACGCCACTGTGGTGATGGGCGTGAACGACAACGTGCTGACCAAAGAGATGCAGCTGGTGTCGAATGCAAGCTGCACCACCAACTGCTTGGCTCCCGTGGCCAAAGTGCTGAATGACAAATTCGGTATCAAGCGCGGTCTGATGAACACCATTCACAGTTACACCAACGACCAGAAGATTCTGGACCAGCCCCACAGCGACCTGCGCCGTGCCCGTGCCGCCGCCGTGTCGATCATTCCCACCTCGAGCGGTGCTGCCAAGGCTGTAGGCCTGGTAATCCCCGAACTGAAAGGTAAGCTGGACGGTTTCGCCATGCGCGTTCCCACTCCCGACGGTTCTGTGGTCGACCTCACTGCCGAGCTGAACTGCACCGTCACCAAGGAAGAGATCAACGCCGCCATCAAGGAGGCCGCCGAGGGCGCTATGAAGGGTGTGCTGCAATACTGCGAAGATCCCGTTGTGAGCGTCGACATTATCGACAACACCAACAGCTCCATCTTCGACAGCCTGCTGACCCAGGTGATGGACGGCAACTTCGTGAAAGTGGTGAGCTGGTATGACAACGAGAAAGGCTACAGCACCCGCGTGGGCGACCTCGCTGCCAAGCTGGCCACTCTGCTCTAAACCCAGAAAAGCATCACACATCGTGATGAGACAATAATGTAAAAACAAACGGGAGTTGGGAGCGACAAGAGGCTTTCAACTCCCCTTTTTAGTGTCCAGATTTCGGGGACACGACAAACCAAAAACACTAACCGACATGCTATTAAAAGACAAAGTGGCCATTATAACAGGAGCCACACGAGGTATAGGACGAGCCATAGCCATCCGCTTTGCCGAAGAGGGCTGCGACATCGCATTCTGCGGCCGCAGCCGCAACGCCCAGATGGAAGCCGTGGAACAAGAGCTGACCGCACTTGGCGTTCGGGCCAAGGGCTATGCCGTCAACGTGGCCGACATGGAGAGTACCAAACAATTTGTAGCCGACACGCTGAAAGACTTCGGCCATTTGGACATACTGATCAACAATGCCGGTATCACCGACGACGCGGCGATAAAACGAATGACAGAGGCCCAGTGGGACAATGTGATAAACAATGACCTGAAATCGGTTTTCCTGATGACACAGGCTGTGCAGCCGACGATGTGGAAGCAGGGGTTTGGAAGCATTGTCAACATAAGCTCGGTGGTGGGCATTGGCGGCAACGCGGGCCAAGCCAACTATGCGGCGGCCAAGGCCGGAATCATAGGCTTTACGAAGTCGGCTGTCAAGGAGCTGGGAGCACGGAATATCCGGATGAACGTTGTGGCGCCTGGTTTTATCGTAACGGAGATGACCGGCGACATTCCTGAGCAGTTGAAGACCTATTGGCAGACCCGCATTCCCCTCCGGCGTCCGGGAACGCCCCAGGAAGTGGCCAACGCATGCCTCTACTACGCCTCGGAACTGGGAAGCTATAACACGGGCGACGTGATGCACCTGTGCGGAGGAATGGAAGATGCCTAAAATCAAGCGGAAAGGGATGAAACAGATTGCCAAGCATGGGCTGCCATCGGTGGTGATGACCGGCGTGGCTGTATTGGTTATGGTATTGGCGTTAGCGGCATGCAACCCCGCTGGCAGCAACAATACCGCCCAAACGGTTGAATACACCGACGACTACCAACACACCGCTATGGTACCCGTCAGCCCCAAGCGAATTGTCAGCACCTCGCCGGCTGTGACCGAAATCATTTATGCCTTGAAGGCAGAAAACCTGCTGATAGGCCGGACCGACTATTGCATTTATCCACCGGAGGCTAAGAACATCACCACAATAGGCGGAATCAGCAATCTGAATGTAGAGAAGATTGCATCGCTCAAACCAGACCTTGTCATCAGCGGCTCGATGATACCACAGAAAAGCTCGCTGCAATTGGAGCAGATGGGAATCCCGTTAGTCTGTGTCATAGAAAAGCAGCAATTTGACGGGCTGTATGACAATATCCTGAAGATAGGGAAGCTGACAGGCCATACGCACGAAGCCGACAGCCTGACGGCCCTGATGAAGGAGCAGGTGGCGGCTCTAAAGTTAGAACCCCATGCCGACAGCAGCCACCGTCCGGGGGTATATTATGTGGTAGGGTTTGGCCCATCGGGCAATTTCACTGCCGGAGGGCAGTCGTTTATCAACGACATTATCACCATGGCAGGAGGGCGCAATATAGCCGCCGGCATAAAGGGGTGGAGCTATAGCCTGGAGGCTTTGATGGAGCAAGATCCGGACTACATCATCATCCGGAGGGAAGACTCGGCCACCTTCTGCCGCACCACACCCTACAACCGTCTGAAAGCCGTAAAGGAAGGACGGGTGATAGCCATTGAGAGCGGGACAATAGATTTGCAAGTGCCCCGCAACCTACAAGCCATTCAATTCCTAAATGAGAGAATGAACAAAAAGGGAGGCCAGTAAGAGCCTCCCTTTTTTTAGACCATTTTCAGACAGTGGGATCAATGCCCGACACGAAGGAAACGGATGGCTCGGTCGAGCTGGTTGTCTGTCCCTTGTTCCAATAACTTGTAATTGTACTTTATTTCGATATCGGGCTGCACACCTACGCCCTCAACATCGCCATAGTTGTTGTCGACCATGTGGAAAGTGCTGGTGTAGATGTAGAAGGAGAAAATATCCTTGTAGGGGTCGGGGCCGTTCTCGAAATAGTCGTAATCGCCAAAGCAACCGTCATAAAACAAATCATGATAGATATTGGTCGCGTTGCCTGAATACAGACCACCGATGGCGCCGTAGGTCCGCTCACCGATAAAGGTGCCGTTGGGGAGCGCCTTAATCAACATAGTGGCCAACTCGGCACAGCTGACAGAGTTGATATCCGCCAGCACAACGATGGGTTTAGCCTTTTTGAGGTGCGCGTTGGCAGGACTGGCCACCCAGCTCTCGGACCACGCGCTGTAGTCGAGGCGGCCATAGCCCTCTTTGACGCGTGTGTAGCCCACCAGCGTGGGACTTTGACCCAAGGAACCCACAATGGGAGAAAGGTCGGCGACACTGCCACCCCCATTGCCTCGCACATCGAAGATGATGCCCACCACCGAATCGTTATTGGCATAGCCAGCGCCCTCCATGTTGATGCCCTCATGGTAGCGGGGGCCATAGAAAGCCTTGGCCGGAGCCTGGGCCTTCACTGCATCGGGGAAAGCGGACGAGCCATACTCATACATTTGATGCATCTGCACCATTGAGAAACCGGTGAAACGGAAGTAGGCAATCAGCTCGCCTTCGTTGGCTCCCTTGATGAGACAGAAATATGAACCCGGAATACCATAGGTAGTATTAGGGTTGTACTCCTTCATCGTACCGGGGATGGCCTTTTTGCGTAAGGCTTTGAGCTGAAGATTGCGTTCTTGGTCGGGATAGGTGGGATGTACATAATCGTTCTCGCCGGGCTGAATGATGACCTCACATGCGCCACGGGGTGTCCCCTTGGGGGTGTAGATACGGGCCGTGAGGTGGTGGTCCAGCAGACCCTGGAACAGGCCATAATAGGCTTCGGCAAACTCACGATAGGTGACGGGATTATTGGCAGGACGGGAATCGAATGCAGCAAAAATAGGCTTGAACTGCTCGTAGCGCTTGTCCCAATCCACGGTGTCACGGTCCCAAAAGACATACCCTTGGTCCATGCCAGCCCAGATGGTTTCGAACTGCTGGGTGTAGGTACGGCAGAGGATATGGTTGGGGTTCCCATTGTTCTCCAACGGTTCCTTGCGGCAAGACGTCAGAGAGAGAGCAACCGAAGCAAATACAATGCAATAAAACTTTAAATGTCTCATAATAATACTTTTGGCAGTAAAGTCTGTTGATGATACTCAGATAATTTATAGCCAGTAGCTCACTCCGGCCTGGATGGCAAAAGCCGTATTGTAGCGTGGATTCAGATTCACCATATATGGCTTCTGGATGTCGGAGGTGCTGTAATACCATCGTATGTCGGCTCCGACTTCAATCCGGCCAATAATCATACCACTTATGCCTGCGCCCCAAGTAAAGCCTGTCTCCAAGCGGTTGTCGCGCTTATCGTTGAATTCCCAGTCTTCGTCGAATTCATAATTCCGGTCGTTGGAGAAAGAATAGGTGGTGCCACTTCGGTGACTGCTGAGCCAGTAGCCGCCAAAGACTCCTCCAAAGGCGTGGATTTTCACGGTGTTCCCAACCGACAGCCGCAACTCCAGCGGCACGTTCACATATTGGTTGGTGGTGGTCGTAGGGAGAGAATATCGCAGATTATAGTACTGGAACACATGGTCCATGTGGTAGTTCTTCTGGATCAGCACGGCACCCGTATTGATGGAAAGCCACTTGGTCGGGGCATAACCGATACGGAAGCCGAACACACTGCCCTCACGGTACTTGTCGAAACGCATGTCAGTCATATACACCATGTCGACCGAATGGTAATTGCGGTCCAATCCAGCGTTGAGACCGAACACCCAGTGGCGCATACGGGGAGAGGAATCGGCAACAGGCTCTTCCTGAGCTGCGAGCGGCTGTGTGCCGATTCCTACCATACACATCAGCAGCAAAGCTGAATAAAACAATTTCATTGCTATCGACTATTACTGATTGGAACACAAATAACTGAGGGCTGCATCAAGCTGAGTATCCCTGCCGGCTGCCAGTGCCTCGGCATCATACAGCACCTTGATGTCAGGCTGCACACCCACACCCTCAAGGCTCTTATAGTCCTTGGTGACTATATCGAAAGTCCCGCTGTAGACATAGTAGGCAAAATCTTCGGGATGAGTGGGCTTGCCATCGCCAACGCCTGGCTGCGGAAACAGTTTTTGGTCACCGAAGCATCCGGTGTAATAGATATTGAACCATACATCAGTATAGGGATTCAAGGCACAAGTGCCACCATAGGTACGCTCGCCAATGACTTTTCCCTGAGGCATGGTTTTGATGATCTGGGTGCTCAGCTCAGCACAACTCACGGAGTTAATATCAGTAAGCGCAACAACTGGATTGGCCTTTGTGAGATGGTGCAATGGCAGGGGAATGCCGGCGGGCATCCATCCGCTGTAGTCCAGACGGCCGGTACCTTGTTTGTAACGGGAATAGCCATACTCGCAGCCTGTCTGCATCAACGAACCGATTGCCGGGCTGAGGTCGGCCACATTGCCACCAGGGTTGCCACGGAGGTCAATGATGATGGACTCCACGTCCTCGCGAGCAGCCAAACCATTGCTGATACCATTGGAATAATCATCGCCATAGAAAGCACGGAGAGGGGCTTCGATGGCGGCCTTGTTGGCAAGGGTGTCATCTTTGTATAAGGTCGAGATCGCAAATTCCCCCAGACGGAGATATGCGATATACTTACCCGTGGTCTTACCGGGAAGCAGACAAGCTACACTGTTGGTGTAGGGGTTTTTGCTGTCCCAGTATTCGACATAGTTGGTCACGCCGGGTTGCTGCTTGAGGATAGCGATCTGCGCACTGATATCGGTCTTATGCTCGTAGTCGTTCTTGGCAGGATTGAGGCCTAAGGTTACTTCTGACTTGGGGTTGTACAGCCTGATGTACATGTGGTGGTCCAACAGCCCGTAAGTAAAATCTTCCCAGGCTTGGCTCCACTCTTCAACATCCACTGTGCCACGGGCATCAAACGACTCAAAGATAGGCTTGAACTTCTCATAGCGGGCATCCCAGTCCACGGTGTCGCGCGACCAAAGGACATAGGTGTGGTCAATGCCCTCCCACACGGCCTCGAACTGCTCGAAATAGGTGGAGCAGCGGCGCGTATTGGGGTTTTGGAGTTCGAGAGGCTCCTTGCGGCAGGCAACAAAGAGCGTTGTTACAGCCATGACACAGGCTATAAAACGGAACGGATTATAATGTTTCATATTCACAAGTTTTCTGTTACGTAAGTTGATGTTCTTTGGTACTAAAAATTATAGGCCAACCCGAGTTGGAGCATGGTAGTGGTGTTGTAGCGGGGATTTTGCTGACGCATATATTTCTTCTGCATATCGGTCAGCCCATAGTGGGTGATGAGGTCAATATCCATCTCTAACCTGTTGGACAGCGGAATGGCCAGACCCAGACCGTAGGCCAGACCGGCCTCAAATCGGTTGTCGCGACGGCTGTCGAACTCATAGTCATTGTTCACACCTTCATCGTTGAGGGAGAGGAAAGGAATCTCAGAACCAATGATGTGTCCATTGGTCCAGTAGCCCAGATAGCCGCCAAGGAAAAGATGGAAGCGTGTCTTCTTGCCTATGGAGAAGTCAGCAAGAACCGGGATATTTACAAAACGGTTCTCATAGACCGACGACGTAGAGGCAGTGTTGCCATTAATGGTAAGGGCATTTTCCCATCTATGACTTTTCATCAACGACATGGCTCCGACGCGGAAGGAGAGCCACTTGAAAAGACGGTAGTTGGCATTGATGCCTATTCCGGTGCCTAAGAAGGGGTAGTAGGACACCGTCGACATATAGGCCGTACCTGTGGACATGAAGTTGATGTTGCCGCTCACGGCCACACCGACTGACCACTTGTGATTAAACGTCTGCAACGGGGCCTTCTTGCCGCCCGTGGTATCGGCAGAGATACCATCCTGGGCAAAGGCCGCACTGCCCATTGCCATTGCTAAAAGCAGAGATACTATTAGTTTTTTCATTTTTTGAGTTTAAGTGAAAAGCCCTACCCTCGCCAGGGCAGGGCTCCACTATTGTGACTTTATTATTCAGCGTCGCTGATGAAGGGGTATTTGTAATCGTAGGCTGCGTCGAAAGTCTCCTTGATGGCCTGGGGCGATGTCCAGCGTATCAGGTTGAGGTACGACCCCGCCTTGTCGTTGGTGCCGCTGGCGCGTGCTCCGCCGAAGGGCTGCTGTCCGACCACAGCCCCTGTGGGCTTGTCGTTATAGTAGATGTTGCCCGCCGCATATTTCAACAGCTCGGCACCGCGTCTCAGCGCCTTGCGGTCGGTGGCGAATATGGCGCCCGTCAGCGCGTAGGGCGAAGTCTCGTTGCAGAGGCGCAGGGTTTCCTCATACTTGCCGTCCTCGTAGACATAGACCGTGATGATGGGTCCAAAAATCTCTTCGCACATCGATTTGTATTTGGGGTCCTTGGCCAGAATCACCGTGGGCTGGATAAACCATCCCTGGCTCTTGTCGCCCGTGCCACCAAACACGATCTCGGCATCCTTGCTCTCCTTGGCGTGGTTGATATAGCGCATGCAGTTGTCGAACGAGGCCTCGTCGATCACGGCGTTCACAAAGGCGCTGAAGTCGCGCACATCGCCCACCTTAATCTCATCAAGCATCTTGCCGATGATTTTCTCCACCTTCGGCCACATGCTCTTGGGAACGTAAGCTCTCGAGGCTGCCGAACACTTCTGACCCTGGAACTCGAAGGCACCGCGCACAATGGCCGTGGCCACCTGCTCAGGATTGGCCGACTTGTGGACAAAGATGAAGTCCTTGCCGCCCGTCTCGCCAACGATTTTCGGGTAAGTGCGATAGTTGGCGATATTATCGCCGATCGACTTCCAGAAACTGTTGAACGTGCCGGTGGAACCAGTGAAATGGACACCGGCCAGATTCTCGTCGGCAAAAGCCACCTTGCCGATAAGCGAGCCGCTGCCGGGCAGGAAGTTCACAACTCCGTCGGGCAAGCCAGCCTCCTTGTAAATCTTCATCAGCAGATAGTTGGAAAGCATGGCCGTGGTGCTGGGCTTCCAGATGCACACATTGCCCATCAGCACCGGCGAGAGGCACAGATTGCTGGCAATGGAAGTGAAGTTGAACGGGGTGATGGCAAACACGAAGCCCTCCAGCGGACGGTAGGTGACATAGTTCAGCGTGCCCTTGTCGCTGCAAGGCTGGTCACTGTATATCTGCGAGGCGTAGAAGGCATTGTAGCGCAAAAAGTCCACCAACTCACATGCCGAGTCGATTTCAGCCTGCATGGTCGTCTTGCCTTGTCCCAGCATGGTGGCGGCATTGATCAGATAGCGATACTTGCCGCTGATCAAAGTGGCAATTTTCAGCATCACGCTGGCGCGTTCAATCCATGGCGTGTTGGCCCACTCCTCATGCGCTTTCATCGAGGCGGCTATGGCGTCGCGCACCTCTCTCTCGCCAACTTTGTAGTATTTGGCCAGCACATGCTTGTTCTCCGTGGGCATCACAATCTCGCCCATCTCGGCAGTTTTTACCTCCTTGCCTCCGATGATGGGGCAGATGGTGGTGGTTTTCCGGTACAATTCGTCCAGCGCCTTGCGGATTTCCTTACGTTCGGGGCTGCCAGGTTTGTAGCCGAGCACGGGTTCGTTCTCGGGTTTCGGGAATGTGAAAATGGTGTTGTTCATAAGATTTTAATAATAGGATTTAACAATTAACGTTCAAAAAAGATTTTGCAAATATACAGAAAATAATCGGATGTGCAAAAAAAAATGTATCTTTGCATTGTAAAAATAACAGTTCAAACTCAACAAATACAAACATGAAGAGATTAAGAATCATTTTATTATGCCTTGTGGCAACAGCCTTCGTGTCCTGCAGCGGCCTGGGCAGCACAAGTGTCGACAGCGCCGCCAAGACGGCTGGCCGCAACACCGCTAATGCCATCATTACCCTCTACAACTCCTACCGCAACACAGGCACCGTCAGCCTGAGCAACCCCACCGACCTCACCGCAGCCCTCATGGTGGCCACGGGCTACACCAACATGCGCTCCAACCGCGAGAACGCCGAGTATAAGAAAGCTTTTGCCGCAGGCATGGTCTCCGCTGGCTCGGGCCTGATTACCGCTGCCAACGTCGACAGCATCATCAACACCATGAACAGCCTTACGGGTCTCAACGTCAACGCGGCCACGGTGTCGAACAACGTGGGCACAGCCACAGCCATCATCCAGCTGCTGCAAGCCCTCGGCTCCACTCAGGCCAACTGATCCGTCCTGAGCCCACAGCCGAAAAACAACCCCCAAGACTGCACAGCCTTGGGGGTTGTTTCGTGTCAAGGGGGCTCTGACATGTGTTATTGCATCCTTTGTTTATTATAGTTTGATTCTATTTTGTCTCTTATCCAGAAACAAAATAGAGTATAAACAGAATATAAACAGAGATAATATAGAGGAAAAACGGTGAGGCCGCTTGTGTCAAGGTTGGAGGTGGGAATAGTACTCCACGGCGTCGGCCACGAGGAAGATGCTGCCGGTGACAAGGACGAGGTCGAGGTCAGGTTGGGCGGCGGCACGCGCGGCCCGGATGGCGTCGGCCACGATGGGGAAGGCCTCGCCTGCCATGCCGCAAGAGGCGGCAGCCTCTGCCAACTGCTGGACAGGCAGCCCCCGGGGCACAGAGGGCTGGGTGTAGTAGAAGGTGGTGGCGGCGGTGGGGAGCATGCGGAGGATGTGCATATAGTCTTTGTCGTTCACACAGCCGTAGATGAGGTGCAGACGGCGGTAGGGGATTTGGTCGAGCTTGGCCAGCATGGCTTCGACGCCGTCGGCGTTGTGGGCGGTCTCGCATATGGTGAGGGGTTTGCGGTCCAGCCGCTCCCAGCGGCCATGGAGTCCGGTGTCGGCCACCACACGGGCTATGCCGTTGACGATGTCCGGATCCGACACGCCGAGCCCCACTTGGGGCAGGAGCTGAAGCACCTGGAAGAGGGTGGCGAGGTTGTGGAGCTGGTAGCTGCCGCTGAGGGGGGAGGTGTAGGTTGAGGGGTAGGTGGTGGCTTGGGAGTCGAGCGTGCGCACCTTGAAACGGAGGTTGAGGTAATCGTTATCTTCCAATGTGGACGCCGCATGGGCGGTGGGGAGGGGTTCGATGCGGTAGTGCTGGTCGGCGAAATAGATGGGCGCGCCCATGGTCTCGGCTTTCTGGCGGAAGACGGGGCTGGTTTCGGGGTGTGTCTGCCCGATGACCACGGGGACGCCTTGCTTTATGATGCCGGCTTTCTCGCCCGCGATGGCAGCGAGGGTGTGGCCCAGAAACTGGGTGTGGTCAAAGCCGATGTTGGTGATGACGCTGATGAGCGGGGTGATGACATCGGTGCTGTCCAGACGTCCGCCCATGCCCACTTCGACAACGGCGATGTCGACCTTTTGGGCAGCAAAATAGTCGAAGGCCAACCCTACGGTCATTTCGAAAAAGCTGAGGCCCAGCGACTGCATGTATTCTTTGTGTTGCTGGACAAAGGCGGTGACCCGCTCGGGGGGTATCATGTCGCCATTGATGCGGATGCGCTCGCGGAAGTCGACCAGATGGGGCGAGGTGTAGAGCCCCACGCGGTAGCCCGCTTGCATGAGGATGGAGGCCAGAAGGTGGGAGACGGAGCCTTTGCCGTTGGTGCCCGCCACATGGATGGAGCGGAACTTGCGCTCGGGGTGGTCGAGGTGATCCATGAGGCTGACGGTGTTGGCGATGTCGGCTTTATAGGCCGCCGCTCCAACACGGTGGTACATCGGGAGGCTGTTGTAAAGATAGTCTAATGTGTCCTGGTAGGTCATTGTTGCGCTGTTTTGGGGTGTGGATGGGTGGATGTGGCTGGGGCTGGGGAGGTTTGGAGGGGTTGTTACTTAGGGATGGTGTAGGTGACGCCCGCCATCACAAGGCCTTTGTATGAGGGGTAGTTCTGCCAATAGAAGTAGCGTTGCAGGAGGATGTTGTCGAACTTGAAGAAGAAGCTGAGGGCTTTGTTGTAGCGGTATTCCACTTCGAGGTTGAGGCCGAAGCGCATGGGGAGGGTGAGGGTGCTGTCGGCGCCCGTGGCATCGGTGACGGTAGCGTAGGGCATCTTGCCGAGCATCTGGAATTCCAGGCGTCCCATGATTTTGTCGTTGTAGTTGATGGTGGCGGCCAGGGCGGCATCGAAGTCGGGCCGGTAGTAGAGCGGCAGCTCGACTATATCGTCGCCCACGCGTTTGGTCTTCTTGTTCTTATATAGGTAGTAGTTTCCTTTGACCTCAAGGCGGAGCATCTCGTCGTTGATGAACACAAAGCTTCCGCCCACTTTGATGCGGGTGAGGCTGTCGTAGACGGGGGTGAACACATTGTGCAGGGTGTACTGCTCATTGAGCATGAAGGAGAGGTCGTCGTTCAGATAGCTGTAGGTGCCATGGAGGTTGAAATCAATCTTTTTGCTGAGGTTGAGACGCACGTTGGCACCGAAGTCGTAGTGGCTGGTGGCACGGACGGGGCTGTTGGGGGCGATGTAGGGATTGACCAGGCGCAGTCTGTTCCAACTCTGGGCTTCGATGTTGCCGCGGGCGGCGAGCGACACGTTGATCAAGTCGTTGAAGAAGGACTTGCTGACCACAGCATCAGGATAGATGCGGGGCTCGATTTCGGGGATGTTGTAGCCGTCGAGGGCCACCACGGCTCCGGCATGGATTTGGAAACCGGAGAAGATGAAGTCGATATAGGGATTGACGTTGTACAGGCGGCGGTATTTGCTCTCACTCAATGCACTGCGGCCGTTGGCAGTGTCGGCCAGGCCTGCGGCCAGGATGCTGTCGTAGCCGAGGGGGAGTGAGGTGGGGTTGAAACTGTTGGCATACCCGTCGTAGGTGAGGTGGAGGTAGGCCACGGCTTTATGCTTTTGGGCTATGGTGAAACCGTAGTGGATATTTCCGTCCACATTGATGTTGAACTCGTTTTGCCCGTAGGAGGCAAAAAGGTCGGTGGCGCGCACGTTGGCCTCGTAGCCCAAGGCGTTGACGTCTGTGTTGAGGGTCTTTACGCCGAGGTTGACGGTGGCGGTGTTATAGGCTATGCGGTATTGCGAACGGGCAATACTGTCGCGCGGCAGGGCGAGGACGGCATGCAGAGTGCTGTCGGAGAAGCCATAGTAGCGGGAGAAATCATTCTGATAGCCTATATCGGCACTCAGCTGCAAGTGCTTGGAGGTGATAATCTTGCCAAAGGCTGTTATGTCGGTATAGGAGAACGGGGCCTGGCCATAGTGGTCGGGCGAAAAGATGGTATCCACAGCGTGGCCTATGGTACCCCACGACGAGCGGTGGGTGGCGCGGACGCCAAAGGAGCGGTCGTGGCTGCGCAAAGAGTTGTAGTAGAACTCTGCCAGGGGCGACCAATAGTTGCCCATGCCCAGCCGGAAGTAGTTGTTGTAGAGGCGTGTGGCGGGTTCGCCGATGATTCGGGCTGCTTTGATGCGCGACGGCTGGTAGAGCGATGTGAGGCGGCGGGTGGTGATGTCGTAGGTGAGGTTCTTGGGCATGGTGGCCACGGTGTCTGTAATGACAGGTGCCACATTCACTTTCTGGCTCTCCTCTACGACGGGTTTGTAGCGGCTGGTGACCACCACCCGCTCGTTGTAGACGTTGCTGTCGGATTGTGCATGGCCCATGGGCGCGACGGCCAGCAGGCCGACGACACATAATAGTGCGGATATGCTGTTTGCTTTCATGGCTATTGATTATCTGTTTCGGGTTCTTTTTCCAGTTCGATGATTATCTCTTCTTCCTCGGGTTCTTGCTGGGGCTTCTCTTCTTCGAGTATGGCGTTGCGTTTCTGGAGGGCCAGCTGCACGAGGTCATCACCGTCGTAGTTGTCGATAATGCTTTGCAGGGTTTGTTTGGCCTGGAGATTGTTGCCGCGGGCATGGAAGATGTCGGCCCAAAGGATGAAGCTTTTGGCCAGCCAGTAGTCGCTGACGGGAGCGGCGGTGATGGACTCTATCACGCGCTCGGCGCCGTCGTAGTCGGCCTGCAGGTAGCGCATCTCGGCCTGGCGGTAGGAGGCCTCGCCGCTGTAGTCGCCGTTGGTGGAGGTGGACAGAAGGGCATAGATGCTGTCGGCCTGCCTATAGGTGGCGGGGGTCTCGTAATAGCTGCGAGCCATGCTGATGAGGGCTTCGTCTCTCAAAGCATCGGTTATCTTGGGCTCGGCCAGCAACTGACGGGCAGCCGAGACGATGCTGTCACGCTGAGCCAAGTGTACCCAACTGCGCATATACCCTACCCTACCCGCTATGCGGTTGTTGTCGCTCTCGGAAACCGACACCAGCTGCCAGTAGAGGTCGAGGGCTTTGGTGAAGTTGTTCAGGTTGTAGGCTATATTGGCAGCATTGTGGAGGGCGCGTTCGGTAAAGCTGTTGACGGGAGCGGCGGCCACGGCCTCAAAATGGGGCAAGGCCTGCTCGTTCTGCCCGCTGCGGAACAGGCAGTCGGCAGCGTAGTAGTGGGCCTGTAGATGGAACAGTCCTTCGGGGAACTTGTTCAGATAGTTCTCAAAGCTCTTCACCGAACTCTCGCAGTCGCCGTTCATGTAAAGATTCTCCGCACTCATATACAAGGTGCTGTCCTGTTCCACTGTCGACACATTGGTCTTGGTGGTGCGTTTCACATAGCTGAAATATTCGTCCACGCGGTTCTGGCTGACATAGATGTTTTTCACCGTGCTCAGGGCATCGCGGGCCTCGTCCGTGCCGGCGTAGTTGGTCAGCAGCTCGTCGAACACTTCGAGGGCCTCATTATTGCGGTCGGTGTTATAGTATATCAGACCCATGTTCAGCAACGCCGTCTTGACGAGGCTGTTTTGGGGATAGCGGGTGCGGAAGTTGTTGAAATAGAGCAATGCCATCGAGTTATTGTCGCACACAAGATAAGTGTTGCCTATTTCGAAAAGCGACTTGGCTGCCAGAGGCGACTGGTTGAACCGTTCGAAAATCTGGTTCAAGTAGGTCATCTTGTCGTTATACTTGCCCATCGCGCCATACGACAGGGCTTTCTGATAGGTGGCATAGTCGGCGTCGGCGTCCCCAGCATCAATCACTCGGTCGTAATATTTTATGGCGTCGGCATACTTGCTCTCCAGATAGCAGCAGTCGCCCAGACGGTTGTTGACATCATTTATCTGATGGGGGTCGATACCCTTGTCGGCCAGACGGAGAAACATCTTGAAATCGTCGGAGGCATCGGCAATGTTGTTCCTCTTCATGCAGAGGTAACCATGGGTGTAGAGAGCCTGTTTATAATAGGGCGAAGAGGTGGCGTGGGTACTCAGCATGAAGCGGTCGAGTGTCTTGCCAGCTGCGTCGTAGTCGCCCAGTCTGTAGCGTGCCTCGGCATATAAATAATAGGCATCGGTGGTATACTTGGGCAGGGCATTGATTTTGGCTGCTTTCTGGAAATAGGTGGCGGCGGTTTTCATATTGCCGGTGTTGAACACCTCAATGCCACGATTGATGACGATGCGCTGATAGGCCTGATTCATAAGGGGGCTGCGGTCGGGTATTTTCTCTATCAGCGTGAGGGCGTCCTTATAGTTTCGCGTCGAGAAATACAGCGAGCTCAGAATCTCCTGTACCTCCGCCTTGTGCGTGCTTTTGGGATATTGGGTCAGATAGTCCTCGAACGAGCGGATAGACTCGTTGTAGGGGTTGGCGTTCAGCTCATACGACAGCTTGGCATAATTGAACAAGGCGTCCTCTTTTATCTTGGGGTCATAGTCCATCTTCGAGGCCTGGAGGAACATGCTCCGCGCCTCGTTTTTGCGACCCAGCTTGATGTCCACATCGCCCAACACATACAGGGCGCTCTGAGCCACACTGTCGTCGCACGCCGTCTTTTTCGACAGATAGAACTGGGCTGAATCATACTCGTTGAGCATATAATGGCAATAGCCAATCTGGTAGTAGCTGTCCTGCGGGCTGCACACCGCCGGGGCCTGCCCTTTCTTGCCTTTGCCCGTGGCGGGTGCCACGTCCGGCACGGCGGCCGTCTCCTGCGGATCGCGGTTGCGCATGGCGGCCTTGTAATAGTCCAGCGCGTTCTTATACTCGCCGCGGTTGAAATAAACCTCGGCCACCATCTGGCGGATCTCGTTCTTCTTGAACACATCATCCTCCAGCAACAGCGTGGGCGCCATCTGCAAGAGCTCGTCGTTCTTGCCCAGATAGTAGTAGATGCGTGCCACATACGAAGGCACTATCTTGGCAAACTTATTGTCCGACTGAAGCTTCTCGAAGTTGCGAAGTGCCAAGTCGTACTTTCCTTCCATATACTGCAGGTGGGCATAATAATACAGCGAGGCGTTGGTATACTTGGTGCGGCCGTTAATATCCTGCGCAAAGAACTTCTTTGCCTCGGCATAGTCCTCGTCGACAAAATGGCAGTAGCCCACCTTGAAATTATACTCGCTGCGGTGGCCGTACTCAACTTCGCGGGCGGGCACTTTCTTGTAATACTTCAGGGCCTTGGCATAGTCGCCAGCGGCGTAATGGTAATTGCCCAAATAAAAGTTGGCCATCACCGTATGCTTGTTCTGTGGATAGAGTCGCAGAAACTCTGTCAGCCTGAAGTCGGCATCGCGGTTGCCCAGTTTTTCGGCACACACAGCCCCGAAAAACATGGCCTCGCTGGCCATCTCGGCATCCACTCCCGACGCATCAGCCGTCAACTTGTCAAACAAATTCTGCGCCGAGGCAAATTTTTCCTTCTGGTACAAATCCACCGCCTGCCTGTACAGACGGCGCACCGCCTCGTCCGACGACGATTTTTGGGCAAAAACTGGCTGCACAGCCAATGCCACGGCAACAATAACTAACAATGCTTTAATACGTTGCATACAAATAGGATTACTTGTTTCAAAAAGTAAAGATACTAATTATTAATTATCTACACGTCTCCCCTGCCCGCCTTTTTTCAACAAGGCAGTGTTAATGCTCTCAATCAGGCCTTACGCACTGACTTTTACACAATTCCCGAACCGGAACTCACCACCTCGCCCTCAGCCTTGCGCTACCGCAAAAAGAAAGGCTTCTCCTCCTGCTGAGGTTTGGGCTGCCATGGGGCATGGAGCAGAAAACCGCTGGCGGGCGACGGGGTGACCGAATACTGCAATTCGCCCTCAGGGTTAATCAAGATAAACCACGGATACGACACCACCCCATATCGCTCCAGCAACTTATAGTTGCCATTGAAATGCAGCCATGTCCAGTTGTAGCGCTGCCCTTTTCTGGTGTTTTTCAGCAAATGGTACATCTTCTGGAACTCCCGGTCACAACAAATCGTCACAAACTCCACATTCTTGCTTTTGGCATAGATACTGTCCTTGAAGTGGGCCAGCGTCTCCATCTCCCGCAAACTGTTCGGATCCCCCACCCGCACAAACGAGAGGTACACCCACTTGCCTTTCATCCCCTCCAGCGACACCATCCGCTTCTCCACATCAGGCAATTCAAACACAGGCACCTCCGCGCCCTCCTCCTTCTGCCTGAAGCTCTTCACCAGCCTATCGGCCAACACCTTGTGTTCTGGGAACTTACTTCCTGCCCCCACCAACTCAATCATCCTCACCACCTTGTCGGCCTCATAGTAGCGGGGCATATAGTAAGCCTCCTGCAAGGCCTGCAACCCCACCAGTTCCCTCACGCGCTCATTGCGCAACAGAGTGTCCGTTCCCAACGAATCAAGAAACACCTTCACATCCAGCTTGTTCACCCAATTGCCCAGCAACCATGCCGGCAACTTCTTCGTGCCTTTCGACACCGAATGGGCAAACAGTGTGGCAAAGAACGACATATAATTATCGTCGTAATACAACACAGGCTGGTTCTTCACATAGCGGTTCACCATTCCCCGGCGCGTGTCGAAATGCATGCTATACTTCATGCTGGCCAGCTGGTAGCGCTTGTAGCGGTTGAAAAACTCATTCTTCGTGTCGGGACACTGCGTGGCAACCACCGCCTCCAGACTGTCGAAATAACGTTTCTGTGGACGGAAACGGCTGTCGAAAAACATGCGGTGGTCGTCGATATACTGTGCCACCACCCGCTCAAAATCTGAAATCAACCCGTTCAGCTCTCCTTCAGGCATGTTCACAAACTCCAGCGGCAGCACTTCCGGCGCCAGATAGATATTCCGCTTCTCGTTCAAATCCCAGTCAAACCGCGGCACATACACCTCATAGTTCCTGCCAGGCTCCACAAAAAACGACTGGCTGTAGTTCTCAATCTGCAACATCATCATCGTGGGGTAGTTGGCATACGCATCCAGCCTGAAAGTGCGGTTGTCGCCAATCACCGTGTGGTCCACCTCCTCCTCCGTCAGGGTCAGCATATCCGTGTAACGGTACAGGTACACATCCTTCCCGGCGCCGTTCACCACCTCGCCGTGGATTGAAATATTGGTCTGGGCTACGGCCACACTGCCACACAGCATCAAGGCCATTCCCACTATCAGCATAAGACGGTTCATAGCTTACAACTTTTCTATCATAACGGCCCGCGCCTGCTTTTATTGTGTGCCCTGCCCAACATGATTCAAACATTCCAGCCCCTTGCCCCTCACTCCACACCCTCCCCTCTCGCTCTTTATACATTACATGAACAATTGATGCTCATCATCTTGTCACTGCAAAAGAAAATAACACTAATACAACACTAATACAAATAGCGAAGGCAGAAATGTGGTAGTGCGGGGGAAATGGCCGGGCCGAGCCACCTGGAAGGCCCCCCCATGCGGGCCAGGGGGCACGGTTTATGCCCCGCTCAGCCACTGAAGGGACAAGCTGATGTGACAATAATAGTGCGTAGGGGTTGCCAAACAAGAAAAAATGATTATCTTTGCAGAGGAAACGCTTCGTCCATCCGATACCACAAGCCATTGGAGACAAGCTGTTTAAAACTATTGTTAAACCTTTAATACTCCTACAAATGAAAAAGTACGTTTGCGACATCTGCGGTTATGTCTACGATCCTGCCAAAGGCGACCCCGACAGCGGCATTGCCCCCGGCACCGCTTTTGAGGACATCCCTGCCGACTGGGTTTGCCCCCTCTGCGGCGTGGGTAAGGACGACTTCAGCCCCGTGGCCGAATAGTCCGCGCGCCAAGGCGCGATGTGGAATGTGCCGATGCGCGAGCGACGGCTTCGGCGCCGCGCTGCCATATCGGCACATTCCAGCATTGATGTGTTTCCACATTCCCCCGATGGCATAGTATAGTTCCGCCGCATGTTTGTCCATATTGATTGCAACTCCTATTTCGCCTCGTGCGAGGTGGCCACACGTCCCGGTTTGGCGGGGCGTCCCGTAGTGGTGGCCAACGACAACGAGGCGGGCGGAGGTGTCATCCTTGCCCTCAGCCCAGAGGCCAAGGCCCTGGGGCTGAAACGCGGCACACCCCTGTTTCAGGTGCGCAGCCTACTGCGGCTCAACGATGTGGTGATTTGTCCCTCCGACCACAAGAAGTACCGCCGCATATCGCGCCAGATTATGGACACGGTTCAGCGGCAGGAGATTATACTGGATTTTGTGCAGTACTCGGTCGACGAGTTTTTCGGACAGCTGCCCATCGAGGAGCCCGACGAGGTGCGCGGATATGTGCGCAAGGTGATGGACGCCATCACCACGGGCACGGGCATACCGGTCAGCTGCGGATGCTCACAGACCTATACGCTGGCCAAGGTGGCCACCCACTATGCCAAGCACTACCGCGGCTATGAGGGCATCTGTGTCCTCACCCCCGCCAACCGGCGCAAAGCCCTCTCGATGCTGGGCATTGCTGACGTGTGGGGCATCGGGCGGCAAAACCGCAAGAAACTCACCGAGCTGGGCATTGCCACGGCGCAGGACTTCGCCGACTGCGACGAGCGGATGATAGCCCCCCTCTTCTCGGTGGCGGGGCTGCGCACGTGGCGCGAGCTGCGCGGCATGCCGTGCATCGACCTCCACCGCCCGACGGCCCAGCGATCTATCATGCAGAGCCGCACCTTCGCCCGCATGACAGAGAGCCTCGACGACATGGACCGCTACATACACTCTTTCGCCTCCGCCTGTGCCGCCCATCTGCGGGAGCAGCACAGCGTGTGCCGGTCGGTGACGGTGTTCCTCTCCACCAACCGTCATCGCAACGACCTGGACCAGTACCGCAACAGCGGGAGTGTGAAGCTCACCACCCCCACCGCCGACACCCCTACCATCGTGAAGGCCGCCAGCGCGGCCCTGGCCAAGCTGTACCGCGAGGGGTTCCTCTACAAGCAGGCGGGAGTGGTGCTGACCGACATCAGCGAGGAGAAGGGCATGCAGCTCGACCTCTTCACCGAGGCCGACGACGAGCGGCACCGACGCCTTATGCAGGTGGCGGACGAGCTGAACCGCAAATTCGGCGACGACACCATAAACTTCGGCCGCAACAACTCGGCCTGAAAAGAAGAGAGAAAGGCTGTCCTCACATTTCCCGCCGACCGAAAATGGCAAGGCGTTCTGCCCTATCTCCAGATATGGCCCAAAGAGCGACATGCGGAAAGAGGGGAAGGGGGTTGTAGGACGTTGGATGGGGATAAAGGAGTGGGCAAAAGTAGATGTTTGTGTTTTTTTTTTGTACTTTTGCACCGCCAAAAGAAACAATTACAAATACTAATTAATATCTAAAGTAATTATGAAACACAGATTTATCAGTATTTCTCTTTTACTTTCGGCTGCGATGGTCATGACGGCATTGCAGGCTCAGAACGTTTATCAAATGCCCAATGCGGGGTTTGAGGATTGGGACAGTGAGAGTCTCACTGCCGAGCCCACACACTGGAATTCTTTCGCCACGAGCGATGGACCTTGGGCCGGGTTGGCCTCGTCGCCCCACCACTACCACCGCAATGGCAGCCGTCCGGGCGGCACGGGCTCATCGTATCTGACCATCTACACGCAGTCCATCCTCGGCATCAAGGCCAACGGAAACATGACCTCTGGCCGCATCCATGCCGGAAGTATGTCCGCCTCGAGCAGTGACAACTACAACTATACGGAACGCAGCAATGCCGACCACAGCGTGCCTTTCACCGCCACGCCTGACTCGATGTATGTGTGGGTGAGTTTCTACGCCTACCACACGGGGTCGGAGGCTCAGGTGGAGGCCATCATCCATGGCGACAATGATTTTAAGGCCCCGAACGATGTGAGTGACCTTTCGAAGTATAAGGGCCGCGCAGTGGTGCATACCACCCGCACCACGGAGAACCCGAGTGTGATGAGCTGGACGCAGTTGAGATGTCCTTTCGGGTATCGGGGTACAGCCGAGGGAAGATACCTGCTGGTGAACATGACCACCAACAACTCGCCGGGAGCCGGCGAGGGGAACGACTCGCTTTCGATCGACGACATAGAGTTCATCTACAGCTCATGGCTGACAAGCATAACGCTGGACGGCACACAGATTGCAGGGTTCGACAAAGGGCAGCTGAACTACAGTGTACGCGTGGCAGACACGTCGAAGCTGATGACTGCCGAGGTGGCTTGGGCCACGGAGGTGGACGACGCCACTGTGACAATGGAGCGTGAGAGACTGGACGACACGACTGCCAAAGTGACGCTGACCGTGAGAGCAGAGGACAGCGTTACGGTGCATCAATATGCAGTGACCCTCAACACTACCATCCATGAGGAGGAAGAGCCTGTGGGCATCGAAGAGGCAAGCAAGGCTAAGGCTTTCGCCGCCTATCCCAATCCCGTGAAAGAGAAACTGACCATCGAGGCTGAAGGTAAGGTGACCATTTGCGACATGTCTGGCAGCGTGGTGATGGAGAGCGTGTGCCATGGGGCAACACAGATGGATGTGAGCCACTTGGCCGCCGGAATGTACATAGTACGTTGCAACAATCAGGCGACTAAGATTGTGAAAGAATAGTCTCGACACGACCGAGCAAACGACAAAGACTCCCCGCAGCAAGATGTGAGGGAGTCTTTTTTTAGTTGTTACTGTTTCTGAGATTTCATGCCGCAACCCTATCAGGGTCCTCCCTGTTATACTTCATATTCACCGCTCTGCGACTGCATATTGTACGATGCCACGGAAATCTCACTCCGATGGGGTGATTCATAGCTGTCCCTTTTAGCCTTTTGACTTAGGGCAAGGCCTTACCTACAGGAGGTCGGTGGCGATGGGGTGCTGACGCAGGAAGTCGTCCTTATAGGGGAAGGAGGCATCGCCATCGGTTGCCCCTCCATGAAAGCGGAAACAGACTTGGGGCGAATAGGGCAAAGCATTGTACATGAGCAGCTGGTGTTGCATCTGCTCGGGGGTGAAGGGGACGAGCGTCAACTCAAACCAGTAGCTTGCGAAACCGCTCTTGAGATAGTGGAAGAGGGCCAAAGCCGTGGGCTTGTAGACCTCCACCTTGGGGCAATGGATTTGCTTCATCAGGCCGAGAATGCTGTCCTTAGGGAAAGTGGCGGGAAGGGATTGCGACGCAACCGTATCGGCCAGGATGGGGTACCCCCAATAATTATCCTTTCCTCGGATGGGGCTGAGGACGAGCTGTCCCGACGACTGGATGACGAGGCATGTGCTGTCGGGCATGGAAGCATAGATGGTGTTGGCAAGAGATGTCATGGCAGTCTGGTGGCGGAGATAGTATTTTTCCATCTTGGACGGGACGCGCGACGTACCCGGAGGCAGCAACCAGAACACTACGAATGTCGTCAGGGCCAACGACAATCCCCATAGGGCCAAGGTTCGCCAGAAGGGGTTGCGGAGATGGAAAAGGGCATAGATGGTGTGAAGTAATCCCACTAAGCCTGATACGATGGCTACAGTGCCAACGATAAATACTAAGAGGAACAAGTCTATCTCGCACAAAAGGTAGTCGAGAGCGGCGAGCAACAGACAGAGCGTGTTGAAAAGAAACAGCCCATAGGCCATCGGCGGCAGCCAAGAATGGGGTTTCCTCTGTTTATGTTCCATCGGGAAGAGGGTTAGAACATGTAGCCCATCTTTATGTAGAGGTTGCTGAACTTGGCGTTGTCCTGCTTGTCGAGGGCCGTGGCCCAGTCGACGCTAAGCACAAAGTTGTCGTTCATAGCCACTTTGAGGCCACAGCCGGCCGAGAGATGAGGTGCAAAGCGTCGGCTCTGGTCGAAGAAAGCATCGAGGCTGGCGGGGTGGGGGTCGGCCAATTCAAAGACTATGGGGTCTTGGACTACACGCTCATAGGGTTGCACCACCAAACCTGCATCCATGAAGGGATTAAGGCCGATATAGAAATTCTCCTTGCCGATGCGGAAATGGGCCACCTGCACACGGAACTCGGCGTTGGCAAAGGCCACACCCCGTGCGAGAATCCTGTTGCGCATGATGCCGCGAATGGAGTTGGCACCACCCAGTCCTTCATAAATGACTCGCTGCATGTAGAGCTGGTTGAGATAAGTGTTGAGGTAGAAAGGACAGTCGCCGGCCAGGTTGAGCTGCGTGCCCAGTCGGTAGGCGAAAGTGAGACGGTCTGCGACAATTGGCAGGTAGTGGCGCCAGGCAGCGTTGAATTTAAGGTTGTTGTAGTCGGCCATATCGCCCAGACCTGCATAATAGGTGAGGAAAGCGTCGGCGTGGATGCCACGACGGGGATTCTGCTGACGGTCGCGGGTGTCGAGGGTGAGGCCCGCATGGAGGTAGGGATGGTAGCCGCCGTTCGCCTCAGCAGGGTTGATATAACCAAGCTTGACATAACGGTCGTAGAGGGTGGCCACGCCTTCGGGCAGCTTCTTCTCGTCGTTGGATGTGTATCGGTTGAGCCGCGCCACGTCTACAGGACCGACATTGTAGAAAAGCAGCCCTATGCCGGCATTCCAATACCACGGGCGAGAAAGGGTGCCCTGGAGGTCGGCGCTGAAGCGGAACATGTCGCGTTGGAATTTGTAGTAGGCGCGTGTCAGGTACATGTCGCTGGCCTGGTCGGCATATTCCGGCACGTAGCGAGACTCGTAGCCGTTGAAACCGTAGAAGTCACACATCTGGTCGGGGAGATAGGTGAGGTCGACACTGAGACGGTGGTTCGGAATAAGATACTTGGAATCATACGACAAGCGGAAAAGGCCGTAGTGCTTGGTGGTGTATGCCGCCTCGGCATAGAAGGAGTGGTAATAGTCGGGGTAAACAGCTCCGTCGCCGAAATAATAGACGTTGGTCAGTGCTCCATACTGGAAACCGAGGTCGGCATCGTATGCCACGCTGGGGAGCACACCGAACGTCCATCCCCTACGGACGGAAAGAGAGTCCTGGGCCGAGAGGGAAAGTCCCAAGACCAGAAACGACAATAAGGTGGTGAGTTTTGTTTTCATGACGATGGGTTTTATTGTTGAGAACGACTGCGTCCACCCCTTTTCGACGAGGCAGAGGGCATGAATTTGGAGCGGAAGATAAAGGCGGTGAAAAGAAGGAAGGCGGCAACAAGGATGCCAAGGGTGATGAGACAGGCCTTTAGGCTTTGGGGGCCAAAGCCCATGAGCAACATCACCGGGAAGCCGAAGGCTATGGCAGGGATGGTTTGCAGCACAAGGTTGTTGGCCGCCGGGGTCTCGAATTTGGGGTCGATCTCGCGGAGGAGAATCATGCCGTTGCTGGCCGTGCCAGTCAGCATGCCGAACATGGAGAAGAACCCCTCGTATCGATAATCGGGATAGAGGTGTTTGCAGCAAAGAAGCACAAAGAAGAATGTGGCCACCGCACCCACCAGACACACCAGCAACAGCGGCAACCAGATGGCGCGGAGGTTGCCCCAGTCGATGGCGGCGGTGCCAGCCACAATCATAAAGTCGAAGCAGGTGCCAGCCAGACGGTCGAGCGTGAAGTTGTTGATATATTCCCGTTGCATAAGGTGAGAGCGGCGCAGACGGTTAATGATGACCTTCACCAGTACACCCAGAAGTGTTCCCCACAGGAAATTGAAGCCCCACACCATGGGCTTGAGCGTCTTGGTGCCGAAATCGCCGAGGTCCAGTTGCTGCACACCATCCATCAACAGATAAACCAGGAAGTAGACCAGCAGGACGAGGCTGATTTGAACCGTGAGCTTATCAATGGATTCGGCATGGGGAATCTCATTGTCTGATTGGTAGTCCTGCAGTGTGTAGGTTTCCTTGTTGTCGGCCTGCCGCCGGCTCAGTTTGCCCTTGCGCCGCAGCAAGTTCATATACACCACCCCGACCAGACTGCCCACGATAAAGCCCATGGCGGCAATGCTGAGTCCGAAATCCGACCCTGCAAAATGGATGCCCTGTCCCTCTGCCCAGCCCGTGAAGGCGAGTCCGAAGTTGAGAGCCTGTCCGGGGCCTTGGCCGTAGCCCATAGGCAGCAGCAACCCCGAGGCATAGAAGAAATCCCGATTGTTCCACAACAGAAAGAGAGGGATAGTGACCAGAAGACCCACCGCTCCCTGCAGGATATACGTTCCGGCCGTCACGGCCCCGGTTTCTATCACCTTGATGGGAGTGGTGGAGCTTTTAATCTTCTTGTTTTTAAGGGCCATAGCCACAAAACCCAGCCCCAAGGCATGGTAGGTGATAATCTCCATGGACTGCTTAGAGACCAACTCCGAAAAGAGGTCCAGCGGTTTCAGGCAGAGGATTATCACACCCGCCAACAGGGCGGTGGGCAAAAGGCTGCGTTTGAAAAGGGGAACATTGCAGCGAATAAGGTTTGCCAACAGCAGGGCCACCACAATGATGAAAAACTGTATCAGCCATCCCCAGGCCGACATGGATGCAAACGAGGTCATAGCTCTGAATGGATATAAAACTTCTAAGTAACGTGCACGACCGTTTTTTATTGTTTACAGCTCAACATTTTATTATAGAGAATACAATAAATCTCCCTCACCCGCGTTTCCCTAAGAAAAGACATCACCTTATGAAACAGCTTTTCTACTTCATTGCGGCAATGCTGTTGCTTTGCAGCACCTGTCCGGCACAGTCGCAGACCCAGCGTACCCGACTGGAAAAACATGTCTACACCCTCGCATCCGACTCGCTCCAAGGCAGGCGTGCCGGAAGCCCCGACGCCGAAAAAGCCCGCCAGTATATCGAGCGTGAATGGCTCGACATGGGGCTGAAGCCACTATGGGATGGCACTTTCCGCTCGGCGTTCGAACTCTTCGGACAGTCTGGCTACTGCAACCTCGTGGGCCTGATTGAGGGCAGCGACCCAGTGCTGAAACAGGAATACATCATCGTTGGCGGGCACTATGACCACTTGGGCGTGCAAAACGACCAAGTCTACAACGGAGCCGACGACAACGCTTCGGGCACCGCCTGCGTCACCGAGATAGCCCGCCAACTCCTGGCGCGTCAAAGCGAACTGAAACGGAGTGTGATAATATGCGCCTTCGACGCCGAAGAGATTGGGCTGCACGGCTCCTCATTCCTTGCCAACACCTTGAAGACAAAAGGCATGATCGACCGTGTGAAGCTCATGATGAGTGTGGACATGGTGGGATGGCTGAGGCAAGGCGGCGCACTGGAGCTGCAAGGAACCGGCACCCTGGCCAATGGCGACAACTTAACCTCGCCCAAGTCGCTGGGCATCGACATACCCATCCGCACCAAACGCTTCGAAAACTCCATCTTCACAGCCACCGACACCGAACCCTTCGCCAAAAAAGGAATTCCCACACTGGCCATCACCACGGGCATCAAGTCGCCCTATCACAAGCCCGAAGACGACGCCAACCTGATAGACTACGAAGGGCTGGACCGCGTGACCGACTATCTGGCCGCCTTCACCCTGCGCCTTGCAAGCACCGAGGGAGACCTCGGCTCGGGCAAAGTGGCCGAGAAACACCGCACCAAAGTCCCCCTGATCGAGGCAGGACTGCAAGTAGGCTACAACTCCTCATGGCTCCAATTCCCCAATGCCGCCTTCAATGGCAAGTCCCTGTCCGGCCTGCATGGCGGCTTAGCGCTTCAGCTCAATCTGGGCAACACCTTCTCCGTCCATGCCGACCTCATCTACTCCCTGTTCCGCACTCCCCTGCCCGACATTGAGCAACCCTTCGTCAGTGCCTTCCGCATGCGCCAACAGGCAGTGTTGCTGCCCCTCACGCTACAGCTCAACATCAGCAACGTGTCAAACCGGTTCTTTTTCAATTTCGGAGGCTATGCAGCCTACCTCACCGCCCACGACGTCTACAAGCCCAACACCGTCGACAGCCCTGCTGTGATGAAAGCGGACCTCTCCTATCCAGCCGAACTCGGCATAGCCTGGGGAGTGGGTTTCCGCTTGGGCTACCACTACGAGTTCCGAATCTACAACCTCCACGCACTCACGCCAGTCTATCTCTCAGGCGTATCGGCCGAGCCCCAATACAAATCTTTCCCCAACCACTCCACCCTTTCGCTGGCATACTATTTCTGACCCACAGCACTTTGTTGCATACCCCTTTCTGCCCGTGGTTCTTCTGCCACGGGCAGTCTTTTTTCTTCCCTCCCGCCCCATTCGGCCCACAGCGACAGCCTCGGCGCAAACACAACAGCCGCCCGCAATTCAATCGCCGTGCCTTGCCGGCAGCTATACTATTCGGTGGCTCTGAGAGCCATTCTTTCACAAACATCTGTCACCAGTTCTTCAGCGTATAGACAGCATTTCATCTCTGAAACAGAAACAAAATACAAATAAAACAGAAACAAAATACAAATAATATACAATGTAAACGTAAAACAAATCACTGCTGAGCGCATTGGTCTGGTCGAAGCATGGAGAGGGAAGTCCTCTTTCGGCCATTAATTATCAGGGACGCGATGGCCGAGTAACAAGGCGCATTTTAATTACCACCATATAGGATTGCAGCAGATTAGTACCTTTCAGATTTGAAATACAAAATTATCTATTGGTATTGCAAGAAAAGCATGGAGCGCAGTACTAAAGTAACAGATAATAACAAAAATAACTGTGTTAATGAAACGATTAATTCTGCTAACCGTCCTAAGCATCTTCATGATGGGCAATATGTTGGTTGCCCAGGTCAGGGTGCAGGTGAATGGCCAGAGGTCATTCACCATCAGCCAGACTAATGGCCTTTATTTCTCACACGACACGATGCGTGTCGACGATGCCGTCTATCCGCTCGACGACATCCAAGTCATCACTCTCACACCTGTCACACAGGGTATCGCCGCTGCCGAAGCTCCCACCATGCAGCTCGCGCCCAACCCTGCCCGCGATGTCGTCACCCTTCAGGGCATCGGATCCGCTCCGCAGACCGTGACCCTCTACAGCACCGCCGGTGTAAAGCTGATGGAACAGACCGTCTCCGACGGTTCCCGACTCGACATCAGCCATCTGCCCGAAGGGCTCTATGTGCTGCGTTGTGGCAACCGTGTGGCTAAAATTGTCAAACAACTTTAACTCCTGGCCGCTATGAAAAAGATTCTGAATCTCAGCATCCTTGCCACCATCCTTATGGCTTGCCTATCCGTCCACGCACAGTCCGACACTCGTGTGCTGCGCGCCCACTATGCGGGTAACGTTGTCTTCCAGACCCCCAGCTCGGGGCTCGACAGCATCAAAGCCGACGACCAAGGTTATGTCACCATTCATTATAGCGACGCCACCTGGAGCCGCCTTGCCACCCAGATAGACAGCCTCACCTTTGCCATGGTAAGCGATGGCGACAGCACCATCATTGCCGACTCGGTCCTGTTCGACACCCTTGGCATGATTCATATCGTATGGAATGGCAATTCAGCCTCGATTGTCAACCCCTACCCCTCCGACAGTATCAACATCACGGCCGAAGGCGGCCACGTCACCGTGAAATCGCAAGCCACCACGCTCAACAATGTGGTCTACAACCTCAGCGGTACATCGTCCGACGGATTCCTGCTCTTCAATAAGCTCAGCACACCCGTCATCCTGCGCATGGATGGTGTCAACCTCACCTCGCATGGCTGTGCGGCTCTGAACATCGACAAGAATCAGAACGCCATCATTCACCTTGTGGCCGGCACCACCAACACCTTCGCCGATGCCGACAGCAACGCCGACAAGGCCACGCTTTATGGCAAAGGCAGCCTTACGCTCCAGGGTTCAGGCAGCCTGAGTGTGACATCGTCGTTTGCCAATGGTCTGCAGGGCAAGCGCGGGGTTTACATGAATAATGGCTCGGTCGACGTCCTCGTCACCGCCGACACCAAGAAGGGCATCAAAACCGACCAGGACTTCTACATGAACGGCGGCCGCCTGCAGGTCACAGCCTCTGGCAGCGTGGTCATCGACACCTCCGCCGACTATGAGACGGGCTACGACTTCTCCTACTGCACTGGTATCAAGACCGGCGACATTGACGAAGCTTCCGTGGGCAACATTGTCATCAACGGGGGCGACCTTATCGTCTCCTGCCCCGCCACCAATGCTGGCGGACGCTGTCTTTCGAGCGACTATGACATCATCGTCAACGGTGGCAACACCACCCTCACCACCGCCGGCGCAGGCCTTGCTGTGGGTGGCACCGGCACCAACGCTGTGGACGGCTACGCCAGCACATGCATGAAAGCTGACAGCAACATCTACATCTTTGGCGGCAGCCTCGATGCCCGCAGCGCCGGCCTCGGCGGACGCGGCATCAAAGCCGACGGCAACCTCACCGTGGGCACCGTTGGAGCCGACGACGACCAGATATATGTCTACATCCAAACCAGCGGCAATGCCGTCAACCCCGTCAGCGGTGGCAACCACCATTGGGGCGGCACCACCAACGATGACTACTTCAAAGGTCTGCCCAAATGCATCAAAATTGAGGGAAATATCTACTTCAACAGCGGTCATGTGGGTGCCTATTGCGCCCAAACCAGTGGCGACCCCAACGGCGAAGCCATCGAGAGCAAAGACAGTCTCTTCATCAATGGCGGCATCATCGAAGCCAACGCCTACGACGATGCGCTCAACGCCGCCAACTACCTCGAAATCAATGGTGGCAAACTGTGGTGCTATTCACGTGGAAATGATGCCGTCGACTGCAACGGCAACACGAACATCACCGGCGGCCTCATCATCGTCAAGGGGCAAGAGGTGGGCATTGATGCCGGCACCGATGCCGGAGGACGTTTCTCCATCACCGGCGGCACTATCATCTGCCAAGGAGGAAACATGGGCGCATGGGATTCCCCCAACGTCAGCGGCTACCAGAAATATCTTCAGATCAGCAATGTCGGCACTACTGGCCTCACCGTCAAAAACGCCTCGGGCGAGGTCCTCTTCATGTATCTCAACACCGCCCCCTCGGGCAACGGCTTTATTGAGAACTACACTGACCCCGGTGCCAAACCTCCGGGTGGCGGCGGCGGTCCCGGCGGCGGTGGCAGCAACACCCTCATCCTCTCCAGCCCCGACGTCAGCTCCGGCACATACCAATACTGGACCAACTCCACCTTCAGCGGCGGCACCAGCTGGCATGGACTCTACTTCGGCTCCACTCCCTCCACGAGTGGCAACGCCCAGTCCGCAACAGCCCGCTAACCCGACTCCATTACCTCAGGAAAAAATACATAAAAGCAGGGGCGACACAAAGTCGCACCCCTGCTTTTTCCATTCAGACACTCAGATAATCACACACTCACACAGCCAGTGACAGAAGATAATAAAAAAAAATCCCCCCGATTCAAAAAAAAGGCGTATCTTTGCCTTATGAATACAAACAACGACATGGCCCTACAGATGGCCACTTTCTTACTGCAAGTCAAAGCAATAAAACTCAACAACGAACACCCTTTCACATGGGCGTCAGGTCGCAAATCACCCATCTATTGCGACAACCGTGTCACACTTTCATACCCCGAGATTCGCACTTTCATCCGTCAGCGCTTCGTCGAGGTGGTGAATGAATACTGGGGCGACGTGGATGTCGTGGCCGGTGTAGCCACTGGCGGCATAGCCCAAGGCGCCCTCGTGGCCCAGGAACTGGGAAAACCCTTTGTCTACGTCCGTTCCGAAGCCAAATCCCACGGACTCACCAACCAGATTGAAGGCGAAATCCACGAAGGCCAGTCCGTAGTGGTCATCGAAGACCTCGTCTCCACCGGCAAAAGCAGCCTCATCGCTGTCCATGCCCTCCGTGAACGCGGCTGCAATGTCAAAGGCATGGCCGCCATCTTCACCTATGGCCTGGCTGTGGCCGAGCGCAACTTTGCCGACGCCAATGTCGAGCTCCACACCCTCACCAACTACGACACCCTCATCGACGTGGCCTGCCGCGAAGAGTATATCCGTGCCGCCGACATGGAGTCGCTCGCCGCATGGCGCAAGAACCCCGAGGCCTGGAGCGATGCCCACATGAACGAAAACTAAGTACCACCCCGACATTTTCCTCCCCCTGATGAAAAAGGTACTCGCCATAGTGCTCTTGGCCCTCTTGGCAATCCCCGCTGGGGCGCAACAGGTGGAAAATGTCTCTTTCTCACTCAAAGGCGACTCGCTCACCATCACCTACTCCCTCGACCGCCAAGCCGACATCTGTGTCCGCGTGGCTATCGATCATGGTCGTTACACCCCTCCCCTAAAAGGTCTGCAAGGCGCTGTCGGGCAAAATGTCAAACCAGGACAAAACCTCACCATCACCGCTTTCCGCCTGCCCGAAATCAGAGGGGTCGACTCTGCCAGCCTCTCCTTTCTGGTCGAAGTCGATGATGGAGCCCTCCTCGTCTATGTCGACAGCCTCCCCTTCCGCATGATGCCCGTAGCGGGAGGCAGTTTCACCATGGGCTGCACCCACCCCAAAGGCGAACGCCACACCTATGCCGACGAGCTTCCCACCCATACCGTCACCCTCAACCCCTTCTACATCGGGCAGTACGAAGTGACACAAAAACTGTGGGTAGCCGTCATGGGCGAAAACCCCTCCAAATGGGTCGGCGACAGCCTGCCGGTCGAACAGGTGTCGTGGAATGCCGTCCAAATCTTCATCGCCCGCCTGAGCCAGCTCACGGGCTACCGTTTCCGTCTCCCCACCGAGGCCGAATGGGAATATGCCGCCCGCGGTGGCAACCGCTCCCACGGCACCCCCTATCCCGGTGTGCGCAGCCAGATGTGGGAGACCTGCTGGTACGGAGGCAACTCCGGCGGCCACAGCCATCCCGTCGGCCGTCTTAAACCCAACGAATTGGGCCTCTTCGACATGGGAGGCAACGTAATGGAATGGTGCAGCGACTGGATGCAACCCTACACCGCAGCGCCCCAAAACTGCCCCCAAGGCCCCCGCACTGGCGACAACCGCATCCTTCGCGGCGGTTGTTTCAACAGCCCCACTTGGGGTTGCAGCGTGTTCGAGCGCAGCTGGTATCTGCCCGAATACGGCTACAGCTATTTCGGCTTCCGCCTTGTCCTCGACACCCCCGAGCGCGAAGAAGAATAAATACAACCTCCTTTTAACCCCCTCAACCTTATTGCTATGGAAAAAATACAAGTCTCCGACAAGCGTTTCAAACTCTACATGACTGAAACCGAAATCCAGACCATCATCGAGCGTCTGGCCTCCGACATCTCCCGCGACTTTAGAGACCGCAACCCCATCCTCTGCCCCATCCTCACTGGCAGCTTCATCTTTGCTGCCGACCTCATCCGTCGGCTCGACTTCGATGCCCCGGTCTCCTTTGTCCGCTACTCCTCCTATTCCGGCACCAGCTCCACCGGCCAAGTCATCGAATCACTGGGATTCCCCGCCAGTTGCCAAGGCCGCCACGTCATCCTCATCGAAGACATCATCGACACAGGCTTCTCCATGCAATTTGTCCTCGAGCGCCTCCAACTCCTCAACCCCGCATCCATCACCATCTGCACCTTCCTGTTCAAACCCGGATGCTTCAAGAAAAACTACACAATCGACTACATAGGAAAAGAAATCCCCGACGACTTCATCGTAGGCTATGGATTAGACTACAATGGCCTGGGACGGAAATACCCCGACATATACACCATCGACAATCAATGAAAAAAATCCTCACATTCAGCATCCTGGTCATCACCAGCCTGCTCTTTTTGGCCAGTTGCGAACGAACCGTAGAGACCTATCCACCCGTCGATGCCACCCTCCTGGTCGGCACATGGCGTGCCACCGACATCAACACCGAACACTGGCGCTTCGACAGCGGCGGCACCGGTGAAACGTGGGACACCAGCGACGACGTCCACGAAGGCGAAGGCAACAAATTCAACTGGACCACCGAGTCCGACCAGCTCCGCATCGACCTCTACGGCGAGATGGGCATGCACGTCTACTACGACTGGACCGTCACCCACCAAACCGCCGACACCCTCACCTTCAAAGACATCTACAACTCAAGCCGCACCTTCGTCAAAAAATAAACCCACCTCCTTGCCCTTCGGCAACCCCTGCGTCATCAACAATCAATCCATTTGATATATGAAAAAAGGTTGGAAAATAGCACTTATCTCCTTAGGATCGCTCCTTGCCCTTATCATCGTAGTCATTGCTGTGGCCTGCTGGCTACTCTTCACACCCGCCAAACTCACCCCCATCGTCAACAACCTGGCCTCCGACTACATCCTGTGCGAAAACCACTTCGGCAAAGTACACCTCTCCCTCTTCAAAACCTGGCCCGACATCGGGCTGGAGGTTGAAGACGTAGTGCTGGTCAACCCCTACCAAGTACCCCCCGACCACATCCTCTCTCCCAACGCCATACACGACGACACCCTTGCCCGCGTCAAATCCCTCACCGTGGGCCTCGACCTCAAAGCCTTCATCAAAAACGGCTCTGTCATAGTCCATCAAGTGCGTCTCGACGACACCAAAGCCAACCTCTACACTGCCCCCGACGGCTGGAGCAACCTCGACATCTTCCCCCCCAGCCAGCCCGACAACGACACTGCTGAAAGCAACACCCCCCTGCCCGAAATCATTCAGCTGGAAAAAATCAGCATCAACAACCTTCAGGCCCGCTACTGCAACCTCCAACAGCGCATGCTGGCCGAACTGGACGGAATGGACCTCCACCTCAAAGGCTCCCTCCTCAACAGCCAACTCGACGCCAAACTCAACTCCCAAATCCAATCCCTCAAAGTCGACATGCGCGACTCCGTGGGCAACCCCTCCCTCCAAGCCCTGGCCCACGACCTCTCGCTCAAAGCCAACGGCCAAGGCTCCACCGACTCCCTCCAGGGTCTCCTCTCCCTCTGCCTCCCCTCTGGCTCCATAGCCATGGGCGGACAGACCTACACCACCCAGGCCATGCTCGCCTCCGGCAGCGACCTCCTCACCATCCGGCTGCCCTTCGCCGCCAACCTCGACAAGATGCTTTTCACCGCCTCCGACGCCTCCCTCAGCCTCACCGACTATGAAATAGGCCTCCAAGGCACCGTGGCCCTTGCCAACGAAACCCGACCCCTCACCGTCGACCTCCACCTCGACGCCGACCACTGGAAAGTAGGCGACCTCATCGCCATCCTCCCCCCCTTCATCACCCAAAGCCTCTCCGGCATGAGCATCGACGGCAAAGCCTCACTCTCCGGCCATGTCCACGGCTCCCTGGCCGAAGGACGCATGCCCTTGGTTGATGCCGACATCGAGCTCGAAAAAGGCACCTTCGCCGCCCCCAAAATGCTGCCAGCACCCCTCCGCGCCATCAACGCCCGTCTCAGCGCCAACCTCAACCTCTCCACCGACTCCGCCTTCAGCGGCATATCCAAAGTCGACATCCACCAGCTCGATGCCACCATGAGTAAATCAAAACTCAGCCTCACAGGCTCCGTCGACGACCTCATGGGCGACATGCTGGTCGACGCCCGCCTCAAAGGCAACATCCATCTCCCCGACCTCCGGCCCTTCCTGCCCGACACCATGCCCATCGACCTCGCCGGCACCTCCCGACTCGACCTCACCGCCAAAAGCCGACTCAGCGCACTGACCAACATCGACCTCAACAAAATACGCCTCTCCGGCAACATGTCCCTCAACCACATGGACATCCGCTGGGACAGCATCCACGCCTCGTCGCCACACCTCGACATGGCCCTCGCCCTCCCCACCAAACGCCATAGCGCCAAAGTGGCCGAACTCATCGGGGCCCACCTCAAAGGCGGCGAACTCAACGTGACCATGCAAAACATGGACCTCACCGCCCAAATCGCCAACCCCGACATCACCATCGGCCTGCCAAACATCATGGACAAACGCCAATCCCTCGCCGCCGCTTTCCGCATCAACGCCAGCAAGCTGCACGCCACCATGGACTCCCTGATCGTCTACTCCGACACCCTCAAACTCAAAGGCAGCGTCAAAAACGACACCACCCAGGACAACATCCTCAAACAGTGGAACCCCGACATCGACATCGACCTCCACCGCGCCGTCCTGGCAATGACGAACATGTCCGAAGCCGTCCGCATGACCTCCTTCAAATTCAACTACCAACCCAAAGTCTGCGACATCGAGCAAGCCGACATCCTGTGGGGAGTGTCCGACTACCACCTCGCTGGCAAAATCTACGGTGTCGAAGACTGGCTCAGCCACAAAGGCATGCTCCGCGGCCAGCTCAACTTCAACTCCCATTATGCCGACATCGACCAGCTCATGGCCATACTCAGCGGCATGGGCAGCGACGAACAAGAGCTACAGCAACAGCGCATCGAAGACAGCGTGCCCAAAGAGGCCAACCCCTTCATCGTGCCCAAAGACGTAAACGTGAAACTCATCACCGACATCGACCGCTGCATAGCCTTCGGCAACGACCTCAACGACCTCGGCGGCTCACTCACCGTCAACGACGGCACAGCCATACTCGAGCAAATCGGCTTCACCTGCAAGGCCGCCCGCATGCAACTCACCGGCCTCTACCGCTCACCCCGCGTCAACCACCTCTTCGTCGGGCTCGACTTCCACCTCCTCGACATCCAAATCGACGAACTCCTCGACATGATACCCTCCATCGACACCATCGTGCCCATGCTCAAAGTCTTCAAAGGCAACGCCAACTTCCACCTCGCCGCCGAATGCAACCTCGACGCCTTCTACCGTCCCAAGATGAGCACCCTCATCGGCGCCGCCGCCATCAGCGGCAAAGACCTCGTAGTGCTCGACAACCAAACCCTCGCCCAAATGGCACGCCTCCTCCAATTCAAAAACTGGCGCGAAAAAGACAACAACATAGGCATCGACAGCCTCAGCGTCGAAGCCCAAGTGTTCCGCAAAAACATCGACGTCTTCCCCTTCCTCCTCAACCTCCACAACTACCAACTCTGCATCGCCGGACGCCACAACCTCCAAAACAACTGCAACTACCACCTCGAGCTGACCAAATGTCCCCTGCCCATGCGACTGGCCATTGACGTCAAAGGCAACATCTCCAAACCCCAGATCGAACTCGGCCAACTCATCTACAGCGACATGTACATACCCGAGAAGAGCGACGCCTTCCAGCAGCGCACCCTCGAGCTGAAACGCCTTGTGCGCCAAGCCCTCGAAGCCAACGTCCGCTAACCTCCCTCTCACCTCCACGGAGGGGATTGCACGGCCCGCGCCGCAACCCCCTCCGATTTTTTTTCTCCTCCCACGATATTATCACCCCAAAACCTGCACCCAATATTACAAACAGGCTCGACCGACCCCACTGCCCACCCCTCAAAAAGCAGGCCCGGCCCCTCCTGCCCACACAACAAACAACTCTCCTCCACAACAAATACACATAGTGCACGAATCAACAAATAACAAAGAGCGGGAAAAGACCTTCAGAGAACTGGTAGCGCGCAACAAAGACTACATCTTCAATGTTTGCAAGACCTACCGGCTCAGCGCCTCGTGGGAAATCGAAGACGCCTACCAGGAAGTTCTCTGCACCCTCTGGCGCGACATCGACAAATTCGAAGGCCGCAGCTCCGAACGCACATGGATATTCCGGGTGGCCAAAAACACACTCCTCCAACTCAAACGCAAAGAAAGCAACCTCCCACAGCCCGAAGTGCAAACCCCAGCACCCTTCTACGACGAGCAATCCCCCGACATGGAAAACTACAACTTCCTCATGCAACTCATCGACAACCTCCCCCAACCCGACAACAGCATAGTCCACGCCCACATCGAAGGATTCAGCTACAAAGAAATAGCCCAAATGACCCAACTCACCGTCCCCGCCGTGGCCATGCGCCTGGCTCGCGCCAAGGAACGGCTACGCAAAGCATACGAAAAAGCCAAATAAAGCCCATCACCCACCACAACGAAAAGCACACATTATGGATAAAGATTTTGACACACTCTGGTACGAAAGCAAACGAATAGCACGCCTAAAAGCAAGCCCCATCAGCGACAACCGTCTTGATGAAATGATAAACTACGCCCTCCAGCACCCCGCGCCCAGCGACCAGCCCGCACACCACAGCCACAAAAGCGTCACCACCCTGCTCCACAAGCCCTGGTTTCCCGCCGCTGCCGCCGTCTCGCTGCTCATAATCATACCCCTCGCCCTCCTCCACGGCGGAAACCCCGACACCACTCAAATCAACTTCGCCGGAAAAAACGTAGCCTTCTGCTCCAACACCACCTGCAACCCCACCCACATCGTGGGCATCGTGGCACAATACATCGACCGTCAGGCCCTCCCCGCCGACACCTGCCCCACCGTAGCCGTCGCCAGCCCCATGGCGACCCTCCCCTTACGCCAAGTATCATTCCGCTAACACATACCTCACCATGAAAACAATAATATTAATAGCACTCTTCGCCCTGGCAGCCATCGTCAAATGCTCCGTCACCTCCCCTGCCTCCATGGCCAAAGACATGTACGAGCACTACGCCTCCCACTCCGACCAACTCCTCGTGGCCTACGTGGGCGACTACAAAGCCGAAGGCCACACCTACCAAGCCCTCGTACTCCAAGCACGCGACAGCTCCGAATGGGACTGGCTGCAAAAAGAATTCAGCATAAGCACCGTCAACGACCTCACCGGACAGGCCGACCTGCCCCTCACCGCCTCCCCCAACTCCGACCCAAAGATGGGCAACAGCGACGGCACCATCCAAGTATACCTGCGCCGCACCGTCGACAACCCCGACCCCGGCCTGCAAATCAAATCACCCATCTCAACCCCCTCGCCGCTGACCGACAAAGACAACCCCGCACCCCAAAAAAGCCACACCCTGCGCATCAACATAAAACAGATAGGCCAGCCCGACCGCTCCGAAACCACAGGCTACGTGATGGGCTGCGACCAAAAAGAACATGCCTTGTGCCTCCTCTTCTACGAAACCCTCGAAGAAGAGCAAGCCATCCTCGACCAAGTGCGCCGAAACCTCACCTGACTCCCACCTTCCCCGCCCAGAGCGCCCCTTGCCCCCACCACCCGCTCCCGTCGGCCTCCGCCCTCGGTCGGGCACTTAGTTTACATTTAGTTTACATTTTATTTCTATTTATACTACATTTATACTCTTGCAAAGAGTCAAAGTATAACAGAAATGCCGTGCACCTGGAGGCCAAGCCGCGACCCCCTACGCAATCCTCACCCCGAAAGCCCACTCCCCACAATCTTCCATTTTTAACAATAGGAGCTGCAATAAAAAGCGCGGCACCGCGTTAAAAAGCATTATGATAATCACCTTTCAGGACTCCCTCCTGCGGCTCCAGGCCGCCAGCAGGCTTTCGGCCTCCCGGCAACAGTACCTCGGCACCGAGGCCCTCGCGCGACAGTTGGACGACTGTTTCGATCGCCTCATTGCCGGACAGCCCGAGGTGGAGGCCCACATCGAGGCCGACCCCCGGCGGGTGGCCGACTATCTGCACCGCCGTTTCCGCATGGTGAAAGCCGCCGGCGGCCTGGTGACGGCTCCCACTGGCGAATGCCTGATGATTCTGCGCGACGGGCATTGGGACTTGCCCAAGGGCATGGTGGAACGCGGCGAGACCCTCAGGCAGGCAGCCCTCCGCGAAGTGGAGGAGGAAACGGGCGTCCGAGCCCTGCCCCACCCTGCCCTCATAGCCAAGACCTACCACATCTACGACAAATACGGAGGCTGGCACCTGAAACAGACCTCGTGGTATGCCATGCGGGCCCAGCGCAGCGTTCCTCGCCCCCAGACCGAGGAGGCGATAAGCCAGGCGGTGTGGACACAGCAAGACGAGTGTCTGCAACGGCTCGGAGGGTCGTACCGCTCGCTTCAAATCTTGGCCCAAGCTTATATTCAACAAAAACACGCTGTCTCTTGAACCCTTACCACATAGCCCTGACTTACGTTCCCGGCCTCGGCAACAAGACCATCCGCCAGCTGATAGCCGCCTACCCCCAGCCGGAGCAATTGTTTGGCATGTCGCGCCAACAGCTGACGGAAATATTCCGCAACCACGACACTATTATCTCCGCATTCCTGAGCCGCCAGCCCCTTGCCATGGCCGAGCAGGCTATGGCCGAAATGGAAGGACGCGGCGTGGAGGCCCTATTCTGCACCGATGCCGACTATCCCGCGCGGCTGAACGAGGCCGGATGCGAGGACTCGCCGGTGCTGCTGTACTGCTTGGGGCGGTGCGACCTGAACGCCCAGCACACGGTGGCTATGGTGGGTTCGCGCAAATGTTCAGACTACGGGCGAACAACGACACACCGGCTGGTGAAGGAGATGAAAACCGACGGCACGACGATAGTGAGCGGGCTGGCCTACGGCATTGACACGGCAGCCCACACGGCGGCCGTGGAGAACGGGCTGCCCACGATAGCGGTGCTGGGACACGGGCTGGACATCATCTATCCAAGCCAAAACCGCTTGCTGGCCAAACGGATAGTGGAGCAAGGCGGAGTCCTGCTGAGTGAGTATCCGCTGCACACCGGCATCAATGCTGTCCACTTTCCGGCCCGCAACCGGATTGTGGCAGCCCTGGCCGACGCCACCATCGTGGTGGAAGCCGCCGAGCGGGGCGGTGCCCTCATCACGGCCAATATAGCCAACAGCTATAACCGCGAGGTGTTTGCCGTGCCGGGCAGGCTGTGCGACCCTCTGTCGGAAGGATGCAACAACTTGGTCATCCACCACAAGGCTGTGATGATTCGCAACGCCGGGGACCTCTTCTACCAAATGGGATGGAAGAACACCTTCGACCGCCGCCGTCAGCAGGAGGAGCAGCTGAGCCTGTTCGCCACACTCGACCAGAACCAGCAGACGGTGGTGAAACTGCTGACCACCAACCGGGAGATGACCCTCGACGAGATGGTGGCCCAAAGCGGGCTGTCGCTGCCCAAGGTTGCGTCGGTGGTTACCGACTTGGAGTTGAGGAATGTGGTGAGGTGTCTGCCCGGCAGGCTATATAAACTGAATTGAAACAAGAGCTTAGAGCGGAGAGCGATTTTTTTTGTGTTAAAAATTTTGCCGAATGGGAATAAAATCGTAATTTCGCACTTTCAAATATTCTGATTACCTTGGAAGAATAATAATAGATAAATATAAATGGAACAAGTTGTTAAAGGAAAAATTTCGCAGATCATCGGCGCCGTTGTCGATGTAACTTTTGAAGATGGAGCCACGTTGCCCGACATCTATGATGCACTGAAAGTGGTACGCCCCGACGGCACAGAGGTGATTTTGGAGTGCCAGCAGGACATCGGCGAGAACACCATGCGCACCATTGCCATGGACAGCACGGACGGCCTGCAGCGCGGCACAGACGTGGAGACGCTGGGTGGTCCCATCTCCATGCCCGTGAGCGAAAATATCAACGGTCGTCTTTTCAATGTAATCGGCAAGGCAATTGACGGTATGCCCGATCCCGCTCACGAGAAGCGCTATGGCATCCACCGCGAGCCTCCCCGTTTTGAGAATCTGGCCACCAGCCAGGAGGTACTTTTCACCGGCATCAAGGTCATCGACCTGATTCAGCCCTTCCTGAAAGGTGGTAAAATCGGCTTGTTCGGCGGTGCCGGTGTGGGCAAAACCGTTTTGATTCAGGAGCTGATTAACAATATCGCCAAGAAGTATTCGGGCATGTCGGTATTTACCGGAGTGGGAGAGCGCACCCGCGAGGGCAACGACCTGCTGCGCGAAATGATTGAGGCCGGTGTTATCAACTATGGTCCGGAGTTTGCCAAGAGTATGGAAGAAGGAAGCTGGGACCTCTCGAAGGTGGACATGCAGGCCGTGAAGGACTCCAAGTGCACCATGGTGTTCGGCCAGATGAACGAGACCCCCGGTGCCCGTGCCCGTGTGGCCCTGTCGGGACTGACGCTGGCCGAGTATTTCCGCGACGGCGACGAGAAGACTGGCGGACGTGACATCCTGCTCTTTATTGACAATATCTTCCGTTTCACCCAGGCTGGTTCGGAGGTGTCGGCTCTGCTGGGCCGTATGCCCTCGGCTGTGGGTTACCAGCCCACACTGGCCACGGAGATGGGTATGATGCAGGAGCGCATCACCTCCACAAAGCGAGGCTCCATCACATCGGTGCAGGCCGTGTACGTGCCCGCCGACGACTTGACCGACCCCGCTCCCGCTACGACTTTCGCACACTTGGATGCCCAGACGGTGCTCAGCCGCAAGATTTCGGAGTTGGGTATTTATCCCGCCGTCGACCCGCTGGATTCCACCTCGCGCATCTTGAGTCCTGATGTGGTGGGCGAAGAGCATTATAACACCGCCCAGAAGGTGAAACAGATACTGCAACGCTACAACGAGCTGCAGGACATCATCGCCATCCTCGGTATGGAGGAATTGGGCGAACAGGACAAGCTGGTCGTCTCGCGTGCGCGCCGTGTGCAGCGTTTCCTGTCGCAGCCTTTCCACGTGGCAGAGGCCTTCACCGGCCTGCCCGGCAAGTTTGTGAACATCGAGGACACCATCAAGGGCTTCAACATGATTCTCAACGGCGACGTTGACTATCTGCCCGAACAGGCTTTCCTGCTCGTCGGCACCATCGAGGAGGCTATCGAGAAGGGCGAGAAGATTCTGGCCGAAACAAAATAATGCCCCGGAACCATGAAAGTGAAAATCACAAAACCCGACTCGACAGTCTTCGAAGGTGAGGCCAAGTTGCTGCAACTGCCCGGCTCTGGCGGTCTGTTCGAGATACTTCAAAACCACGCACCCATCATCTCAGCCCTCACCAAGGGGACACTGAGAGTGGTGACGGACAGCGACGAGACCAAACTGTTTGAGATTCGTGGCGGTGTGGTAAAAGGGCAGAAGAACGACATCCTCATCCTGGTGCAGTAACCGGCAGCAGTCTGTCGCTCTGTCCTTCACCCATAAAGAGTCACAAGAGATGGAGAGCATTGTAATAAAAGACGTACTGCTGAACGAAAGAACCACCAGCATTCTCATAGAGAACAACCTTATATCAGGCATCGGAGACCACGTCCCGATGCCTGATAATGTTTTTGTGATTGACGGCAAAGGCAAGGCCGCACTACCCTCTTTTGCCAACATGCACACCCATGCAGCAATGACATTGTTGAAAGGGATGGGGAGCGACCTGTCCCTGCACAGCTGGCTGAACGACTGCATCTGGCCTGCCGAGAAGCACCTCGACTGTGAGGCCGTGTATTGGGGAGTAAAACTGGCATGCTTGGAAATGATTAAAAGCGGCACCACCCTCTTCAACGACATGTATTTCCTCCTGCCATGGGCTGCCAAAGCGGTGGCAGAAATGGGTATCCGCGGCATCCTTGGCATCAATGTGTTCGGTGACGGTGACGAACTCACCAATGAGGCTTTCCTGCAACTGCGCGACGAAGTGGAGGGCGCCGGCGACCTGCTGAAACTAAGCATCGCGCCCCATTCCATTTATACTGTCAGCGAAAAAGGGCTGGTTCATTGCGCCGAGATGAGCCACCGATACGGAACCCTATACCAAATTCACATGTCCGAAACTGAAAAAGAGGTTCAGGATTGCCTTGCCGCCCATAATTGCCGCCCCTACGAGCTGCTGGAGCGGACAGGTGTATTGGAGCTAACCGAGAGCCGACTGGTGGGCGCACATAGCCTCTATTTGGACGCAGAGGAAATCGAGCTCATGGCTCGCCACCACGTGACGGCGACACACAATCCTGCGTCCAACCTGAAACTGGGTTCGGGCTACCGTTTCCTCTACAGCGAACTGCGCGAGGTAGGAGTGAACATTACCCTCGGCACCGACGGCAGTGCCAGCAGCAATAACTTAGACATGATAGAGGCCGCACGCCTCATGTCGTACCTTCAGAAAGGGGTGCGACAAGACCCCACCGTGCTGCCCACCACCGAGCTGATGCAGGTGGTCTCGGAGAACGGCTTCAGGGCTGTCGGAATCAATGCCGGGAGAATTGAGACTGGAAAAGTGGCCGACCTGATTCTTGTTGACTTGGAGAATCTGGCCTTCGTCCCCATGCACGACACTCTCTCCGGCCTGTTCTACGCCGCACACGGCGATGCCGTGGACACCGTCATCTGCAATGGCCGCATCGTGATGCACAACCGCCATGTGGAAGGCGAAGATGAAATACGCACCCAAGCCTTCCGTCACGCACGGAAACTACGCCCTTGAGAATCCACCTTTCATTTTTGCCCCCAAATCTTGTTTCAAACTCCTCCTTTTTTAGGGAAAAGAGTTAAATAATGTTAAATATAAGAATAGGGGGGGGTATCCAAAACGCATCTTTTGACTCAATTAATAAAGACACCTTCGCAACTGCGGAAAAAGTGCTTTCTTCTATTAAAGTCAAAAAATGCATCATGAAACACAAAGACTCCCACAAATTGAAAAGCACCGCCCTGCTGGTGTTCTGTATGTTATTCTCACTCCCATCCTTCTCCCAACACTTCGACTGGGTGAAGTCCTACATTGGAGAGAGCAACTATAACGGACTGACCGACCTAAACACAATAATAGGAGGCGCGGTCGACAATGAAGGCAACTTATACATCTTGGGCGAGTTTACAAAAGGGGCACAGATAGACAGCACTGATCTCCTGCCTTTTAGTCCATACGGCCCAGACAATAAGACAAAGAGTGTTGTCATTGCCAAACTGAGTCCAGCAGGACAGCTGATGTGGCACAAGCCAATCCACACTAACTATGGTTCTCCCACAAATGGCATAGGCATACAGCTTGTAGGCGATACATCCATCGTCTGTATGGTTATGCTTTCGCGTCCTGGCGTTAGGTATCGAAATTACACTTACTTTTTGGACACGCTCTATCTTGAAACCAATGATTTCGCCTTCCCCACAGACAGTGTCAATGGCGCATGGTTCCTTACGTACTTGGAGTTTGATTTGGATGGCCATTTGAAAGACAAACACTTCCTGTCTGCGGCATGCATCTATTCCGACAGAACAATTATGATGGCAGACTCTTGCCATTACAGAGATTGGGGTTTTAATAGCGATGCTTTTTCGGTAGACGAAGATGGCAATATCATTTTGGCTCATCCTGTAATATCTGGAACCAATCTGTTTGACGACAGTACGTTTTGGGGATACCGACTCTTGATTAACGGAGGCGAGAGGCATTTTGATGTCCACGTACCCGCCTTTACTTCGTACAATAACTATCAGATTATTAAGTTTTCTCCTCGTTTCACAAATATCCTGCACCAACAACTTATTTTCGAACCCAACATACCGAATCTTAACGGGGTTGACACTTATATCACTTCTTTGATGTCATCCGGCAAAGACAACTCAATATATCTTTTATTGAGTATGAACGCAGGAACGGTTGCCGTTTTGGACTCTGTCGATTTCAGAATCACAGGAATGCCGGATATACATATCCAGACAGAAAACAGTCTCGACTATTCAGTCATACTAAAATATGACAACGTGCTGAATCCTCAATGGCTATTCCAGCTTGATTATGAAAACACTAGCAACAATCATGATTCGTGGAATGATTATCTGATTAATGCACTAAGCATAGACGAAAACGGAGATGTGTACTGCCTCGGACGCATTTGGTCGCTTTATCAAGAACAAATCTATAGGGCTGATACTTTTAATATAAATGTGCGAAATGGTATCTTTTTTGCACGATTAGACAAAAATACAGGACGGGCGTTGGCCATTGGCGAGATACGGTCATCCAGTACAACGGTGCCGCAACTATTAGAACACATAGAAATTGCAACCAACAACAATCTTGTCATAGCACAGATATCATATCAGCAAAACATCCGTATACAAGATAGTGTTATAACAAACTCAAGGTCGACAGGCTTTTTTGTGTGGGACAAAGACGGCCACGAAGTACAATTCATCGACTACAACTCTCCAAGCCCAACTAATGACCCGCGTGGAGTCATCCTTCGCGACAGCATACTTTACCTGTCGGGAAGAATGAATGGCGGCGGCACCTTCGGCAATTATACGCTTCCCGCTGGGGAAGACCGAGCTTATGTGTTGAAGTACGTCGACACATTCTTCACAAAACCCTACGTCCACACAGACGACCCCGGCGAGGTGAACATCACGCTGGTGGGGAGAGGAAACGCTTTCGTGGCATACCCAAATCCCTTCCGGCAGAGCGTGAAGATTAGAGTTGAAAGTGGAGAGTTGAAAGTTGAAAACGGGGTTGCCACTGCCTGGCTCACCGACCTCACTGGCCGGCGCGAGCAAGTGCACCTCACCCCCGACGGCCCCGGGCAGTACGCATTGGATCTGACTTCCCGTCCCCAAGCCACCTACCTCCTCACCCTCACCACCGCCGACGGCAAGCAGCACACCGTCCGCCTGCTGAAACAATCGGATATCTTTACTCGATAATGAAAACGGATTAATAAACGCACAAAAACAACACAACTATGGCAAGAAAGACCCTCACCTTTGCGCTTCTCGCGCTGCTGGCAATCACCGCCTCCGCCCAGCATTTCGACTGGGTGAAGTCCTACATTGGAGAGAGCGACTGTGACGGACTGACCAATCTAAACACAATCGTAGGGAGCGCAGTTGACAAAGAAGGAAACTTGTACATCTTGGGCGAGTTTACAAAAGGGGCGCAGATAGACGGCACAGATCTTCTTCCGTTCACTCCATATGGTCCATACAACAAAACTGTGAATGTTGTTATTGCCAAATTGAGTCCCCAAGGCCATTTACTATGGCATAAAGCAATCCATTCAAATTATCAAAGTAACGCCCACGGCATAGGTATTCAACTTGTTGGCGACACATCTATTGTTTGTATGGCAGTTTTTCCTAGGCCAACTGAGCAAAGTCAACATTACACTTTTTTCTTGGATTCTTTGTTCTTGGAGACAAACAATTTTATTTTCTCCACGGATAGTATAAACGGTTCCTGGGTTCATACCTACCTTGAATTTGATCTTGGCGGACAACTTAAAGACAGTTATTTCTTGTCTGCGGCCGGCATCTATGCCGATGGCTCATTTCAGATGGTTGATTCAACACATTACAGAGACAATCTGCTCGGATGCAGTGCCTTTGCAATTGATGGTGACGGCAATATCATAATGGCAAGGCCATTGGCTTTAGGACCATATTCGTTTAATGACAGCACATTTCGAGGATACCGTATATTAATTAATGGTGGTGAACGGCATATCGATGTGCCGGTGCCAGTGTTTACGGCAAACACAAACTTCCAGATACTGAAGTTCTCACCTCGCTTTGAAAACCTCTTGCATCAGCAGACGATTTTTGAACCCAACGTGCATAATCTTCAAAGAATATACACCCTAATTAACCAATTGTTGTTAGATGAAGACAACTCCGTTTACATTCTGTTAAGTTTGCAGCGATCTGGTGTGTCGTGTTTGGATTCTGTCGATTTCAGAATCACAGGAATGCCGGATATACGTATCCAGACAGAAAACAGTCTGGAATATTCAGTCCTTCTAAAATACGACAGCGTTCTGAATCCTCAATGGCTATTCCAGTTGGATTATGAAAACAATAGCAACAATCCTGAGCTGTATAACAATTATTTCTTTAATGCACAAAGCATAGATGAAAATGGTAACGTGTATTGTCTCGGGAGAATTTGGGCACTTCATCAAGAACAAATCTATAGGGCTGATACTTTTAATATAAATGTGCGAAATGGTATCTTTTTTGCACGTTTAGACAAAAATACAGGACTGGCTTTAGCCATTGGCGAGGTACGGTCAAACAGAACAACGGTTCCTCAATTTGTGAGAAATATAGATATTGCAACCAATAATAACTTTGTTATTGCGCAGCTTTCGTATCAGCAGAATATTTACATACGAGACAGCGTTATAACAAGCCCAACGGGGAGGTCAACAGGCTTTTTTGTGTGGGACAAAGACGGCCACGAAGTACAATTCATCGACTACAACTCTCCAAGCCCAACTAATGACCCGCGTGGAACCGTCCTTCGCGACAGCATACTCTACCTGTCGGGAAGAATGAACGGCGGCGGCACCTTCGGCAATTATACGCTTCCCGCTGGGAAAGACCGGGCGTATGTGTTGAAGTACATCGACACTTTCTTCGCAACGCCGTATGTCTATGTCAAACCTAATGACACCACGAACCACGGCGGTGGTGGCGAGGTGCGCATCACCGTGGTGGGCGACGAGGGGGCTTTCGTGGCATACCCCAACCCCTTCCGGCAGCGCGTCACCATCGAGGTGCAGGGTGAAGAGACGCTGGCCGCAACAGCCTGGCTTACCGACCTCACAGGCCGTCGCGAGGAGGTACGCCTCACCGCCACGGGCAACGGGCAGTATACGCTGGATTTGACCTCCCGCCCCCAAGCCACCTACCTCCTCACCGTCACCACCGCCGACGGCCGCCAGATAACCCTCCGCCTGCTAAAACAGAGCGACATCTTCGGACAATAATTTTGAAAAAAACTCGCAACGAATGCAATCATTTCGGCGAATCAACGTTATCAAAAGAAATAACAAAACTTTACCCCGCTATGAAACAACCCATCAAAGTAACCGAAGCCATTTTCCCGATGCCCGTGCTGCTCGTTGCCACCTACAACGAGGACGGCAGCGTGGATGTTATGAACGCCGCCTGGGGCACCATGCTCGACCGTGAGCGCGTAGCCCTCAACCTTACCGAGACCCACAAGACCGTGGAGAACATCAAACGCCGTAAGGGCTTTGTGGTGCATATCGCCGATGCCGCACATGTTGTGGAAGCCGACTACTTCGGCGTAGTGTCCGGCCACAAGGAAAAAGACAAATTCGCCAAGAGCGGCCTCACCACAGTCAAATCGCAATTGGTAGACGCCCCCATCATTAACGAATTGCCCATCGCTCTTGAGTGCGAGTTTATTGAGTACCAAAGCGATAATACAGGACTGGGCGTCATTGGACGCGTACTGCAGACCTCCGTCGAGACCGACAAGATGAAAGACGGCAAAGTGGACATAGAAGCACTCAACGCCATCGCTTTCGACCCCTACACCCACGGCTACTACAAGGTATCCCAACGCGTAGGCGAAGCCTTCAAAGACGGCTTGCAACTAAACAAGTAAAAGGACACTCTTGTCCAAACACTCGGCTTTTTTAATCCATTTAATTCACATCTGTCATCCATCTTAATAATGCTGAACAGATGTGAATTAGATGTTGTATCTGTAGGTTAGATAATACACGTGTAAAGATAACCCAACCATGAAGAAGCTAATCCAGACCATAAAACAAAAGAAAATCTCTTTCTTCGGCATCATTATGGGCTTCTTCATGCTGTGCCACTGCGTTTGGGTCATCTTCCTTCTGTGCAACCTCAACGCCCTGAGCTCAACGGATGAAGACCTGAACCCATACGTTGTGGTTTTCTGGCTGATGCTTGCACCCGTGGTTGTTATGATACTCCTTGGACTCATAGCTTACGCCGTCTACGAGAAAGCCCGAAAGCGGAACACCGTATACTTGTGTCCCCTTTTATTCACCGCTGTCCCAACACTATATATCTTACAACACTTTGGCACGGTTAATATCATCGACATTGTTTTCATCATCTCATTGGTTGGATATTACACCCTTGCCATCTTCATCGCCACAAAACTGGCAGCCCCCTCCGGACGCGACATGGCAGAACAGCAGTAGACACCATTCAACCTAAAGCAATATATCACCATCCGCAACACCCAACTGGTAAAATTATCAGTATGACCTTCTGGGAGCAAGGCCACGATTAATCAAAATAAAAGTAGTATCTTTGCACTCTCAAAAACTAAACAAAACAACATCTACATTATGACTAAAGCAATGTTTATCAACGGCAGTCCCCGCAAGAACTGGAACACTGCCAAAATGCTTGAAAGCGCCATGCAGGGTGCCCGAGAGGCCGGTGCCGAATGCGAGATGGTACACCTCTACGACATCAATTTCCATGGCTGCAAAAGCTGCTTTGCCTGCAAAATCAAGAACTCCAAGACCAACGGCATCTGCGCTATCAAGGACGACCTGCGCCCTGTGCTGGAACGCGCACGGCAGGCCGATGTCATAGTCCTCGGCTCCCCGGTCTACTACAGCTACCCCACCGGCAACATCCGTTCCTTCATGGAACGCTGGCTCTTCCCCGTCGGCACCTACATGTATGAAAACGGCCGCCACATCACCCTGCGCGACAAAGTCATCCCCACCGCCATGATTCTCACCATGAACTGCCCCAAAGACTACATGCAGCAGATAGGCTATCCCGCCATCCTGGAAGAAAACGCCAAGGTGATGGAAGACATCTTCGGCTACAGCGAGACCCTCTACGCCTTCAACACCTATCAATTCACCGACTACAGCCGCTACGACTTCAACCTCTTCAGCGAGGAAGACAAACGCCACTACCGCGACGAGCATTTCCACATCGACCTCGACAACGCCCGCCAGCTGGGCCGCCGCCTTGTCAAAAAAGCCATACAGCAGTAATCGAGCCGTGTGCGATTGTCCTATTGGGGCAGGAACCGACACCGTTCTGACGCAAGGGCACAATCGCACAAACAACCTCTCAAAAAAGACATATCTATGCATAGGCCATCGCGACACACAACCGTCAAAGACATGAAGCAGAGAATCATCCTGATATCCATCCTGATCCTGGGGCTTGCAGGCTGCCGTATGCCCGACAACAGCCGTAAGCAGATATTCCGCTACAACGAGTCGGCAGGCATAGCCACCCTCGACCCCGCTTTTGCCAAAGACCAATCGCTCATTTGGGGCTGCACCCAGCTCTACAACGGCCTTGTACGTCTCGACGAGCAACTCCAGCCCCAGCCCTGCATAGCCAGCAAATGGACCATCAGCCCCGACGGCAAGACCTACACCTTCACGCTCCGCACCGATGTCCTTTTCCACAAAAGCCCCCTCTTCGGCACCGCCGACAGCACCCGCCGAGTGGTGGCGGAAGACTTTCTTTACAGTTTCGGCCGCATCACCGACCCCGCCACATCATCGCCCGGAAGATGGGTGTTCCGCGACGTGGACACCTTCGTGGCCCCCAACGACACCACCCTCATCATACGGCTCAAACAGCCCTTCAGCCCCTTCCTCAGCGTGCTGGGCATGATGTATTGCAGCGTCGTCCCCCGCGAGGTGGTGGAACACTACGGCACCGACTTCCGCCAGCACCCCTGCGGCACCGGTCCATTCTACATGCAAATGTGGAAAGAGAATGTCAAGCTGGTGCTGCGGCGCAACAATCAGTACTTTGAAAAAGACAGCCTGGGGCGACCCTTGCCATATCTGGATGCCGTGGCGATAACCTTCATCGTCGACAAACAGACCAACTTTCTGGAGTTTGTGAAAGGGAATCTGGACTTCATGAACTCGCTCGACGCGTCCTACAAAGACGAACTGCTGACCCGGACAGGCCAGCTGAAAGCCAAATATGCCGACCGCATTGACATGATCAGCACCCCCTTCCTCAACACCGAATACCTCGGCTTCCGCATGGAGGGAGCCACCAGCCCCCTGAGCGACCGCCGCATCAGGCAAGCCATCAACTACGGCTTCGACCGCGAGAAGATGATGCGCTACCTGCGCAACGGCATCGGAGCACCGGGATGCGGGGGCATGGTGCCACAAGGGTTGCCGGGATTCGACTCCGTGAGTGGTTATGGCTACAGCTACAACCCCTCCAAAGCAGCCCAGCTCCTGGCCGAGGCTGGCTATCCGCATGGCAAAGGGCTCCCCACCATCACCCTCTCCACCATCTCGGCATATCTCGACCTGTGCAAATACATCCAGCAGCAGCTGGGCCTGCTGGGCATGGACATCAAAGTGGACGTGAACCCACCTGCCGCCTTGCGGGAACAGATAGCCCAAGGCAAAAGCTCATGGTTCCGCGGCAGCTGGATTGCCGACTACCCCGATGCTGAGAACTACCTGTCGCTTTTCTACAGTCCCAACCGTTGTCCGGCCGGGTCGAACTATACCCGCTACGCCAACCGGCAATACGACAGGCTTTATGATCGGGCAAAGAAAACCACTTCCGACACGGAACGCATCGCCCTCTACCGCACCATGGACAGCATGATCATGCAGGAAGCGCCCGTAGTGGTGCTGTACTACGACCAAGTGCTCCACTTCACCCACAAGAATGTGCATGGGCTGAAAAGCAACGCCATGAACAACTTGGACCTACGCTACGTGACCATCGAAAAATAAACAAAGGGGGACGGCCCCGAAGCCATTCCCCTTTGTGGCATCGCCTCCTCTGTCGAGGCTCGCTTTTAATTCCGGTCGGACATTATCAACCATCGCAATCAGGAAGAAACAAATGTCTGTGGTTCAAACCACAAGAACCGCCTTGCCGAAAAGGTACGCACGGCTCTTTTGCAGTGCTTTGGCCGTATATTTTCCCTGTATTGATTGTTTTTTATTTCTGGTCAAGAAATAATACACAATAGAAACACTGTGTAAATAGAAAATATATAGCGGCCTTGCGCATTATCGATGTCCTACAGATTATCCTGAACGAATGGCTGATTTTTGCCCTACCTCAGAGAGGTCAGATCATAATGGCACTCTGCTGGTCGGGCGCAGGGCGGTCGGTGACGAGAGGCACTGCGCGCGTCCCGAAGGGACGCGACATGGAGGCCATGGGGAAAGAATCAGCCATCCTTTATGGACGAGCGCTGGTGGCTGCGGATTACTGCTCAGGCTGGGGGAAGACACTGCCTGCGCTCCAAGCCTTGGCCACGGAGCCGCCAACCGAACGGTAGCTGACGGAAGCGGCATCAAACACAACGGGCCGCAGCTTGTCGAGGTCGATTTTGCCATCGGTGAGGATGGAGGGATCGGCAATGGTGTTGACCACTTCGCCAATCACAAAGCATCCACCGTCGTTGCGCTCCATGATTTCCACCACGCGGCATTCCACGGTGAGGGGATACTCGTTGATGATGGGGGCATTGATGTTGGCGCTCTTTGTGACGGTGAAACCGGCTTTGGCCACCTTGTCGGGCACGTCGTTGGCCGACACCATACCGAAATAATCGCTCTGGGCTATGTCGCGCTGAGTGGCGAAAGCGAGCGTGAACTCTTTTGTTTTGAGAAGATTGGTGGTAGTGCGGTGGGGCGAAAGACGGAAGCAGACCTGGTTGCCGTCGCACTGCCCACCCCATGCGGCCATCATGACGTCGGGGTTGCCGTTCTCATCATAGGTTCCAATCATCAGTGCGGGCTGGGGTGTGATGAAAAGTTTGGCACCCATCTGCGTGCGGTTGTTGATGTCCTGAAGCTGGATGGCTTCGGGTTGTTGCTGGTTGTTTTGACTGGTTTCGGCAGGCTCGGTGTTATTGTTGCCACAGGCTGCCAGGGCAAGCGTGAGAGCCACGCAGGCCAGAAGGGATAAACGATTGTGTTTCATAAGATATTAGATTGTTTAACGTAGCTTGTAAAGGTCAAGGAGGTGCATTGTGGACCACTTGGATTGCCGGATGTCGGAATCGTAGCAGGTGGCATCGTAATGCATCACACGGCCAGCCAGTGCGGCATTGACAAAGGCGCAGAACTCGTCAATGGTCTGCGGGAGTACAGAGGCGATTTCGTGACCACGGTCCTCAAACCTCAGTATCCAGTGGCCATAACCCTGTTCGGTAAAGGCCCGGGCAACCTTGTTGGCCCCGTATAGAGCTTTGTGGAAAGACCCCCTGAAGGAGTTGTAGTTCACTATTCGGTCCGTCGTGCCGTGGAAGAAGCAGGTGGGCGCCGGCGGAACGTTGTATTTCAATCCGTTATTGTAGCAGTATATGCCTCCGGCATAGGGGACTACGGCTGCCGGGACGAAGGTGCGGGGGAGTGCGTCGGTTGGGGGGAGGGAGTTGCACCGGCTGTAATCGGTCTGCAATACTGTTATGGCGCCGGCACTGCTGCCCGTCAATACGATGCGCGACGTGTCGATTCCCAGGGCCTGGGCATGGTCGCAAACCCAGCTGATGGCTGCGGAACAATCCTCGACGGCATAGCGAATGGCGGTGTCGAAAAGAGCATGCATCTTGAACACGGACACTTTGGGGGCATGGCGTAGATAAAGCCTATAGTCGATGGCGATGGCCACAAACCCTCGGTCGGCAAGCATGCGGCAGCATTGCATGGAATGTTCGCTGTTGCGCTCGCCCGAATAGAATCCGCCTCCGAAAACATAGATGACGCATGCCTTGTCGGGACGGGGGTTGGCGGGTTGGTAGACATCCAATTTCAGCGACAGGGTATCGCGCTCAAGATAAGTGAAAGTCTGCTGGCCCCGGAGACAAAGCACCGTGAGCATCGTAACCAACAATAAGAGACACTTTTTCATAAAAACATCTATAGTAATTTCTAAAATGCAAAAATACATTTTTTTTTTGTATCTTTGCAAATTCGAAAGAATAATATTTATTGTTTATGAGGCTCAAAATTATCCTGTTTACCATTATTGCCGGCGCACTGATGTCCGCCTGCACCAAGGATTTCGACCTACTCAAGCACCCGATTGTTGTCGAAGGCGATATGGATCCCGTCTGGGCAATCCCCGCTGCCAAATGGTCTGTGTCCGTTAATGACCTTATGTCATGGATTGACACCATAGGCCTGTTTTCGATTTATACCAACGAGGACGATATACTTTCCATGCGCTATCAGGATACGCTCCACTCGGTCTACAACTACGACGACGTTAAGGCCCTGCCGGCCAAAAGCGAGAAAGAGGAGTACGACTCTATGTATCTGTCCTATAAGATCAGCGGACGGTTGGACATGCCTCTCTTCAGTTCCTTGGACGGCCTGTCCGACAATAATCTACAACTGAAAGGACTCTATGTCTCAGCTTCAGCGTTTGTCAAAGGGTTTGTCAACGACACTGCCCGTTTCAATTATAACCATGGAATCAGGATGTTCCTCGACTCCGTCTACGTGACCGTAGTGTGCGCCGACGGTTTTAGCCCCGTCATTCCTCTGGCCGACGAGGCTCCCTCCATATTGGAACGTGAACTGATTGCTGGTAAGAAGATTGACATCCTTAACCAGTTCGACATTAGTCCCATCACTAACCGCAAACCCAAATACATTCGTTATTCCATGAATCTGATTACGGCTGTACCCACCAGCCGCATTCTGGAAGGAAGCGTGGAGAACTATTTGAAGTCAATCGGTTTCGACAGTATTGTTGCCGACACCAGGTGCATAGCCGACTTCCCCTTGCAGATACATTGCAACGACATAAGCCACGGTGACACTCTCGAATGGCAACTGCCAGCCGACATCTCCGACTCCGTACTCAACCAGGTGGAGCAGTACCTGACACTCGACTCGACAAGCTATCTAGTGATTGAAGCCCGAAACCACATCCCCCTCTCCTTCAACCTGAACCTCTCCCTGATGGATTCTAACATGGCACCCCTCGCCGACAACATCCTTAACGGTGAGCAAGTCATCCAGGGGGCAAAACTGCGGCTATCGGAAATAATAGACTCATACGTTGCCGACGACTACAGCCGCACCTGTATATCAATACCCATAGACTCCGAACTGTTGCACGACCTCAAAAATACTCGTTTTCTGGGCTACCGCATAGGCCTGAGCACCTCCACGGCCGGTGCCACCGGGGAAATGCCCACCGTGGCCGTGCTGGGCAAAGACAAGATTGATTTCCGCATCCGTGTGGTCCTTGCCCCTCACGTTCATTTCTCCTCCGAACCAATTGATGTTACCAACTTCTAAAAGCCGTCTGTCATGAAAAAGAAGATATCACGATTGCTCTCTTTGCTGGTTCTTGCCACCCTGACAGTGCCCACGACCACATCAGCCCAGTCGCTCAGCGACAACGGCATTTTCTACCACTCCTACACCTCTCCCTGGAGCAGTAGCCTCAACCCGGCTCTCTTTCCCCAGTCGGCCAAGTGGTACATAACCCTACCTCGCTTCAGTGCCGACCTCTCCCTGCCCTTCTCATTCAAAGACCTCAACCTGCAACACGACCCCACACGCGACGTAACCGTATTCAACGCCACCGACTTTGCCAACCTGATGGTGCAACGCAAATTCCGTTTCAGCACCGATGTCGGGTTCAACCTGCTTGGCGTGGGCTTTTCGATTGGGCCCAACCTGCATTTCACCCTCGACGTGGGTGCTAAGGCTCATGGTCTGCTGACCCTCCCCATCGAAGTCACACGCCTGCTCACCGAAGGAAACCTCAATGAGAACCGACATCTCCAACTCGGCACCGCACTCCCCTTCTCTGCCATGGCCTATGCCTACGCTTCGGCCGGGGTGGCATACCATATCCCCGATGGCGCTCTGACCGTAGGCGCAAGGTTCAACATGCTGGCGGGCTACGCCATGGCCTCCATCGACCACCTCACCCTCGACGTCACCACCTCCGCCGACACCTCTTCCCTCTCCCTTTTGGTCGACTATCAAGGACGTTTCTCCAGTCCATACCCTCTCTTCCATGAAATAAATACAAACGAAAACACGCTCTTTCCCGATTTCCTGCCGGAGAATCTTGGTTATACCTTCGACCTTGGTGCCAAATTCTCCCTCTTCAACATCGACTTCAGCGCCAGCATCCTCGACCTCGGCCCCGGCATAACCTGGTCGGACTACACCACAGTCATCACCCCTCCGGCCGACAATCACCCCATCGAATTCGACGGATTCGACCTCAACCGCGTAAACGAACAAGGCTATTTCAACTCCTGGCTCGACACACTGAAACACAAGCTGGACTTTCAAGAAATAGACACCACCTTCCGCTACACCCCTCCCACACGCATCTACTTCGGCGCATCCTTCAGCCTGCTACAAACGCTGAAAATTGGCTACCTCTTCCACGGCGAGATCGAAAGCGGACTGTTCAACCCGGTCCAAATACAAACCTTCCGTATGAACAACTCAGTCTCGCTCAACGTCAGCCTATTCAAATGGTTTGAACTCACCCTCGCCAACTCCTTGGCTTACGACGGCAACAGCTTCAGCTTATTCAATCCCGGCCTGGCCATAAGCCTCAACCCATTCCGAAGGATTCAATTCTATGCAGCCGTCGACTACATCTCAAACTTCCATCTGGTAGACATGCGGGCAGCCCACATCTACTTCGGAATCAACCTCTATGGACACAGATAAAAGACAATACACTTCACAATGAGCAATATAGTAGCAATCGTGGGACGCCCCAATGTGGGCAAATCCACCCTCTTCAACCGCTTGACCGAAAGCCGCCAAGCCATCGTGGACCAAACCTCTGGCGTCACACGCGACCGCCAATACGGCAAATCCGACTGGAACGGCAAATACTTCTCCATCATCGACACAGGTGGCTACGTGATGGGGGGCGACGACGAATTCGAAACCGAGATCCGCAAACAGGTGCAGCTCGCCGTCGACGAGGCCGACACCATCCTTTTCCTTGTCGACGCCCGCGAAGGCCTCACCCCGATGGACGAAGACGTGGCCTCAATGCTCCGCAAATGCAAAAAGAAAGTCCTGCTGGTGGCCAACAAGGTCGACAACGCCAAGGAGATGGACGGCCTGGCCGAATTCTATGCCCTCGGGCTGGGCGACCCCTACCCCATCGCCGGCATAAGCGGCAGCGGCACCGGCGACCTCCTCGATGCCGTAGTGCAAGACTTCAGCGAGGGCGAGCCCGACCAGAACGACGGCCTCCCCCGCATCGCCGTAGTGGGGCGTCCCAACGTGGGCAAAAGCTCCTTCATCAACCTCATCACCGGCCAGGACCGCAACATCGTGACACCCATCGCCGGAACCACCCGCGACAGCGTCTACACCCACTACAACATGTTCGGATTCGACTTCAACTTTGTCGACACCGCAGGCCTCCGCAAAAAATCCAAAGTGAGCGAGAACCTCGAATTCTACTCCGTCATGCGCAGTGTCCGCGCCATCGAAAACAGCGACATCTGCATCCTCATGCTCGACGCCAGCCAAGGCATAGAACAGCAAGACCTCAACATCTTCTCCCTCATCCAGCGCAACAACAAAGGCGTCGTCATCGTTGTCAACAAATGGGACCTCATTGAGAAAGACAACCATACACACAAGCAATTCGAAGACCTCATCCGCACCCGCATCTCACCCTTCGAAGACGTACCCATCATCTTCACCAGCGTGCTGAACAAACAACGCGTCTTCAAAGTACTCGAAACCGCCAAACAAGTCTACGAATCACGCTCGCGCCACATCTCCACCAGCGAACTCAACGACCTCCTCCTCCCCATCGTCAAAGAGCAGAACCCGCCTCCCGCCGTCAAAGGCAAATGGATTAAAATCAAATACATCACCCAACTCCCAACCCCCTATCCCCAATTCGTCTTTTTCTGCAACCTGCCCCAATACGTCCGCGACCCCTACAAACGGTTTGTCGAAAACCGCATGCGCGAACTTTGGGACTTCCACGGCGTGCCCATCAGCATCTATTTCCGGGCCAAATAACACAATTCATTCACCCATACAAGTCACCAAAACACATGAAACACATCAATAAAACCGCCACACTCATCCTCCTCCTGGCCTCCCTGGCCCTTTCGTCCTGCAACCGCGTCAAAGAGCGCATCGTCCAGGCCTACCCCAACGGCAAACCCATGCTCGTCTTCCTCGAGAAAGGCAACAAGAAAAACCCCGTCCGCGTAGGCGAACGCATGTACTACGAAAACGGACAACTCCAATTCGAAAAAACATTCTCCGGCAACCCCGAAATACCTGACGGCATCTGGAACTACTACTTCGACAACGGCCAACTCTTCGCCACAGGCGACTTCAGCAAAGACCACAAATACGGCACCGACTGGCAATTCACCAACCGCAACGGCAACCCCTACTACGACGGCAAACTCGACTCCGTCATCGTCACCGACATGGGGTCGCTCGGCACCCCATCCACCGTAGTCTTTTGTTCCGGCAAACACCAAGACGTAATCCAATTCTACAGCAACTACACCGTCCGCAGCACCGAGCGCCTTACCGACGGCCTCCGCAACGGCCGCGTACTATTCTACTTCCCCAACGGCAACCCGCAAGTCGAAGCCAACTTCGCCAACGGAGCCGAAGACGGCCCATACATCGTCTACCGCCAAAACGGTGTGCCCTTCTACCAAGGATCCTACCGCACAGGCCAACGCATAGGCATCTGGGAATTCTATGACGAAGAAGGCAACCTCGAGCACACCATCGACTACGACAAAACCACCACACCCAAGCAATAACCCCCCAACAGCGGGCCGCAACCCCAGCCCACCCCGCCACACCCACAATGGACCTCATACTGGACAACCCCATCTACCGAATAGTAGGCTCCGCAGCCGACCAACTGGGCGTGCAGGCCTACGCCGTCGGAGGCGTGGTCCGCGACCACTTCCTCCAACGTCCCTGCACCGACATCGACATCGTCTGCGTAGGCAACGGCATCCAACTCGCACAAGCCACCGCCCAATCCATCAACCCCAACATACAAGTCACCGTCTTCAAATCCTTCGGCACCGCCTCCTTCCACTACCGCCAAGGCCACACACTCTGGCAAATCGAATTCGTAGGCGCCCGGCGCGAAAGCTACCGGCACGACAGCCGCAAACCCATCGTCGAAGACGGCACCCTACAGGACGACCAAAACCGGCGCGACTTCACCATCAACGCCATGGCCGTCTCCCTCAATGCCGACACCTTCGGCCAACTGCTCGACCCCTTTGGCGGCATCCGCGACCTCGACCAAGGCCTCATCCGCACCCCCCTCGACCCCGACATCACCTTCAGCGACGACCCCCTCCGCATGATGCGCGCCATCCGGTTCGCCACCCAACTCCAGTTCCGCATCCTCCCCGAAACCCTCGACGCCATACAACGCAACGCACAACGCATCCGCATCGTCTCGGCCGAACGCATCACCGCCGAACTCAACAAAATAATCCTCTCCCCCACCCCCCCCCTCCGCTTCAAACTGCTGCAAAAAACAGGTCTCCTGCCAATCATCTTCCCCGAATTCAGCAACCTCAAAGGCGTCGACACCGTCGACGGCCGCGGCCACAAAGACAACTTCTTCCACACCCTCCAAGTGCTCGACCACGTAGCCACCCAAAGCAACGACCTCTGGCTCCGATGGGCAGCCATCCTCCACGACATCGGCAAACCCGCCACCAAACGCTACGACCCCAAACTCGGCTGGACCTTCCACGGCCACGAAGTCCGCGGCAGCCGAATGGTCAAGAAAATCTTCTCCCGCCTCCGCCTGCCACTCGACAACAAAATGAAATACGTCGAAAAACTCGTGCTCCTCCACCTCCGACCCATCATCCTGGCCGAAGACCAAGTGACCGACTCCGCCGTCCGCCGACTCCTCTTCGACGCCGGCGACGACATCGACGACCTCATGACACTCTGCCAAGCCGACATCACCAGCAAAAACGAGGACAAAGTGCGCCGCTACATCAAGAACTTCCAACTCGTGCGCAAAAAACTGGTCGAACTCGAAGAACGCGACCGCATCCGCAACTTCCAGCCCCCAGTCAGCGGCGACGACATCATGAAAACATTCAACCTCCCCCCCTGCAAAGAAATCGGCACCATCAAAGACTGCATCAAAGACGCCATCCTCGACGGCCTCATCCCCAACGACCGCCAAGCCGCCTGGCAAATGATGCTCCAAAAAGCCGCCGAACTCGGCCTCCACCCCGCCACCCCAACCGACCCCCAACAGCCCGCCACCAATCAAAACCCTTAGGCTCATACTCGGACCCACCGCCGCAGGCAAAACCGCCTACGCCATCCGTCTCGCCCAGCAACTGCACACCGAAATCATCTCCTGCGATTCCCGTCAGTTCTACCGCGAACTCAACATCGGCGTGGCCCGCCCCACCGTGCAGGAACTCTCGGCCGCACCCCACCACTTCATCGCCTGCCGCTCCGTGGCCGACCCCTACAACGTCTTCACCTACCAGCAGGAAGCCCTCGCCTGCCTCGACCGCCTCTTCCAAACCCACGACACCGTCATCGCCGTAGGCGGCAGCGGACTCTACATCCAAGCCATCAGCCAAGGCATAGCCCTCCTGCCCGACCCCGACCCCGCCCTGCGCCTGCAACTGCAACAAAAACTCCAAACCGAAGGCGTCGAAAGCCTGCGCGCCATGCTCCGCACCCTCGACCCCGACTACTACCACACCGTCGACCTCGCCAACGGCGTCCGCATCCAACGCGCCCTCGAAGTCACCCTCACCGCCGGCCGACCCTACAGCCAGCTCATCAACCAGCCCCCCACCCCCCGCCCCTTCAACATCGTACAAACCATCATCGAACACCCCCGCCACCTCCTGCGCCAACGCATCGACAGCCGCGTCGACCAAATGATGCAACTCGGCCTCGAAACCGAAGCCCGCCAGCTCTATCCCCTCCGCCACCTCAATGCCCTCAACACCGTGGGCTACAAAGAATTCTTCACCTTCTGGCAAACCCAGTCCGGCACCCCATCGCCCCTCACCGAAAGCCAGCGCGCACAAGTGGCCGACGCCATACGCCTCAACACTTGGCACTACGCAAAAAAACAACTAACCTGGCTCAAAAAGTACGCCATCCAGCAAGAGCCGCCCACCCTCTGAACCCTCGGCTCCCTATCACCCAACCCTCCTCCGGCCACGCACGCCCCACATCCGCCCCATCTCCGCTCCCTTGCCACAAGTTAAACCCTACTTAGCCCCTCATATCACCCCTCCATAGAAAATATATAGTGTATATATGCTGGAGAAATAGAAAATAAATAGCGGAGGCAGAGCGAAGGCAGAACGGAGGAGGAACGGAAGAGGTGCCTTGCTGCTGGGACTCGTGACACAAAAAAAAGAGACCGCCGGGGCGGTCTCAAACACTGATTCTGGGTTTTTCGCTATTCAAAACGGTGGATGTAGCTGTCCAGCACACCCTCCAGTTGTTGTTTGTCCTTAAAGTAGTTATAGGTGCTAATCTTCAGTTCCTCGCAAGCCTCTTCGTCGCACACCACAATGCCATGGCGGTGCATTTGGAGCATGCTGGCGGTCCACATGTGGCTTACACCCTCCTCAATCATGTGGTGCAGGGCGCGCGACTTGGCGGGGCCGTTGCAGAGGATCAGCACTTCGCGGGCATCCATCACAGTGCCGACGCCAACGGTGAGCGCCTGTTTGGGCACTTGGTTCACATCGCCGTCGAAGAAACGGCAATTGGCCTGAATGGTGTTGGTGGTGAGAGTTTTGATGCGGGTGCGGGAAGAGAGGCTGCTGCCGGGTTCGTTGAAAGCGATATGGCCGTCGGGGCCGATACCGCCCATAAAGAGGTCTATGCCACCGGCTTGGGCAATCATTTCCTCGTAACGCTGGCATTCGGCAAGGAGGTCGGGAGCATTGCCGTCGAGGATGTGGACATTTTCTTTCTTGATGTCGATGTGGTTGAAGAAGTTGTTCCACATGAAGCTGTGGTAGCTCTCGGGATGGTTCACGTCGAGGCCGACATACTCATCCATGTTGAATGTGATGACATTCTGGAAACTGATGACACCCTTTTTATTCAATTCAATCAGATGCTGATAGAGGCCTTTGGGGGAGCTGCCGGTAGGGCAGCCGAGGACGAACGGCTTCTCGGGTGTGGGGTTGGCATCGATGATTCGCTGGGCGACATAGTTTGCGGCCCATAAAGACATGTCTTTGTAGTCTTTTGTAATGATTACTCTCATAATACTAAACTATTTAACACTATAATACTATTTGTATTGAGGAAGAAAATATGTTTCTTCTAATCAAATGCAAATATACAACTAATTTTTAATATATGAATTTTCTTTATGAAATTTTCCGCAATTTAACAATCGAAGGGCTCGGCGAGGGCAAGAAAAAAGCCTTAGCAGAATGGGGCTAAGGCTTTTATATACAGAAGGTTTATTCTGATTAATTCTGCATGGCTTTGAGGCGTTCGGTGAGCATGGGCACGATTTTGTGCAGGTCGCCCACGATGCCGAGGTCGGCTACGCTGAAGATGGGGGCAAACTTGTCTTTGTTGATGGCAATGATGAGGTCGCTCTCCTCCATGCCGGCGAGGTGCTGGATGGCGCCGCTGATGCCACAGGCAAGGTAGAGGTTGGGGCGGACGGTTTTGCCGGTTTGGCCTACCTGCCGACTCTGGTCCATGACGCCTGCGTCGACCATGGCACGGCTGCTGGACACTTCGCCTTTCAGCTCTTTGGCCAGGGCTTCGAGTTTGGAGAAACCATCTTTGGTGCCTACGCCACGGCCACCGCTGACAAGCACTTTGGCCTGGCTGATGTCGGTGACGACTTTTTCTTCCTTGACGGTTTTGACAATTTTGACGCGGCTGATTTTCTTCTCATCGAACTGGACGGTGTAGTCGATGATTTCGCCCTTGCGGGTGGGGTCGGGGGTGAGTTTTTGCATCACGCCGGGACGGACGGTCGACATCTGGGGGCGATGTTCTTTGCAGAGAATGGTGGCCATGAGGTTGCCGCCGAAGGCGGGACGGGTCATGCGGAATTCGTGAGCTTCGTCGTCGCTGATTTCGAGCTTGGTGGCGTCGGCGGTGAGGCCGGTCAGGTTGCGGGCGGAGACACGTGGACCCAGGTCGCGGCCGATGGTGGTGGCACCGATCAGCAGAATACTGGGTTTCTGTTCCTTGATGATTTGGGTGATGGCCTGGGTGTAGGGCTCGGTGAGGTAGGTGGCCAGGAGGTCGTGGTCGACCACGAGCACTTTGTCTGCGCCAGCGGCAATGAGAGTCTGGGCCTGGGCCTTGATGTTTTTGCCAAGGAGGATGGCCACTACTTTCTCGTTGTTGGCATCGGCCAGTTCGCGAGCTTTACCTAACAGCTCAAGAGCAACATTTTGGATGACGCCGTCGCGCTGCTCGGCAAATACGTATACGTCTTTATAATCTTGTAAATTCATGGCTATTAGATAATGTGTTTTTCTTTAAGTTTGTTGATGATGAGTTCCACAGCTTCTTCGGGGGAGACTTCGAAGGTCTGGCCGGCGGGTTTGAGCTGTTTGGGGAACGACTTGAAGACAGAGGTGGGCGAACCGGCTTTGCCGATGCGGTCCTCGGGGACGTTGATGCGGTCGGCGCCCCATACTTCGACTTCTTTGTTGTAGGCTTCGACTATGCCGTTGACGGTCATGTAGCGGGGATGGACGGCGCTGGCCAGAGCGGTGACGACGCAGGGGGCCTGCATCTGGAGGATTTGATAGCCGTCTTCCATTTGTTTGCGGACGGTGAATGTTTTGGAGGCCTCGTCGTACTGGAGGTCTTCCATGTAGCTGACCTGCGGGAGGTCGAGGTGCTCGGCAATCTGAGGACCCACTTGTGCGGTGTCGCCGTCGATGGCTTGACGACCGGTGATGACGAGGTCGAAGTCCATGGTGCGCAGGGCACCGGCGAGGGCGCTGCTGGTGGCGAGGGTATCGGCGCCGCCCAGTTTGCGGTCGGTGAGCAGGATGGCGCGGTCGACGCCCATGGCCAAGGCTTCGCGGAGGATGGCCTCGGCTTGGGGGAGACCCATGGTGATGACGGTGACGTGGGCACCGTACTTATCTTTCAGTTGGAGGGCAAATTCCAGTCCACCCTTGTCGTCGGGGTTCATGATGCTGGGTACGCCTTCGCGGATGAGGGTACCGGTTTGGGGGTTGATTTTCACCTCGGTGGTGTCCGGCACCTGTTTTATGCAAACTACTATATTCATGTTGTGATTATCTTATTGTTTGTTGAAGACCGGTTTATTTGAAGAGTTTGCCGGCGATGACCATGCGCTGTACCTCGCTGGTGCCTTCGTAGATTTCGGTGATTTTGGCATCGCGCATCATGCGCTCGACGGGGTACTCGCGGGTGTAGCCGTAGCCGCCGTGGAACTGGACGGCTTTGGTGGTGACTTCCATGGCTGTTTCGGCAGCAAAGAGCTTGGCCATGGCCGCGTCGGCAGAGTAGGGTATGCCGAGGTCTTTCTTATAGTGGGCCGAACGGCAGAGGAGACGGGCTGCCTGCACTTTGGTTTCGAGGTCGGCCATCTGGAACTGGGTGTTCTGGAACTGGCTGATGCTGCGGCCGAACTGTTTGCGTTCTTTGGTATAGCGGATGGTTTCGTCCATGGCTCCTTGAGCAATGCCGAGGGCTTGGCAGGCGATGCCGATGCGTCCGCCGTCGAGGGTCTTCATGGCCAGACCGAAGCCTTTGCCCAACTGGCCCAGCTGACGGTCTTTGGGGATGCGGCAATCTTCAAAAATCAGCTCGGTGGTGGCACTGCCACGGATACCCATTTTCTTTTCTTTCTTGCCGATGCTGAAACCGGGGTCGGTCTTTTCGACTATGAAAGCACTGATACCTTTGGTGCCGAGGCTCTTGTCGGTCATTGCAATGATGATGAACACGTTGGCATAGCTACCGTTGGTGATGAAGATTTTGCTGCCATTGAGCACCCACTCGTCGCCTTCGAGCACTGCGGTGGTCTGCTGGCCGGCGGCATCGGTGCCGGCATTGGGCTCGGTGAGACCGAAGGCGCCAATCCATTCGCCACTGGCAAGTTTGGGCAGATATTTCATTTTCTGCTCCTCGGTGCCGGCTTCGAGGATGGGGGCACAGCAGAGGCTGGTGTGGGCAGAGAGGATGACACCAGTGGTGGCGCAAACGCGAGAGAGCTCCTCGACGGCCATGCCATACATGATGTTGGTGCCACCAGCACCGCCATATTGGGTGGGAACGGGGATGCCCATGAGGCCGATTTTGGCCATTTTCTGAACCGTCTCCATGGGGAAACGTTCCTCTTCGTCGACTTCAGCAGCCAGGGGCTTGACTTCTTTCTCTGCAAATTCACGTATCATTTGCAGGAAAAGTTGTTCTTGTTTAGAAAAACTAAAATCCATATAATCGTTGTTTATTTATTCAATACGGGTGATTTGTGTCGTGATGGGCAGGACGGGAGGTCACTGTTTTACAGCAATGGTCTCTATCTCGACAAGGGCGCCAAGGGGTAAGGCTTGCACGGCGAAGGCTGCACGGGCGGGGCAGTCGGTGGGATAATACTTGGCATAGACCTCGTTCATGGGTTTGAAATAGTCCATACTGGCCAAAAGGCAGGTGGACTTCACCACATCCTGGAAGGTGAAACCGGCTTCGTCGAGGATAGCCTTGATGTTTTTCATCACCTGCTCGGTTTGTTCGGTGATGCCTTCGGCCAGTTTTCCCGTCTCAGGGTTGATGGGCACTTGGCCAGAAATATACAAAGTGTTGCCGGCCAATACTGCCTGGCTGTAAGGCCCTATAGCGGCAGGAGCCTTGGGGGTGTTGATAATCTTCTTCATAGTACTATGTTGATTTTTACTTATTTTAAGAGTAAGACAAATGTGCTATCACAGTGATAATTGAATTTGCAAAGATAGCATTTTTTTTTCAATCGGCAAAAAGAAAAAACCTAAAAGGGCTTTTTTGTTGGACAAAGCAGTTGATATAATGGTTGCAAAGTGGCTATAACAGTGGGGTGAACCGAGTCTGTGGCAACGGAGTGCAGGCGGGAATGGCGGGACATTTGCGAGGATGGTGTGATATAAAAAACACGAGGAATGGAGTTTTTTTTGTAATTTTGCAGCCGTTTTATGCTGTTCAATTCGATAGAATTCATGGTTTTCCTGCCGCTGGTGTTTGCCGTCTATTGGCTGTTGCACAAGCGGCTGTGGTGGCAGAATGCCTTTGTGGTGGCTGCTTCCTACCTGTTCTATGGCTGGTGGGATTGGCGTTTTCTGTTGCTGATAGCGTTCACCACGCTGTGCAGCTATGCGTCGGGACTTGCCATTTACCATAGCAGCACTACGCAGCCGAGCGACGGCTCGAAGCCCAAGCTCTACCTCTGGGCCAACATCCTTCTCAACCTGACCATTCTGGGTGTGTTTAAATACTACGACTTTTTTGCCCAGTCGTTTGCCGATGCCTTTTTAGGGGGCAATGCCGAGCACATTCTCCTGCACCTTGTGCTTCCGGTCGGAATCTCATTCTATACGTTCCAAGCCTTGAGCTACAGCATCGACGTGTATCGGGGCTCTATCCGACCCACCCGCGATGTGGTGGCCTTTTTTGCCTACGTGAGTTTTTTCCCCCAGCTGGTGGCCGGTCCCATAGAGCGCGCCACAAGCCTCCTGCCCCAGTTTGAACGGCAGCGGACGTTCTCTTATCCCCTGGCCGTGGACGGTCTGAGGCAGATGCTATGGGGCTTTTTCAAAAAGATGGTGGTGGCAGACAGCTGCGCGCTGTATGTCGACAACATCTTCGAGCATCCCGACTGGTTTAACGGCTCGTCGTTGCTCCTGGCGGCCGTGCTTTTCACCATACAGATTTACGGCGATTTCTCCGGCTACAGCGATATCGCCATCGGGTGCGCCAAGCTATTTGGCATACGGCTGCGCCGCAATTTCAACGTGCCTTATTTCAGCCGTGACATAGCCGAGTTCTGGCGGAGGTGGCACATATCGCTCACCACCTGGTTTCGCGACTATATCTATATCCCCATGGGTGGCAGCCGTGTGTCGAAGCCACGCGTGGCCTTGAACACCATGGTGATATTCTTGGTCAGTGGTCTCTGGCATGGAGCCAACTGGACCTTTGTGGCCTGGGGCGCGTTCCACGCGCTGCTTTTCCTGCCCCTCATCGTAAGCGGCAAGAACCGGAAATATCGGGACGTGGTGGCCGCAGGCCGATGGCTGCCAACCTTGCGGGAGACGGGACAGATGTTGCTGACATTCCTGCTTGCAGTGATGGGATGGGTGCTATTCCGAGCCGACAGCATAGAGCAGGCCATTGCGTATTATTCCCACATGTTCTCCACTCTTTTTGAAGGAACCCCCGTACTGACGTCTACCATGGACGCATGGGTTGTGCTGGTATCGGTCGTAGTGATGACTGTTGTGGAGTGGGCAAACCGCGATTGTGAGCACGAGTTCCAACGGCAACCCCGCAGCCGCACTCTCCGTTGGGGATTCTACATCCTTCTGTTATTTATGATCGGGGGATATATGGTTACTAACGAGATGCCTTTTATCTACTTTCAATTCTGAGCCATGAGACGACTGATACGCAATACTATTCTTTTTGCCATGGTGGCAACTGTGGCCTATCTGCTTCTGTTGTTCGTGTTGGGCGACTGGGGCTGGGTGCGCACCGCTCGCACCGAGATGGGCAATCGCGGTTTTCTGAACAGCCGTGTCAAAGACATCCACAACTACCACAATGTCGATGTCCTCTTCCTCGGCTCATCCCACAGCTACCGCACATTCGACACCCGCTTCTATCGTTCCGAGGGCATAAGCTGTTTCAATCTGGGTTCGTCCAACCAGACTCCCGTGCAGACCTACGTCCTGCTGAAGGCTTATCTCGACAGCCTCAATCCCAAATACGTAGTGTTCGAAGTCCACCCCGACATCATGAAAAACGACGGAGTGGAATGCGCCGTCGACCTTCTCATCAACACTCCCATCACCTGGGAGGCCACCAAGATGGCATGGCAGACGGGCAACATGAAAGTCATCAACACCTGGCTCTATAGCCTCTATAACCAGAAAGTCCGCCACCGTCTCCAGCACTTTACCGAAGACAGCATCATGGACGATGCCGAATATATACCCGGCGGCTATGTGGAGATTAACACCAAAGAGTTTGTCCGCAAACGCTACTCGGCCCACCACCTCACCATCCGCCCAGAACAATGGCAGGCTCTGCAACGCTGCCTCGCCCTGCTCAAGGAGCGGGACATTCCCTACATGCTTGTTGAAGTGCAGGACGCCTACCAGCTACGGTCGGCCTTCAAAAACCACGAATGGTTCGAGGCAAAGATGCGAACCCTGGGCCCCTATCGCTACAAGCTACTCCCCCTCGTCGACACCATCCATTTCTGCAACAGCAACCATCTTTTCAAACCCGGCATCGAAATCTTCAACAAAGACTTTGTCGTTGACCTGAAGAAAGAGTTGGCTCAACTCAAATAACCCGCATATTCCACCCTTAATATAGAGACAATCATGAGAATAATCGGACTAATGTCAGGCACCTCGCTCGACGGACTGGACGTCGCCTACTGCGAAATCGACGACCACGGATTCCAGCTCCTTGCCGCCGAGACATACAGCTACAGCGACAACTGGACTCACATTCTGTCCACACTCGAACGAGCCTCGGCCTTCGAGTATGCTTTAATCAACGTAAAGCTTGGCCATTATCTCGGCCAGATGGTGAACCGTTTCCGCCAGGAGCATCCCGGCCCGTGCGACGCCATTGCCTCGCACGGACATACCATATTCCACCAACCCTCCATCTGGTTCACAGCCCAGATAGGCGACGGCGACGCCATTGCCGCCGAAACCGGACTTCCAGTCATTTTCAATTTCCGCTCGCTCGACGTGGCACTGGGCGGACAGGGCGCCCCCCTCGTACCCATCGGCGACAGGCTTCTGTTTGGCCAATACGACGCCTGTCTCAACCTGGGCGGAATCTCCAACGTCTCCTACAACGACCCCGACGGCACACGCATTGCCCTCGACATCTGCCCCTGCAACATGGCCCTCAACCACCTTGCGCGGCTTGCAGGCAAACCCTTCGACAACAATGGGCAGATGGCCCGGGGCGGGAAGTGCAACGACGACCTCTTGGCCCGCATGGACGCACTCGACTACTACCGCAAGCCCCTGCCCAAATCGCTGGGCAAAGAGTGGTTCCTGTCACAATTCCTACCCCTGCTTTCGGCCGACCCCGCCCACGCAAAAGACCAACTGCGCACCACGGTCGAGCATATAGCCCGCCAAATATCGTGGGCCATCAAAGGACACAGCATATCCACCCTCCTCGTCACCGGAGGCGGCACCAAGAACAAATTCCTCATGGCACGCCTTCAATCGCTCCTCCCGGGCTGCAAGATCACCATCCCCGACGACGACATCATCGACTACAAGGAAGCCATCGTTTTCGCCCTTTTGGGTTATCTGCGTCTCAACCAACAGAACAATTGCCTGAGCAGCGTGACCGGAGCGCGGTGTGACAACTGTGGCGGCGATATAGCCGGCCTGCCACAAGCCTGAACCACAAGCTGCCACAGGAACGGCATCAGCCAGTTGCCTCGTGGCCAGAGACGGACAACCGAGTCTCCGCAAACTGACTGGGGAGCCATACAGACTGCCTTTTTTTTCACCTGTTTCCTCTCTTTATTATTTCTATTTTGTTTCTGTATTATTTATATTTTGTTTCTGAACCACAAACAAAATACGGGATAAATAAAAAGGAACCCTTGTAGAAACAGGGTGGAATATCCGTCCTTGCCGTTTCGGCGAAGCGAGGAGTACCGCTGGGAGCGCAAAAGGCAGGTCGCTTTCGCAATGAAACGATTCCGGACGACCGATAGGGGGCAACGGTCACAAGAACAGTTCGGCCGCGATGCCGTCGGCATGGAGCAATCCCTGGTGTGTGGGGCGGAAATGGGTGGTCGTTTCTTCTATCAATCCTTCCGACACAAAGCGGCCTATCCCCTTTCTGAGGCGTTGGGCAAACGGCGGCGCCACAAGGGCCTTGTCTATCCCCTCCACCGTCCGCAATGCAGTCATGACGTACTCGTTGAAGGCATCCTTCAACCCGAGTTCCTCGCTTTCGTGGGCCACATGGCCCGAGGCGACGCTGCTGACATACTGCTTCACGTCGGACACGTTCCATCTGCGGCACGTTCCGTCAAAAGAGTGTGCGGCCGCACCGACTCCCAGATAGGGTGTGCGGTTCCAATAACGGCTGTTGTGAATGGCCTTGTACCCCGGACGGCAGAAGTTTGAAATCTCATACTGTTCGAAGCCATTGGCTGAAGCCCATTCCAACAGGGTTTCGTATTGCCGCACCGTGTCTTCATCCGAGGCTGGCGAAACCTTGCCTTGCTCCACTTGCCGCTCAAGTATGGTTCCATGCTCCAATGTTAAGGCATAAGCTGAAAGGTGCTGCACAGGTAGTTTCGATGCTATGGCCAGGTTGGCCTGCCAATCCCGCTCGTCGCGCCCCGGCAGCCCGTATATCAGGTCGATGCTTAGATTTCCGAATCCCGAATCGGCAGCCTGCTCCACCGCTCGGAGGGCCTGGCCGGCATCATGTCTGCGGTTCAACAGCCGCAAATCCTTATCGTCGAACGACTGCACCCCGATGCTCAATCTGTTGAAGAATCCCAGGCCCTTCAAATCATCCAGGAAGGTCCGTGTGAGGTCTTCGGGATTTGCTTCGAGGGTCGTCTCCTCCAGTCCGGACAAATCGTATTCGCTGCACAGCACATCCACTATCTGGCCCAGCTGGCCGACGGTGAGCAGCGACGGTGTGCCGCCGCCGAAATAGACGGTGCGCACCGGATGGGGCATTTCGTGTCGTCGCATGGTGAGCTCGCGGCACACGGCGTCGACATAGGTTTGCTTTTCCTGCGATGTAACCACCGAATAGAAAGCACAATAGGTGCATTTCCGGTGGCAGAAAGGGATGTGGATATAAACCATAAACTATTTGGCACTTTCCAACAGCATGTCGGCTGCTGAATAAGCACTGATCTTGTTGTCCAGAATGTCCTGGCTCACTTGTGCGATGCGCTCCTCCATGCCGGGGGCGTTGTAGAAGCGGTCGCGCAATCCGTTTTCAATGGTCTCGTTGAGGATACGGAGATTTTGCTGCTGACGCTTGTGATAGAAGTAGCCGTTGGCCTTTGTGAAAGCCACATACTCCATCACGTTCTGCCACAAGTCCTGCACCCCCTGGTGGGTATAGGCGGAGCAGAGCTGCACCTTGACCGTCCAACCCGACTCGGGCATCGGGAAGAGGTGCAACGCATTGCGGAACTGGGTGGCGGCCAGCTCGGCCTTCATCGGGTCTATGTCACATTTGTTGATGGCTATCATGTCGGCCATCTCCATAATGCCTCGCTTTATACCTTGCAGCTCGTCGCCCGTGTTGGCCAACTGCAACAGGAGGAAGAAGTCGACCATGGAATGGGCTGCCACCTCCGACTGGCCCACGCCCACCGTCTCCACAATCACCACGTCGAAACCTGCGGCCTCGCAGAGAACGATTATCTCGCGGGTTTTCCGGGCCACCCCTCCCAACGACCCCGCCGAGGGGGAAGGCCGAATAAAAGCATTCGGGTCGACCGACAACTCTTCCATTCGGGTCTTGTCGCCCAGAATACTGCCCCTGCTGCGCTCACTGCTGGGGTCGATGGCCAGGACTGCCACCTTGTGATTGTGTCCCGTCAGGTACTTTCCCAGCGCCTCAATCGTGGTGCTCTTCCCGGCTCCCGGCACCCCCGTGATGCCCAGACGGACCGACTTGCCTGAATAGGGCAAACATCGTTCGATCACCTGCTGGGCCTTCTGCTGATGGTCGTGAAGCGAGCTCTCTACCAGCGTTATGGCTCGGCTAAGCATGGCCCTGTCTCCACCGCGGATGCCTGCCACCATCTCCTCCACAGTATACTCCTGCCGCTTTCGGCTACGCATCCGCTCAAGGTAGCTATTATTCACTTGCTCAGGCTGTTTTACGCCTTGTTGGACACTCAGGGCCGAATCATATTCAAAATTGCTGTATAATTTCTTGTCTTCAGTAGTCATTTGTAGTATTTTTTTCTTTAAACGTGTAAACGTAAAAAATTCATTTATAGTATGTACATATTTTTTTTCGAAAAAAATTTTGTCATGTCGCAAAAAGTTAGTACTTTTGCAACCGCTTTGACAGAAAAACAAGGCATTTGATGGCGGGATAGCTCAGCTGGTTAGAGCGCTGGATTCATAACCCGGAGGTCATCAGTTCAAGTCTGATTCCCGCTACAAAGAAAGAGGTCTTGACCAATGGTCAAGACCTCTTTCTTTATCGGTTATTCCACAACCAGTCGCTGGGTCACACTCCTCTCCGCCGCCCTCAGCACCACCATCGATACCCCCAGCATGTCCTCACAGCTTGGGCAATACCCTTCCTCGTACAGCCCGGAGCCAAAAGCTGTCATATCTATTATCTTGTGGATACAACTTCCCTACGTACCTGCGGACTGGTTGCCTTCGTCCGACAGAAACCAGTACGGCAACCATGCACCCGACGGGCAGACTTCTGCCCCACATCCCCTTCGACAGAATTGGGTAGTGGAATACGCTGAGGCATTTGTCTGTTTTTCCACATCAAGTTCATACACTTTACCAACGGGATTATTCGGCCACTTGCCATGGGGCACACCCCACCCTTGCCGCATCCACCATCATTCGTGATGCAGACCGGCAAGAGTGCGGCTTTTGAAGTATTGGAGCAGGACCTGCCTACAATGTGCTGCAGACAGCTAAATATCGTCCTCCGATTCGGGTATCATCTCGTCCCAGTTGATTTGTGTGGGGTAGATGTTGTCACGGATGATAGTGCCTGGGAACTCGTTGCGGATGCGTTGCAGGAAAACGTATGCATCCAACCGGGTGCGGAAATCGCCCACCTTAACCTTAAAGTTGGGCTCGTCGAACACCACATAGGCCTCTACGCCGGGGAAAGCCTCCCGCAGGCGTTCCTTCATGTCGAAAGCCCTGTTCTTAGAGGCTGTGCCGGAAAGCGAAGCCACCTGGATACGGTAGCCCGGGATGGTGCGCACCCGCTCGTTCAACTCAATGTGTTTCTGCACAAGCTGCGCCACCGCCACGTCGCCTTTTATCTCCACATGGCCCCTGCTGCGGTTGCTGCCGTATAGCCGTGAGCCCTGCGCCTGTGCCGCGGCAATCATCATCATAAACATTGCGGTAAAAAGGAGTATCTTCTTCATAACATTCGAATAGTCAATATTTAAAAATTGCCGGATGACGGGTCATCCGGCATGTGCTAAACCTTGCCCAAGGCTCACCACTCCCTTAGCGGGCAAAAGAGTTGACCTCCTCCGGACGGATGGACAGCACCGGACGGTCGGACATGGTGAGCATCTGCTGTGCATAGTTGCCCAGCAGAAAACTGGTGAGGGTAGACTCCTGCTCGGTCATGATGACAATCATGTCGGCATTAATCTCATCGGCATAGTCCAAGGTGGTGACCGTGAGGTTTTTCGGCACACTGACACTCTTGCATACATGCTTCACATCAGCCTTGGTCAGATAGTTGTCCACCTGGTTCACATAGCTGTCCACAATACCCTTGATGGTCTTGTTGTCCGAAGTGTAAAGCCCAAGGATGTGCAGCTCCGACCCAAACACCTTGGCGAAATTGGCTGCGGCAGGCACTTTCTGGCGGGTGTCGGCCGAGCTGTCGATAGGCACTACGATGCGGTCCAGCGATTTGTGGAAATTAAAGTTCTCACGGATAGTGAGCACCGGGGCCGAAGACTCGGCGATGGTGCGGTAAGTGTTGCGCCCAATCCAGTTCTTCTCAAACCCCGACATGCCATGCGTACCCACCACAATGAGGAAAGCATTGTCCTCCTTGGCCTGTTCGCACAACTCGCGCGACACCTTGCCTTCTCGTATCACATACTCCATCTTAATGCCCTTCAGCAGATGGGCCACGCCTGCGTTGCGGCGTTCGATTTCTTCGCGTATCGGGCCCTCGTCCTGGCCTTTCTCCTTGACATACACCAACCTTAGATCCTGCTGAAACCGATTGGCAATATCTATAGCCAAATCCACAGCATTGGCCGAACCCGTAGAAAAGTCAAATCCAACAAGTACTTTGCTCATAATATATATTCGATTTTTTTGGTTACACAAATTGCTTATATTCCCGCTACAAAATTACACTTTTTTTTTCATTCTCAAACTTTTTTTTTCTCCATCCCGAAAAAAAATCCGTCCGCAGCCGCCTGACCCGTTCCAATAAACAACTATATTAATCTATAATTCAATACATTAAACAATATTCCAAAACATCCATTTCCACCCAACCCCACATTCACTCAACCACTACCGTCGAGGCTATGCATTGCCGTTTTTCGGCCATCAGAACAGCTACATTTTTCGTCTCTCCCACCCCTGAAAGCCGGCTCCAGTAGCGCCGCCGCTCCGATTTTGCCACAGTGAGGAAAAACCTCCCACCATCCCTTGGCACATTCCCTCCCCTTGCCGCCATCCCGCATCCCCCCTCGACTTCTCTTAGCGTTCTCTTATACTTCACCTACATTTTGTTTAGTGACGATAAAATAACCATAAAAATGAAATAAAAGCCACGCACTGTGGAACCGTTATATATCGAGTCTATGATCCGTGCCAGTGATTGGTTTCCAACCTCCCCGTTGAGCGGGACCAATGCTGCCGCTGGCCGCCGCCGCAAAAGCCTGTCATTGCATCAGAAAGAGGGTACTAACAGAGGTGGTTGAAATCTTTTATAAAAAAACTATAATTAAAGATTGCGGAAACAAAAAAAAAAAACGTAAATTTGCATTTTAAATATTGCGAAGAATAAAAACTAATAAAACACTGATAAAACAATGACTAACATGATTTTGACTGCAGTGCTGGTGCTGGGCCTTATAGGCATAATATTCGCCATAGTACTGTATTTTGTCGCCCAGAAGTTCAAAGTTTTAGAAGATCCGCTGATTGACGAGATAGCCGAAGTGCTTCCCGGTGCAAACTGCGGCGGCTGTGGCAAGGCTGGATGCAGAGCCATGGCCGAGGCATTCGTGAAACAGGGCAACATGGATGGCCTGAGCTGCCCCGCCGGCGGGGAAGAGGTGGCCAAGAAAGTGGCGGCCCTGTTGGGTTGCACCCCCGAAGTGTCCGACCCCATGGTGGCAGTGGTGCGCTGCAACGGTAGCTGCGCAAACGCAGTGTCCAAGAACAATTATGACGGCTTGGCAGACTGCTCCTTCGCCAACAGTGTGTATGCGGGTGAGAGCGGCTGCGCTTTCGGATGCCTGGGTCTGGGCAACTGCGCCAAGGCCTGTCAGTTCGGAGCCCTGAGCATGGACCCCGAAACGGGGCTTCCTGTGGTGAACGACGACAAGTGCACCGCCTGCGGCGCATGTGTCAAGGCCTGCCCCCGCGGCATCATCGAGCTGCGCAAGAAAGGCGTGAAAAACCGCCGTGTATATGTTGCCTGCCGCAACAAAGAGAAAGGTGCTGCGGCCCGCAAGTCGTGCTCGGCTGCCTGCATAGGCTGCGGCAAGTGCGAAAAGACCTGCCCGTTCGGCGCCATCAAGGTCGAGAACAACGTGGCTTACATCGACTTCAACCTGTGCCGTCTGTGCCGCAAGTGCGTGGCCGAATGCCCCACTGGGGCCATCCACGCCGTCAACTTCCCCCCGCTGCCCCCCAAGAAAGAGGCTCCCGCCGACGGTGCCCCGGCTCCCCAAACCGCACCCGCACAGGCCGTGTAATCTTACCCACCGAACCTTTGGAATAATAAACCAATAGAATCCTTAAAGATGAAGACATTCAAAATGGGTGGTGTCCACCCGGAAGAAAACAAGATATCCTCCAACGCCGCCATCGAGCAGATGCCCCTGCCCAAACAGGTGGCTGTGCTGATGAACCAACACCTCGGAGCCCCCGCCACCCCCATCGTGGCCAAGGGCGACAAGGTGAAAGTGGGACAACTGATTGCCGAGGCACAGGCTTTTATGTGTGCCAATATCCACTCGCCCGTGAGCGGGACGGTGAACAAGATTGATGTCTGCAAAGACATTGTGGGACTGCCCAAAACGGCCATATACATCGATGTGGAGGGCGATGAGTGGATGGAAACCATCGATCGCACGCCCGACATCAAACGCGAATGCAGCCTTGAGCCCAAGGAGATTGTCGCCAAACTGAAAGAGATGGGCATCGTGGGACTGGGTGGCGCCACCTTCCCGGCCCATATCAAATACAGTGTGCCCGAAGGCAAGAAAGCCGAATACCTTATCATCAATGCTGCCGAGTGCGAGCCTTACCTCACCTCCGACCACCGCGTGATGATGGAGCATCCCGAAGAGATTTGCATAGGCGTCAGCCTGCTGCGCAAAGCCTTGGGAGTCCCCACAGCATACATCGGCATCGAGAGCAACAAGCCCGAGCCAATCCGTGTGATGACCGAGACGGCCAAGAAATTTGAGGGCATCGTGGTGGAGCCCTTGGTGGTGAAATATCCCCAGGGGGCTGAGAAACAGCTCATCAATTCCATCACTGGCCGCAAGGTGCCCAGCGGCAAACTGCCTATCGACGTGGGCTGCGTGGTGAGCAACATCGGCACCACATTCGCCGTCTATGAGGCCATCCAGAAGAACAAACCCCTCATCGAGAACATCCTGACCGTCACCGGCAAGAAGCTGCCTTCGCAGCACAACTACCAGTGCCGCATCGGCATCACCTACAACGACATTATCCGTCACGCCTTGGGCGAGCTGCCCGAAAACACAGGCAAGGTGATCAGCGGCGGCACCATGATGGGCAAGGCCATAAGCAACCTCGACGCCCCCACCACCAAGGGCGCCAGCAGTGTGCTGGTGATGGACGAGTCCGAGTCGCGCCGCCGTCCCGAAAGCAACTGCATACGCTGCGGCAAGTGCATCAACGCATGCCCCATGGGTCTGGAGCCCTACCTTTTCTCCGCCCTGGTGAAAAACAACCGCATTGAGGAAGCTCAGGCCCACAATATTCTGGACTGCATTGAGTGCGGCTGCTGTTTCTTCAGCTGTCCTGCCAACAAGCCTCTCACCGACGAGATTCGCCTTGGCAAGAACAAGGTGCGCGCCATGATGGCTGCCAAGAAATAGCAAAGGGTCATTTAACATCAAGTACGACAATATTATTTATAGAAACAATACTATTAAAGATATGAATCTACTAAAAATATCCGGTTCACCGCACGTCCACAGCGACGAATCGACCAAGAAAATCATGTGGCGCGTCAATCTGGCCCTGATACCCATGCTGCTCACGGGCATTGCCTTTTTCGGATTGAACGCCTTGCTCATCAGCATTGTGTCGGTGGCTTGCTGCTGCCTGTTCCAATGGCTGATAGAGAAGTTTATCATGAAAGTTCCCACCACCGTGAGTGATGGTTCTGCCATCGTGACCGGTTTGCTGCTGGCGTTCAACGTGCCCGCCACGGCCGACATGATATGGCTGGTGGCTATAGGTGCGCTGGTGGCCATCGGCGTTGGCAAGATGACCTTTGGCGGGCTGGGCAAGAATCCCTTCAACCCCGCATTGGTGGGCCGTGTGTTCCTGCTCATCTCTTTCCCCGTGCAGATGACCACCTGGCCCAGCGTTGGCAAATGGTTCCCCATGACCACCGACACCGTCAGCGGTCCCACCCCGCTGGGCATCCTGAAAGAAGGCGGCAATATCGACCTTCCCACCCTCACAGAGATGTTCCTCGGCCACATGGGCGGTTCGCTGGGCGAAGTGAGCGCCATAGCCATTCTGATTGGCGCCATCTATCTGTTGTGGCGCAAAGTCATCTCCTGGCACATTCCCGTGGCCTTTATTGGCACGGCCTTTATCTTCAGTGGAATCCTGTGGCTGGCTGACCCGTCGGCCTATACCGACCCCCTCACCACCATCCTCACGGGCGGCATCATGCTGGGTGCCTGCTTCATGGCCACCGATATGGTCACCTCGCCTATGGCCAAGAGTGGTCAGCTGATATTCGGTGTGGGCTGCGGCCTCCTCACCATCATCATCCGCAACTGGGGCGCTTATCCTGAAGGGGTGTCGTTCGCCATCCTGCTGATGAATGCCGTCACGCCGCTCATTAACCGCTGGTGCAAACCCACACGCTTTGCTTGCTAACATATCATCGTAACAACTTTAAAACCACACAACAATTATGGCAAAGAAAGCTCAATCCACACTTATCAATATGCTGCTGTCGCTGACAATCATCGCAGTGGTGGCAGCGGCGGCACTCGCCTTTGTCAACCAAGTGACAGAAGAACCCATCAGCTTAGCCCAGAAAGCCAAGAAGGAAGCAGCCGTCAAGGCCGTGCTCCCCGCCTTCGACCGACTGGAAGAGGCCATCGTCGACGGCACAGCCTGCACCAAGGCCTACGGCTCCGACGGCCAACTGGTGGGCATGGCTATCGAAGCCAGCACCGAGAAAGGCTTTGGAGGCCATCTCGAGGCCATGGTGGGATTCGACACCGAAGGCAATGTGTCGGGCTACCAAATCCTGCAGACAGCCGAGACTCCCGGCTTGGGAGCCAAGGCCGGAGAATGGTTCCAGAAGGGCAACAAGGGCGACGTCATCGGTATGAACCCCTCCACAGAACTCAAGGTGAAGAAAGATGGTGGCCAAGTGGACGCCATCAGCGGCTCCACCATCACCTCGCGCGCATTCTGCGAGCTTATCAACAATGCATACAAAACATTCCAGAAAGGAGGAATTGAATAATGAAAGCTTCCGATATCATTAAAAACGGACTTATCAAAGAGAACCCCACATGGGTGCTTGTGCTGGGCATGTGCCCCACACTGGCCACCACCACCTCGGCCGTCAACGGCATGATGATGGGCTTGGCCACTACTTTTGTGCTGGTGATGTCGAACATAGTCATCTCCCTGCTGAAGTCACTCATCCCCGACAAAGTGCGCATCCCTGCCTTTATCGTGGTGATCGCCACCTTCGTCACCATAGTGCAGATGGTGATGCAAGGCTATATGCCTGACATGTACGAGACCCTCGGCCTCTTCATCCCCCTCATTGTGGTGAACTGCATCGTACTGGGCCGTGCCGAGGCCTTTGCCTCTAAGAACAATGTCTGGCATTCGCTGCTCGATGGCCTGTTCATGGGCCTGGGCTTCACGTGGGCCCTCACCCTCATCGGACTGGTACGCGAACTGCTCGGCGCCGGTGCCATTTTTGGCCACAGCCTCATCGGTGGTAACGACGGCATGCTGCTCTTCATCCTTGCCCCCGGCGGCTTTCTGGTACTCGGCTACCTGATGGCCTTGGTCAAAAGGATGCAGAAGAAGTCATAAAAAAAGTTAAACATCAGTATCAGGGGGGTATCCAAAATGCACCCAACGACTCTGTATAGTAAAAACGTTACGAAACGGAACACAAAAGTAAGTATTATCAAACAGAAAAAATCGCATTGACATGAAAAAAATAGTCTTTTTAGCATTGCTAAGTGTCGTATTTGGGGCATGGAACAGGGCGCAGGCTCAGGACTGCGACGAACTGCTCGCACCCTACTTTCATCTCAACCACATCGACCCCCAGGACTATCCCCCTGAGAAAGCCGAATGGCGTTGCACCTTTGCCAAGACGGCCTTCTACTTCACCAACAGTCTGCCTGAAAACGCAGTGGTCCTCAACCTGAATAATGTCGTGAACCTCTTAACGGGTGAAAAGCTTAGCAGCGACTTCGTTGTCGACCTTGAGCATCTCAGCTACTACGGCTACAACTTCAGCCAGCTCCAAAACCAGAACGACAAAAAAACCATCTACTTCCGCATCCAGAACAACAAGCATAAGTATTTGGCCCTTCGGTCTATTATTGAGATGGCTGCTATGACCGAGGAACTGCAACGACCCAAGTAAGCCGCTACAACTCGGACAACCCTCAAGAAGAACACACATTTTGGTAGAATAATCCTGAAACAGTTTGCAATATGAAAAAAGTACTTGTAATATTAACCATGCTTTTCTTGGCAGGCGGGATAAGCCTCCAAGCCCAGGCTCCGGGTGGCGGTATAACGTATTACAATCTTAACCCCGAGATTAACGGCGACACGATTGACGCTACTGCCCAGACAACCTATCTGTACGACGACGGAAGCTGGGACAACAATTATTACGGAGGCCGTGACGTCTACATTATTGTGTCCGGCACCTGTGAGAACACCGACAGCAACACCCACTTGACTGCTATCCTCAACGACTACGACATCGGATGCCGCGACACCCTTTACATCTACGACGGCCCCGACACCAACTCCCCCGTCCTGTTCAAGATTAACAATTGCTTCGAGACCTCCGCCAACAGGGCTTTCACCCTCAGCCCCTCTAACACAGCAAAAATGCTCACCATCCGCTTCCGCACCAGAGCGGACTCAAACCACTACCGGGGTTTCCACATCGAGTTCCAATGCCGCAGGGCATGCGAAAAAATCGATGCTTTTATCGACAACATGTACGAACGGACCGACAAGGAGGGCAACGTACTCTCGTCACACAGGCTCCGCACTGTGCCCGACCAAAAAGACACCCTCTTTGTGATGGACACCATAGTGGTATACGACACCGTGTGGGAGGACAGTGCCCAAACTGTATTCCACACCGTCCCCCGCGACTCTATCTTCGAAACCGACAGCATAATCCGTATCGACACCATCTCATGGGTCGAGGCGGCGCTGCTCTGCCAGGGACAGGGCATCATCTTCCACGGCCACGGTGAATACACCCATAGCACCGGGTGGTACGATCCCCACGACACCTCTTCCATATTCAAATGGAACTTTACCATCGACACCTTGTTCGAGTTGGCGGCCACATCGGCATACTGTAACAAATTCAAGGAAGTGGACTGCTACGATATAACACTCAGCATCGAAGACATAAATGGATGCTTGTCCAACAACCTGCCCAAGATACAAGTGCGCATAGCCCAAAACCCCATCAAAACCATCTACGACCTGACTCCTGTCTGCTCGGCCGACTCGCTGAAAGTGAGCGTGGGCTACGACGGTGAAAATGGCACACTAACCCTGAAGAAAATCGAACAGGCTACAAGAAAGAGTAAAACCAACCAGGTGAGAACATTCATTCCTGATGGTGACCGATGCGGCTCACCCTGCTACGAGGCTCCTGTAACCTTCAACGAGTTCGGGTCAAAGAAAGTCACCTCTGCCGCTGACATCTGTTCAATATGTGTAAACTACGAACATTCTTTCATGCAGGATTATGATCTTAACATTCTGTGTCCCATATACGACGCAAGCATACCCAACGGACCAGGAAAGGCAGTCCTTAAATTGAAAGAACCCCCTGCATCAGGATCTGGATATATAGGCTCTACAGGCGGTGGCGGCGGCTGCTTCACAGGTGTGCCTTACTTGAAAAACGGGCGAGATGGTGACGCAGACGCTATGAATAATGATCATTGCGACTCAACCCAGAACCCTTATGGACTTGGTTTCTCCTACTGCTTCTCACGCAACGAGAACTATACCCTTGTGACCGGAGGTCCCGCTGGCGTCGCGCCTATTGACCAAGAATCAGGCCTCGGCAGCTCACAGTTCCGCAGCTCATTCACCTACAACCAACCTGCCATCCCTACGGGCTGGTTTGAAGGCGGACAACATGGCGGTTCGGTCACAGTCAACACCAAAGACTCCAGCGACCACGAGGGCATGGTCAATTACTATACCCCGGCCGATGACTTCTCGCAACTGGTCGGATGCCCCCTCGACGGAACGTGGCAAATCCAGATATGCGACAAATGGAAAATCGACAACGGATGGGTGTTCAGCTGGACCCTCGACATCTGCGGTGTAAGCGCCGGTGGCGGATGCTCCTATCAAGTGGGTATCGACTCAGTGGTATGGAATCCCGACACCAACTATGCAACCGACTTTAGCGACGGTGTCTACAAAGGTCTCCGTATCAACAAAAAACCGTTGGACAACAAAATCGCCTATATCTCCTCACCCGACACCAGTGGCGACTTCAACATCCTGCTCCACATCTACGATGAATTCGGATGCCGTTGGGACACGCTGACCCGTATCTCCACCGTCCACACCCCGACCCCGCATCTCGGCAACGACACCATCCTCTGTGGTGTCAACACCATCACCCTCGACGCCTCCGACCCCCACACCACTCCCGGCATCTCCACCTTCCAATGGGAACCCACTGGCGAAGACACTCCCACCATCCAGACCATCGGTGGCATCTACAAACCCACCACCTACGTGGTCCAGGCCATCAACACCGATAAAGGAACCTCCTGCCCTGCCCGCGACACCATCATCATCGACATCAACGAGCAGCCCGTTCCCAGCTTCGACCCCGGCATCTATCCTCTCGAGGGCTGCGAACCCTTCACCATCAATATCGACAACACCACCAAATACGGCGACAAATACCGTTGGGTATTCGGCGACGGCACCTACTCCACCCTCCGCAGCCCCAGCCACTCCTATGCCGCTGGCACCTACGACCTCAAATACTATGTCGAAAGTGAAAAGGGCTGTAAAGACTCCCTCATCTTCATCGACCTCATCACCGTCCACCCCAGCCCACAGGCAGCCTTCCATTGGGACCCCGTCTTCCCCAACACCGAACACCCCACCGTCAGCCTCATCAACACCACCACTCCCGACCTCGGCAACAACAAATACTTCTGGGAAATCCAGTATGACAAAGACATGCCCTACTCCTTCCACACCGTCACCGAGGCCAACCCCACATTCGAATGGACTGCCAATAGCAGCAACACCGAATTGTCCGGCTCCTATGTGGTGCGCCTCATCGCACGCACCGACAACCACGGTCCCAGCGGCCGCCTCATCCAGTGCGCCGACACCGTCGAGAGCAACATCGTCATCATCAACGACCGCCTCATTTTCCCCTCAGTGGTGACCCCCAACGGCGACGGATTCAACGATGTGTTCGTGATTGAAAATCTGGTCGAGGGTATGGCCTACCCCATCAACACACTCGACATCTACGACAAATGGGGATCTCGCGTCTTCCATGCCACCAACATCAGCCAGCGCGACCAGTTCTGGGATCCCTCCAAAAAAAACACCCCCTCAGGCTCCTACTTCTACCGCTTCAGCGGCAAGGGCTACAAGGGCAATGTAGAACACAACGGCGTGATAGAAGTTGTCAAATAACGTTCATCCAAAGCCAAACATCAAGGGTGTCCACATGGGCACCCTTTTAGTGCTTCTATCGTGCCTGATGCCGCAGCCCTCGCTGGCCCGCCAGCGCGACACCCTCGGCACCGGCCACCCCACCCACTTCATAGCCAACCTTGGGCAATGGAGCCAACCCTTCCTCTACAAATCGCAGATGCACAACGCAGCCCTCTTTGCCGAAAGCACCTGCCTCACCATTGCCCTGCGCCAACCCCTGCCCCATAGCGATAAAGACCATCAGTTCCACCACACCGTCAGCCAGCAGATGCACGCCTACCGTGTCCACTTCATGGGCTGCAACCCCTCGCCCACAGTCACCGGACAGGACATCGACCCCCACGACGGCTACGACAACTACTACTACGGCAAAGACCCCAACCGCTGGGTGACCCGCCTCAGCCACTACCGCACCCTCTACTACCACAACCTCTATCCCGGCATCGACATGGACATCCAAGTGGCCCAGCATGCCCTCAAAACCAACTTCTACCTCGCCCCAGGCACCAACCCCGACCAAATAGATCTCCGCTACGAGGGCACCGACAAACTCTACCTTAGTGGCGGCAACCTCATCATCCGCACATCCGTCGGCGAAATAGTAGAACTCAACCCCTACGCCTACCAGGAAACCGACACCGGCCGCCGCGAGATAGCGGCGCGCTACCAACTGCGCGGCGACAAAGTGCAATTCCGCCTCGACCCTTACGACACCTCCATCCCCTTAGTCATCGACCCAGTGCTCCATTTCTCCACCTACACCGGCTCCACCGCAGACAACTGGGGCACCACCGCCACCTACGACGCCCACAAAAACACCTACACCTCAGGCCTCGTCTTTGGCATCGGCTACCCATCCTCTTTAGGGGCATACGACAATTCCTACAATGGCAACACCGACGTAGGCATCTTCAAGTTCGACTCCACCGGCACCCAACGGCTCTTCGCCACCTACCTCGGCGGCGCACAGGCCGATATGCCCCACAGCATGTACGTCAACACCTTCGACGAACTGGTCATCTTCGGCACTACGGGGTCCGACGACTTCCCCACCACCCCCAACGCCTACGACGCCACCTTCAACGGCGGCACCGCCCTTCTCTTCGAAAACGCCTCAGTCATAGATTTCCCCAACGGCAGCGACATCTTCATCAGCCGTTTCAACAGCGACGGCACCCAACTCCAAGCCTCCACCTACGTGGGCGGCTCCGCCAACGACGGCCTCAACTACTGCAAACACTTCAACAACAGCTACAGCATCATCATGCTCGGCAACGACTCGCTCTACTACAACTATGGCGACGGAGCCCGTGGCGAACTCATCACCGACGACCTCAACAACGTCTACGTCGGCAGCACCACCTTCTCCACCGACTTCCCCACCACCCCCAACAGCTACCGTCCCCACCCCTCGGCCAGACAAAACGGCATCGTCTTCAAAATCGATTACAACCTGCGCAACATGATCTGGAGCACCTACCTCGGTGGCAGCTTCGACGACGCAGTCTACTCCATCGATGTCGACACCAGCTACAACCTCCTGGTGTGCGGCGGCACCAATTCGCCCGACTTCCCCACCACCGCCGGCGCCTTCCAGCAAAACTATGGCGGCGGCTCCGCCGACGGTTTCATCGCCAAACTCTCCTACAGCGGCGACCGCCTCATGGCCAGCACCTTCTACGGCTCACCGGCCTACGACCAAGCATATTTTGTCCGCAGCGGCAAACACAACGAAGTCTTCATCTTTGGCCAAACCCGAGCCCAAGGCAGCACCTTGATATACAACGCCACCTACAACGTGCCCGGCAGCGGCATGCTGCTGGCGCGCCTCTTCCCCGACCTCGACGGCCGCGAGTGGTCCACCGTCTTCGGCACACCCAACAGTCGACCCAACCTCTCGCCCACCGCCTTTGCCGCCGACATCTGCAACCGCGTCTATGCCGTCGGCTGGGGCCGTGATTTCATAGGCTACGCAGGCGTGTCGTGGAACCAGGCCGGCACCACCAACATGGAAATCACCCCCGACGCCATCCAGTCCACCACCGACGGGCAAGACTTCTACATCATGAGCATGGAAGCCGACGCCTCGCAACTCGACTTCGCCACCTTCTTTGGCGAGCTGCACGGCAACGACTCCCCCGGCGGCTACGACCACGTCGACGGCGGCACCAGCCGTTTCGACAAGATGGCCACCCTTTACCAAAGCGTCTGCGCCAGCTGCTACGGCAACGACGAGTTCCCCACCACACCCGGCGCATGGTCCAACCACAACAACAGCCACAACTGCAACAACGCCCTTTTCCGCATCAGCATACACAGCGACTTTGCCGTGGCCGACTTCCTGGCTCCCCCCGTAGGCTGCGCACCCTACACCGTGCAATTCACCAACACCGGCCGCGGCAACAGCTTCCTCTGGGACTTCGGTGACGGAACCGCCTCCTCCGAGCGCAACCCCTCCCACACCTTCGAACACCCCGGCACCTACTCCGTCCGTCTCATAGCCATGCTCAACGAAGGGTGCAAATTGAGCGACACCATCGAATACACCGTCCACGCAATTGACGGCACCCAAAGCCAACACCTCCACTACACCATCTGCGACGGAAGCACCATCCAAATCGGCTTCCCCCCCATGCGTGGATGCCAATACCAATGGCTCCAAGGCCAAGTGACCGACAGCACCGTCGCCAACCCCTATGTCAGCGCCACCGGCACCTACATCCTGCTCATCACCGCCCAAGACGGATGCACCGAGACAGACACCTTCACCGTCAACTACTACACCCTCTTCGACACCCTCCTGCTCACTTCCCCCACCTGTCCCGGCGGCAACGACGGCAAAGCCCTGGCCCGCGTCCACCCCTCAATGGCCGACTCCGCCCGCTACTTCTGGGATGGCGTCGAGGGCGACTCGCTCCTTACCGGCCTCAGCGCCGATGGCCGCACCCACACACTCCTCATCACAAGCCATGGCTGCACCCAAGAATGCAACTTCACCATCCAGGACCCTCCCGTCATGACTATTGAAAAGACAGCCCTCGACCTCATCTGCGACACCCTCTGCTCCGGCTTCATCAGCCTCTCCTACTCCATTCCCGGATTCCTCATCGGCGACACACTCCTCGACAGCCTCTGCCCCGGCACCTACATCGTCAACCTCCACGACACCGTCGGCTGCCCCTACGCCGACACCACCGTCATCCTCGTCGACACCTCCCTCCTCCACCTCCGCGTCTGGGCCGACGACTCAGTGCTCTTCCTGACCGAAAGCACACACCTCCACGTCACCCCCGTGCCCGGCGCACGCTACAGCTGGAGCCACCCCAACACCCTCGACCGCCCCACCACCACCGACCCCCTCGCCACACCCGTCGACACCCTCACCCACTACCATGTCACCGTCACCGACTCCCTCGGCTGCACCTGGCAGGGACAGCTGCCCATCCGCTGCACCGAAGTCATCTGTGGCCGGCCCAACATCTTTATCCCCAACGCCTTCTCGCCCAATGGCGACGGCGTCAACGACCGCCTCTGTGTCCGGGGCCAATTCGTCACCTCCTTCTATCTGGCCATCTACACCCGCTGGGGCGAGAAAGTGTTCGAAACCCACAGCCTGCACGACTGCTGGGACGGACGCTACAACGACAACTGGTGCATGCCCGGAGTCTACACCTACACCTGCCAAATACGCTGCGAAGCCGGCATGGAGAACAACCTCAAAGGCGACATCACACTGATACGATGAAAGACCAATTTGTCATAGCCTACCTCGCCGACTTCAGCATGACGGAAAGCGTCGTCTCCCATGCCGCCCACCTGTCGCGCATGCTCCACAAAGGACTCGTCCTGCTCTTCATAGCCGACCCCCGCCACCGACTCCCCACCCTCGACCAAGCCGAGCAACAGCTCCTGCAGCTCGAAGCCTCCCTCCCCGACCTCAAACCGGCCCATGCCGCCCTCAAAGGCGACACCCGTCAAATCATCAACGCCCTCCCCACCCTCCTCAACGGCGTGGTGGTCGTGGCCGGCGTCAACCCCCACGCGCCAGGCTCACTCACCAGCCCACGGCAGGTGCTGCGCAATTTTGCCCAATGCAAAATCGCCTACCTCACCGTCCAGCAGCCCCTGACCGACCCCTTCACCAATGTGGCCTTCGGCATCGACTTCCACAAAGAGAGCAAAGAAAAACTCATCTGGGCCTCCTACTTCGCCCGTTTCAACCGCAGCCAGCTGCACATGCTCCACTTCCAATACACCGACCCCGGCCTCCGCAACAAATGGCACAACAACGTCCTCTTCATGGACAAGTTCTTCGCCAGCCTCAACATCACCTACACCCCCCAACCCGTCGAAGGGCACAGCCTCTTCCCCGAAACCATCGTCTGCGCCGCCGCCGCCCAAGCGGGCCACTCACTCCTCATATCCGTCACCACCGACACCCGCAGCCGCGACGTAATCGAATGGTTCGTCGGTGCGGCCGAAGACCGCATCATCCGCAACCCCAACCGCCTCCCGGTCCTTTTCATCAACCCCCGCAACGACATCTACGTCCTTTGCGACTGATGCCACCCCTCCCCAACGGTCAATTCAGTCGAAACCCGATTTTATTTACAAGATATTAACACACCAACACCACACTATACCACAACAAGTTATGGACAAAATAAAAAAAAGTTCATCTTTGGCTGTTACTTTTAGGCCGCTTTTGTTACTAATATAGGCAGAATGGGGCTAAAAAGGCGACACGTGACAGCTATGCCAACCCGACCGCAACCCCCTGTCCACAGCCCAAAGCCACCCCGCTCACAACAACCACCTCACAAAATCCATCCTTCAAAAACCCGTTCCAACACCCGCCATCATTCATATCCCACCAGCACACACAGCCGTCCCATCACTCACCACCCCGAAAGCCCATGACCCAACCATCCCTGTCCCACACCCAGTCCTCGTCCTCCGGCCCCATCCTGCCCCGGATGGCAGACAAACTGCGCCTCAGCCCTGATCAACGCCAATGGCTCGGCCGCCATTGGAAAATACTCGACAACAGCTGGCTCAAAATCATAGCCCTGCTGCTGATGACCATCGACCACACCGCTGCCTTCCTGCTCATCCACCACCCCGCCTTCATCACCCCCCTTTTCTTCATCGGCTCCCACCCCGTGCGCATCTACACCCTCATGCGGATGCTCGGCAGGCTGGCATTTCCCCTCTTCGCCTTCATGCTCGTGGAGGGCTTCGAGCACACCCACAACCGCTTCAAATACGGCCGCAACCTCTTCCTCTTCGCCCTCATCTCCGAGTTGCCCTGGAACCTTGCCCACAGCGGCACACTCCTCTTTCCCCTACAAAACATCTTCTTCACCCTCTTTTTGGGCTACCTGGGCATTTGCGCCCTCCACTATTTAGGGTCGCGACGCCTGTTCCAGCTCATCGTGCTGCTGGGCCTGCTAATTCTGTCCATCGTGCTGCGTGTCGACTATGGCTGCGCCGGCTTCGGAGTCATCCTGTTGTTCTACCTGCTGCGCTCCCACCCCATTCCGCGGGCCATAGTGGGATGCTGCTTACTCCCCAGCCGGTGGGTGGCAGGCCTGGCCTTTATTCCCATAAGCATGTACAACGGCAAGCGCGGTTTCATCAAAGGCCCGGTGGGCAAATACCTCTGCTACCTCTACTACCCCCTCCATCTCTTCGTCTTCTACCTCCTGCTGCGCTGACCGCCTCCGCCCCCCGTCCCCCCCCCCCCCCCCACCCTTCCCAACC